>OHZI01000015.1_pt1 | contig 84430 bp, 37 predicted proteins | sample 1580511 | NCBI WGS metagenome assembly OHZI01 (sample SAMEA3882508, study PRJEB24775) | human gut metagenome | biome: human-associated habitat; feature: intestine environment; material: feces | place: Netherlands | collected 2009/2010
TTTTATTTAGATCTATAACCATACATTAATGCGGCATTAATTTCAATAGCCCTCATATATCCTTTGAAAAAACTTTTTACTCTTTTCATCCTGTTACCCTTTTTTTTAAACGTTAAAAACTAATCCTTTGTATCTTTTACTTTGTATCGTACCCCCAAGCACGGAGGGCGTCATTTCCCATATCTTTGAGACCTGCTTTGATGATCTCCTTCAACTTCTTCATAATGTTATCCTTTCTTTTTTTAATTAATACCTAAAAACACTCATAAATAGCAGGCGCACCTCCCGGTTGGCCTTCTTTAAACAATCTTTCTTTTTACCTTAGTAGCTACTAAAAAAATATCTTTTTATGTTTTACAACACAAAATTATACTGTTTTGTTCTAGATTGTACTCTGATAAAGATAAAATGTATGCAAAAGTGGCAAATTCTTGACCTGCATCAAGAATTTGCCACTTTTCATTAAAAAACTATTTCAGAAGCCCAGCTTCTGAAATTCATTCTCAAAATTAGGTGTAAATATTTCTTTCCCAATATTGTTTCTGATCTCTTCTAGTGACCAAAAACGGCCGCCATCCAGTTCCTCGCTGGGAATAATGGGACCGTCATAAGTGGTTTTATGTGAGAATACCAATTCTTTTTCCCGGGTGGATTCGAATACATAACTAGTCAGTAATTCGGGAGTAAAGTCGGTGATGCCCAGTTCTTCTTTTACTTCACGTTTCAAGGCTGTTTCCACATTTTCACCTAAATCTATGTGTCCGCCTACGGCTGTGTCCCATTTGCCTGGTTGGATATCTTTCCAGTCAGGACGCTTTTGCAAATAGAGTTCGCCTTTACTGTTGAATACATGTAAGTGGACTACCGGATGTAGCAATTTACTTCCATTATGACATTCTCCACGGGTTGCAGCTCCTGTTATGTTTCCTTGTTCATCTACTATAGGAAACATTTCTTCTTTATTATCGTAATTCATCTTCGCTATTTTTTTGTTACTGCAAAGATATGAATTCGGGCTCGGATTATATGGATCTTATAGTCTTTAATAGTAAAAAGGGATGTGAGACCTTTATAATCCGAGTCCGAAATGCCGTTTAATAATTTACTTGATGCCGTTTTAAAAAAGCTACTGTTTTATGTATTTCCTTATACATCACAATATCTTCTTTTATAAAAGGTACCTCGTTGCGGTAGGTGGCGAGAAACTTTTCAATAAACGGTGAACTGCGGAGCGGGCGGCGGAAATCCAGTCCTTGTGCGGCGTTCATCAATTCGATGGCAAGTATATGTTCCAGGTTGTCCATCACTTTGTAGAGCTTGGTGGCGGCGTTGGCTCCCATACTTACATGGTCTTCCTGTCCGTTGCTGGATACTATGGAGTCGCTGCTGGCGGCATAACAGTACATTTTATTCTGGCTTACCATGCTGGCAGCCGCATATTGGGGAATCATGAAACCGGAATTAAGTCCCGGATTGGCAACCAGAAATTCGGGCAATCCGCGAAGTCCCATAATGAGTTGTGCCACACGCCGTTCGGATATGTTTCCCAGTTCGGCCATAGCAATGGCAAGATAATCATATACCAGTGCCAGGGGCTGTCCGTGGAAGTTGCCACCTGAAATGATAAGGTCTTCATCGGGGAAGATAGTGGGGTTATCGGTAACTGAATTTATCTCGGTCAACAGTACTGAAGCTACGTGGTTGATGGCATCTTTGGTAGCACCATGAACTTGTGGGATGCAACGGAACGAATAGGGGTCTTGTACGTGTTGTTTGGGCTGTGCGATGATTTCACTGCCTTCCAGTATTCTTCGGAATGCGGCTCCGGTTTCTATCTGGCCTTTATGCGGACGCATTTGTTGGATACAGTCCATGAACGGATCGATGCGGCCGTCAAAGGCTTCCAGGGAGATGGCGGCAATGAGGTCGGCTTTCTTGGAAAGACGGAAGGCTTTGAGTATGGCATACACTCCGTTGGCACTCATAAACTGGGTACCATTGAGCAAGGCCAGTCCTTCTTTGCTTTTCAATTTGATTGGTTCCCAACCAAACTCATCAAGCACGCTGATAGCTTCGCAGCGTTTGCCTTTATAATACACGTCGCCTACGCCGATCAACGGAAGGAAGAGATTGGCGAGCGGGGCAAGATCTCCTGAGGCTCCCAATGAACCGCGGTCGTAGACAATGGGCATTACATCGTTATTGAAAAAGTCGATAATGCGCTGTACAGTAATGACTTGTACGCCACTGTGTCCCAAAGAAAGAGCATGAGCTTTTAATAAAAACATCAGCTTCACAATGACATGGGGCATTTCTGCGCCTACACTGCAGGCATGGCTTTTCACCAGGTTCTCTTGCAAAGTACTCAGTTCATCGGAAGAAATATTACGGTTGCACAGGCTGCCGAATCCTGTCGTGATGCCATAGAGAGGGACATCGGATTCCTTGATCTTTTTGTCCAGGTAATCCCGGCATTTCTGAATCCGGTCTTTGGCTTCAGGAGCCAGTTCCAATTTCAGATTTTCATTGATAATACGTTCGATGATGTCAAAAGTGAGGTCACCCGAACCTATTTGATATACATTCTTCATGGTCTGATTCTTTTTTTAACCGCGGAGGTTGGGATTAAAAAATGGTTTTCACATAGTCCAGTATTTTCTGTTCTTCGGCAATGGTCGTCTGTTCTATCATATCGGCTTCTCGCTTCGATAATGTCCCTGGCTCGTTGCCTGCATGCCAGAGACAAATTAGGGTCATAGGTTTCTTGTGAAGTGCCTATCATTTTATCAACCTCTTCCGCCCATACCTCATCTCCCATTTCCATGACAGTAGGTAACGAAGGAAAGGCTCTGGACAAACTGGGGTGATAGGCTGTTCCCTGTCCTGTTTTATTCGAAAGAGCACGGTAGTGGGCCATGTTGGTCAGGTACTGACGCATGGCCGGGTCAATGGTTCCCTTGTCGGCGTAAGCTTTCTCGGCGGCCTTTGAGATCTCGACGGGGTCCGTGGACGTCTGAATGACGTTCCTGTTCTTCTCGTCAATTCCCTCCAAGGCTCGTGGGTCAGGAGAACCCAAGGTGCGATATATCATCCTGTTGGTGTCGGTATCGCTCATGTACTTGACGGGAGGTGTTGCAGGAGCCTCGGGCCTGTCCGGAACTGTTGGATGAGACAGTGTGGAAGGCGCTTTTACCGCATCCATGTTCTCTTCTGCTTCTTTTCGTATTTTGGGTAATGCTTTAATAGCAAGCTCATCACTTTGGGCTGCGGCTTTTTCCATCCAAAACAATGCCTGTTTTAAATCTTTTTGTGTTCCTTCTCCTTTGTAATAGAGAGAGGCTAATATAAATGAATCGCCTTGAACTCCTGCCGCCGCCGATCTTGAAAACCACTTGAAGGCTTTTTTATAGAAGACTGAATTACTTTCGGCAAGTCGATGATAAAACCAGGCTGTTCGTGATTTTAAAAAAGGATGCTCACACACGGCGCGGGATGGTTTGTATTCACGATTATCCGACATGAATTGATCCACGACGGATTTCCAAGAATTTTCATTTATTTTACCTTTACCGCGTTCATTCACCAATCTGTTTATTTCCGGATCAAATGCTTGGCGTAACCTATTGATTTCTTCCATTTTTTCATTAAACTTTCCATCTTTGACAGCCTTTAAGATAGGCAAAAAATCTTTCTTTTCCACCAGGCATCCATTCTCCAAAAGGATTTCAACTATGTCCGGCTTTTCAAACATGACGGCACATTGCAATAATGAAAGGTGATCCCTTTCCGGATATTTATAATTGATGTCTCCTTTCCCGGAATGAACAATCTTGTCAAACAAATCAACATCATCCCTCAAAATGCAATTCAGCATGAGTTCATAATAATCTCCTTTGGACAGATCTTCCACTCTAGCGGCCAGGACTTCCGCGTCCGCCGAACTGTTTTTCAACATGGCGACTAACTGTCTTTCCCGTTCTTCCTCCTGTTCACGGGCGATATGCTCTTTTCTCAGACGCTGTTCTTTTCTCGCTCTTGCTTGCTGAAATTTTTCTTCCTTGTTCTTCTCACGAGCTAACTGTTGTTCCCTTTCTTCCTGTTCACGGGCAATTTCTTCCTGCCGTCTGTCCTCTTTATCCCTGACTTCCTCAAACCGGCTTCTGAAATCTATCTCTCCATGATAGGACTCGGCTATCGCCGCAACGGCAAGAGCCAGACTCTCCGCGTCCTGAGGAATGGTCTTATACAAGGTGCAGGCCAGAGTATCGCTTTGCTTCAACGCCTGGAGAAGTTCCCTCTTTCCACTAATAAGAGCATGTTCCGCGTTCAGGATAATCTCTCTTGCCTGCTTACGGGCACGATTGGCCATATAGGAGTTAGGCTCTCCCGTCAATGGATTCGGCCTCATGTTATTCTCCGCCTGGCGTTCATATTGTTCCGCTTTGGCCTTGGCTCCAGCTTGCTGCTGCAAGGCCTTTTTGTAAGCAGACTGCGCGGTAAAAAGCCGTTTGATGGATTGAATGACCTGCTCCGCCTGATTCCGCCCTGCGGGATCCAAGGACTTTTTACTCTGCTCCAATCTTTTGACGACTGTCCTGGCCCCCTCGACACTCCCTCCGCTTATTTCCTTCAAGGAACCGTCCGCGTACGGTATCCGGGTTTTTTCTTCTCTTCCGGCAGACCTGGAATCCGTCCCAACAGTATTTTTATCTGCCTCTTTTCTCTTCTGTTCTTCTTGCAAGCATCGTTGGTTCCTCTTCTCCCTCTGTGCGGCCTGCTGTTGCTCATAGGTTAATTTTTCCATCCAGACGCCATTGACAAAACGCTTTCCGGAATCATAGTTGTCCTGGTATTCCTGCAATCGCTTCAGCCATGGATCGAGAATAGCTGAAGACTTCGGAAAGCGTTTCCGAAAAACGCCCATCTCATATTTCTGCTTGAGGAGCATCTCATATTGAACCGAATCAGAGAGTTCTGAAGGAAGGCCATTGGGAATATCAATGTACCAATAGAGATTCTCAGGCAGGTAAATATCTTTTCCCTTTACGTTGAATATCCCTTTGTTTCCACTCAGCTTTCTCCTGCTGTACGTTGCTATTTTGGCCATGGAGTCCTCATGGAAAGCTTGATCCTTCCAGGCGACGATACCGGCGCCTTCACATAATAAGGTCGAAAAAACTGATAATCCGATGATGTAAGAAAAAATGCATTTCATGATGTTGGTGGACGGAAGCTATGGAAGAAAATTCTTCATTTTTTACGTAAATTTTTCCTAAACAAAAACTCCTGTCTATTTTAGTTAGGATTACATTTTTTCTCCACACTTTGAATTTTGGAAGCCGGATGTTTTTCTAGAAGTTTATTCAATAAGTATTTTGCTTCCCCGTTTCCCAAATTGGCCGCTTTATTGTACCACTCAGCCGCCTTATCAAGGTTCTTGGCAACTCCATCACCCATTTCATAACAGTAGCCAAGATTAACTTGTGCTCTGGTAAATCCTTGCTCGGCTGCTTTCATGAGCCAGGTCACGGCGGATTTACGATCGCCGATACTTTGAAAAGTGTTCGCTATTTCAAATTGAGCTTCCGGATCTCCCAGGTTCGCAGCCCTGGCAAGATATTCCATGTATTTTTTATCGTCTGATTTGAGCCTGTAAATTGTAGCAAGGTAAAAATGCGCACGAACATGACCTTGAACCGCTGCTTTTTCGTACCACTCGGCAGCTTTGTCGTAATCTCTGGGGACGATACCGTAAGGCCTGTCAAATACGCGTTTGGGATCGGTTGAACCATCTCCTACTTCATAAAAATACCCCAAATTGACCATGGCACTGGAATTACCTTGCTCTGCCGATTTAAGCGTCCACTGAAAGGCAAGCTTCGGGTCTTTGGGAAAACCGTGAAGACCGAGCGTATAAAAATGACCGAGCGCATTTTGAGCAATGGCGTCTCCACCTTCTGCCGCTTTACGGTATAACTGAAGAAACATCTCCTCATTTCTGGGCTTATGGATGCCTTCTTCGTAAATTTGAGCCAAAATACATAGTGAGGCAGGGTTATTTTGAGAGGCTGCCTTTTCCCACCAGGAGATCGCCTTTTCCATATCCTTTTTCATGCCAAATGTTCCCTGAGCACAAAAAAGCCCCATGTAATGTTGTGCAGCCACTTCTCCTTGCTGCGCCGACAATTCAATCAATTTGATTCCTCTTTCCGGATCCTTTCCGATTCCATTTCCATCAATAAGGCATAAACCTAAACTGAATTGGGCTCTTTTCTCTCCCTGAGCGACGGCTTTTTCCCACCAGGATACGGCTTTTTTCATATTTTTTTCAACTCCCATGCCCGTGAAATACATACTACCGGCGCGTGACTGAGCTTCAGGAACCCTTTGACGAGCCGCCCGGAGTGTCCATTGTGCCCCCAGTTGCAGATCCTGGGGAATATTTCCTAACCCATATAAATATCCCATCCCGAGCAAGTTTTGGGCATACGCATCCTCTTGTTCCGCTGTTTTTGTAAGCCAGGAAATGGCAAGTTGAGGATTTTTCGGAATTCCTCCTTTCCCGTTAAGATAGTAAAGTGCCAAGGCATTCATGGCTTGGATATGACCCAATTCCGCCGCTTTCCGGTACAACTCGAAAGCCTGCCGTTCATTTTGTTCCACCATATTCCCCTGTTCATAACATTGGGCCAGAATATACAAGGCCTTGGGATGATTGAGATCGGCCGCTTTCTTCCACTGTGAAAAGGCTTTCTTCATATCATCATTCAAGGCGTAGGAATCACCCAGCCATAACAAGGCTTCCGTATCATTTTGTTCCGCCGCCTTTGAAATCCATTTCATGGCTTCATCGTGGTCTTTCCGGCATCCTTCTCCGGAAGAATAGAAGAAACCGGTCATAAACTGTGCACGAGGCAATCCCTGTTCGGCCGCTTTCAGGAACCATCCGAAGGCTTGTTCCATATTTCTTGTTCCTGAAGTTCCTTTAGCTTCCAGTAGCCCCATGTTGAATTGGGCGTTTGCAAATCCCTGCTGAGCCGATTTAAGCAACCATTTGCGAGCTTCGGCATCATCATGATCAACGCCAAGGGCTGTCGTATAAGCTACTCCCAAATTGTATTGAGCCTTGGCATGCCCTTGTTCCGCCGCTTTTTGAAACCAGAGAGCAGCTTGCTTACCATTTTTGTCCGTTCCTGTACCGAAGGCATAGCATCTGCCCAGTTGAAACTGGGATTCCATGTTCCCCTGCTCAGCCTGCTCTTTTAATACATTAAAATCGGGTAACTGTTCTGTGCCGGATAGCGCCGGAATGGGTAAGGTAAATGCAACAAGAATGTAGATAAAGATATGTGTCCAGTTCATTATTTTCATGTGGTGAAAGGTGAGTAACTATGATTATTATAGAGATAATGATTACGGGGAGATTATTTACTTTTATCCCACAGCCATGCCAGAAAACCACCAATAGGTACAATGCTCAAAAAACCGGAACCTCCCGATGAGATTACAATACACACCCATACAAGGAGCGCTAAACATGTAACTCCCCCCTTGAAGGCTATGAAAAAAGAAGAATCTCTATTTTTTTCAGCGGTTGACTCGTTTACTTGCTGATTCGAGATAAAATCTTCTTTTTTATAATAAGGTAAACATTCCTCTTCATCATAGGTTTTTTTAATCCTTACGACTACATCAGTTCTTCCCTTGTAGAGTTTGGAAAGGACCTGCTCGTCTACGTCAGAGAGGAATACACTGTATCTTTCTCCAATCACATACAAAGGAAAGGGCTTATGATCCATTAGGTAGGAATAATGAAGGTTATGAAGGCATTCATTTGAAATTCTGTTTTCGTAGTCATGTTGCTCCTGTCCCTCGTTTTCAATTGCGGTTCTTCTCTGACTACGAGGAGAAATTAGAATCGGGTGAGATGGCTTACATCCTCTGTCCGTTTGTACGGACAATGCCCTTGCCGCCGCAGTGGAGGCAGGTGGTGTTGCCGAACTTGCCGCTGCCGTTGCAAGCGGGGCAAACTTTGACTCCATCTCTTTGTCGGCATGCGGTGTAGTCGTTGGCAGACGGGGAAGCATCCGGGGATGACAGACTTGCATGGGCTGCCGGGACACAGAGGAAAGCGGCTATCAAAGCCATGAGGGAGACGCAAAATGTTTTCATTGGTGGAGGGCTTTTGGGTGAGAGGTTAAATGAGGAATGAAACAGGCGGAACATGCGGTTTCTTGTTCTTTCGAGCCGGACGCAGCCTCTCTGCTTATCCCGATGACAAGCTCCAGGAGAACTTGCCGGAGGGAAAGGTTACGGGAGGCCATTCGTTTCAGAAGATACAATCTGGCTTCATCGCTTAGCTTCTCGATTAGCTCGGTGATATCGCACTGCATATTCGCCATATGGATATTTTTTATATCTATTCACCCCATTTTGTCAAATAGTATTATAGCTATTATGGAAGAATAGATATTATTCAGAGAACCTTGTTATCACTCATTCACCTTCTTCTAACGATGGTTTTTCCGGCATTCGCCTCTTGGGAATTGACGCGCAATAGCGGAAAAGCTAGTATCACGAATATGAGTTCAGATTCCAAACCGCAGATGGAGTTGAAAGCCGACGTCAAGCGTTGGCTCAAGGCCCGTGGGCTGGACTACAAGTGGTTGGCTGAGCAATGCTTCGTCAGTGAAGTGACCGTCTACAACTGGATGGCCAAGAAAAAGATTCCGGAGGTCAAGGAACACATCATCCGTTCCCTGATGACGGAGATGCCCGTGACTCTTCCGTCCGTGAAGGTGGAAACGGAGTCCCGCGTGATCCTTCAACTGCCGCCGGATGTCCAGGCGGCTCTGGAGCGCAAGGCCCTCGACAGCAAGATGACGCTGACCGATTTTCTGGCGACAAAAATCAATGAGATTGTTCGCGAAGGGACTCCCGCCTCTCCTTCCCTGGTCGATGAAATCGAACGCGAGGAATTTTCGAAAGACAGGGATTGATTTTCTCCGTACTGCCGGGGCATGATCGAATCATTCATCCGCCATGCATGAAGTCCCCGTTTTCCTTCCTCCCGGTCAAAAAGTTGGTCCTTACGCCATTGAGCGTGTCCTCGGCCACGGAGCGAACGGTATCGCGTATCTGGCCCATGACAGAACGCTGGACAGAAAGGTCGTCCTCAAGGAACATTATCCCCAGGGGCTTTGTCGCAGAGATTCAGAGACTCACCTTCTGGTTCCGCTGAACGAAGAAGTAGCTCATACCTTTACCGATTCTGTTGACCAGTTCATCAGGGAAGCACGGCTGATCGCTTCTCTGGAGCACCCCTCCATCATCAAGATACACAGGGTATTCAGCCTTTCGCCCACCACCTGTTTTTATGTGATGCCTCTTCTTGAGGGCGGAACCCTTCGGGAGGTCATCCACTCAGGCAAACGCATTCCTCCACGCACCCTCCTCTCATGGCTTCAGACTCTGGTTTCGGCCCTCGATTGTCTGAATCAACATCACATCGTCCATCTGGATATCAAGCCGGGCAATATCCTCTTTACCGGGGAAGGCCAGCCCGTTCTGGCCGATTTCGGCACCGCTTCTCTTCTCCCTCCTCATGGCTCAGTCAATATCCTGGCTCATTCCGCGTACTCGGCTCCGGAATTGTTTACGGAAGACGCCGCACCCGACATCCGGGCGGATCAATACTCCCTGGCAGCGTGCTTTTATGAACTGATGACCTCCTATCCCTGGAACACCATGTCCGGAAAGGTCGGTGAAGCACATGCGGGAGAGTTATTGGTATCACTGGCCCAAAAAGAGAAATCCCTGAGATGCGTAAGCTGTCTTCTTGTTCAAAACCTCTCCCTGAAGAGGGAGGAACGGTCTCTTTCTCCAGAAGCGTGGCTGACCGGGATGAATCATGCCCTTCGCAGCGATCGGAGGCGAAGACTCCGGAGCAGAATTGTGACAATAGCCGCTGTGATGCTCGTCACAGGGGGAGCGCTTACCTGGGGACTTTATGAGACAGGCGTTTTGACGCAAGAGATCAGGAAAACTCCTGAAGATCTTCTTGTCGAAGAACTGCTTCAAAATCCGGAAATCGCGGCATTCAACCGGGAATCCCGGGAATTTCATGATTATTATAGCCGCATGTTCCTCAATCTGGCCAACAAGAAGGAAACTTCCGTCCGGAAGATGCTGGAAACCATCAACGCCGCCAGAAACGCTGAAGATCTGGAACAAATCAGACAGGCATGGCGCAAGCAGCAACAGTTTGACAACATGACCCTGCTGGCGGCGGAACGCGTGTATGCCATCAAGGGAAAAGGCCTTGCCCAGCAATATAAACATCTGACTTCACCCGCATGGTTCCGGAGCTGGAAGCAGAATCATCCCGGTTCCTGTTCCGACGATGTTCTCCCGCCGTCATCCCCGCAGCTCCTGCCAAGGATATTCCCCCATCCCCCCCACAATCCTTCCTACCTCAGTGAAAGCTGTCTCCGCATCAACACCGCTTCCAGCAACGTCACTCACGCTCTGGAGAAAAAGGCACAGGAATTCGGCATTTACAAAACCTCTTATCCGGACGGAACTCCCCGCAATCCGAAAATTTCAGATAAGACGGATTTGGGATCTCCGGTTCAGAATAATGAATCTTTCAAATTAACGAGGTAAAAAGACAAAAAGCTTCCAATCTTCATTCAACGGGCATTCTGGAAAAGGCTCCATTTATTTGGTCATCCCCTCCCAAACCTCTTCGTCCAGCGGAGCCTGGTTTAAGACATCCTTCAAATGCTCCCACGTGGGCATGTGAGCTGCCAGAAGAGCTTTGAATCGGGGGGTGTGGTTCTCTTCAAAGAAATGAATCAGTTCGTGCAAAACGACGTATTCGATGCATAAAGACGGCTTTTTGATCAGGTCCATATTGAGCTGGATGCGATGAGCATCCGGAGCACAGGAACCCCACTTCGTCTTCATTTTGCGAATCGTGAATACTGGTATTGTCAATTCGAGGCGTTTGCACCATTTGGCAAGCAAGGGAGTTACCATTTCCCGCAGCTGACGGCGATACCACGCATGCAGGAGTTCTTCCCGATTGCCGGCGGGTGTATCGGCATAAACGTTCATCATAAGGGATTTTCCCTTCCGCTCCATACTGTAGGGGCTCCCCGGACGGATATAAACTACTTTCAATCGATAGCGGCGGCCCAGAAAATAATGCGTTTCCCCCGATTCATACGTGCGCCGGCTCTGACGCACCTGATCCTCGAATTCCCTGCGCCGGTCATGAATCCAGCTCAATCTCTGTACCGCAGCCAGCCGCACAGCCTCCTCATCCATGGCCAAAGGGGCGGTGATCACGACTTCACCGGCTGGCGGGCAGACCGCCAGCCTAAGGTGCTTGACCCCCTTTCTCACGATACGCATGTTGACGTTCCCTACCTTCATGGTTTGCCCTAATACAGCTTCGCCAGATTGAAAATCTTTTCAATCGCTTCGTCATTGATATCGAGACCGAATTCGTCCGCCAGCTCTTCCAGGCCTTCCTGAATCAGAAATCTGGCTTCCCGATAACGTAATGAAAGAGGGTCTTGAAATCCCGCCTGCATCTCGGCACACTTTCTGTCCATTACCAGAGCGAATTGCTCCGGGAACCGTTCCGCATGTCTGCGTGGAACAGGAGCATTGTCGTATAAGACCTTGAGTCGTGGCGTATTGATCGATTGCGCGCGAGGTTTTTCTCCGTACTTTATCTTTTTTGCAAGATCCACCACCTTCTCCAGAAAATCCTTGTATTCGACAATTCCTTTTTTGTGGTCTTCCAACAGCCTGACCAGCAATGTTCCCATGCTGTCGTAGAATCTGGGGTTGAGTGATCGTTTTTCCGTGATTTCCTTTTTCAGGTTATTGCTGATGCTTTCCGCTGCGTGTTTGCCCGTTTTCCGCTCGGTGTCGCGGATGATTTCTTCCGTCCGGTTGACCAGCAGTTCCACCATTCCCATATCCTCCAACGTGGAAACACTCTCCGCATCCGATGCATGGACGTAGGTATCGATCAGATTGCGCATTTCCGCCTCATACATTTTCATATCGATGTAGTCTCCGCTTGCCAGTTTGACGGCGTCCCTGGCATTGGCAAAGAGCTCAACCTCCTCCCGGATCAGGACAATCTGCTCTTTGCTGTACCCGGCCAAATCAAGTTCATCGCAAACTTTGGCATAGGCTCGCATCAAAGCCGCTGTTCCCCTATAGAGTTCGACGCGCTGCCGCTGATGTTTCTCCAGGTTTCCACCCATACAGAAATAATCCAGATATTCATCCAGGCCCTTCGGCTCCTCGACGGGTTCGCAAAGAGCGCGCAGACGGTCGAGCCGCTGCGCCAGCAGTTTTTTGGCTTCTGTGAGCCGATCCTTGATCAATCCCTGCACATCAGCGGATTCATAATTCTCGAAGGCTTCCCCCGTGAAGGACTTGACAGCTTTTCCCAAGCTTAAAAAGAGAGCCTTGTAGTCGACGATATAACCGAACTCCTTGCTCTCGCCGTCAAGCCGATTGACACGGCAGATCGCCTGAAAGAGACCGTGATCCTGCATTTTTTGTCGATATACAAATAAGTGGCTGGAGGAGCGTCAAACCCCGTCAGCAACTTGTCGACCACGATCAGCAGTTTCATGCGCCCCGGCTCCCTGATGAACATCTCCTTCACCTTGCTCTCAAACTTCTCGCAGGAGGCAACACTTGCCGATTGAAAGCCGAAATCCTGCAACATTCGTCGACAGGTCTCATATTTGAACATCTCCTCGGACTGCTGCGCCGCTCCCATTCCGGCTGTTCTTGCAGCTTCGTTGGAAGCGATATACGAGCTGACCACGGCACACTTGCCTCTTAACTCCGTCCATTGAAAAACCTCGTAAAACCGGAACGCTTGATTCTAATGCAAAAAAATAGAGTCAAAATAGAGATTACCTATGTAACACTATGGGAAATGCATCCTGATGCGTAAAGACGTTTGGAGGAGGAGGATGGCTGTGAGTCGAGTCATGAGAGAGCAATCAGATATGCAAATATGACGAATTCGCGATTTTTAGTTACGATCACCGTTGTGGTGTTGGACAGACAGTCGGATCACAGCTTCGAGGCGCGTCCTAGCGCCGGCGGCTAGACGTCGGATTCCAAAGGTTCTTGCAAGCTCAAGAGGAACATCCTGCACCGGGGTAGACGGCAGTGCGGCTTTAAGCTCTTCGAATGCAATTTCCTCAATCTTTCTGGTGCTTTCCTCTGATGTCGGAATTCTGAATTTGACCCAACGATCAGGCAAGCCGTCGTCGCGCCAGACGAAGGAGCCGCCGACCTGATCCGGCTTGATGTGAAAATACCGCTTTGCGATTTCAAGAACGCGCTTATGAATCACGTTTCCACTTCGTTGGAATCCATGTGCTCGTGCAATTCGATTAACCAGTAAGCTGTCGAGAATAGGACCTTCCTTCTCGACGATGTGCCCGATCAACTCCATGAGTATGGGGTCGTAGTCCGAATCATAAAATCTTAGAGGTGACATCTTTGACAAAAATGACGTGAGATCTGTCACTTCGTAGAAGGAAGATTTCGGCGCTTCAGATGGTGTAACGGTTGGTCTGTGGTCGGATGTTTCAGAGCTGATGGGATCTTCACGAACCGTTAGCGTAGAAGATGAATTTCCGGCAACAAATCTCGGCGTCTCTTCGTCGGCAAGTTCAAGTTCTCTGGCATTTTCGGCTGCTGAGATGGCAGTAAGCAGCTTTTCCATTTCCGAATTTGCGTTGTGCCACCAGTCGGTGGACCAAATCCGGTGGAGCGTCCAACCCAGCCCCTCCAAAACCGCCTGTCGCAGTTTATCTCGATCCCTTGCCGTTGCAGCGCGGTGATAGGTGGCACCATCACACTCCACACCCAGCAGATATCTACCCGGTGATTTTGAATCCACGACGGCAAGGTCGATCCGATAGCCGGAACATCCGACTTGGTGATGGACATCGTAACCCGCAGACCGAATCCTATCCGCCACCATGCGTTCAAATTCCGAATCGGCCTCGGCGTTGGTGGGGATACTGGTTGCGGCAATCAGGGCACGAGGTCCGCGTTCGGCATATTCAAGAAAGTATTTCAAATCTTTGGAACCTCGTGCACGCGTCCGGGTAAGATCGATTTGATCTCCTCGCAATCCGCTGAAAACAAACATCTCATGCTTGGCTCGGGTTACTGCCACATTTAGGCGGCGCTCGCCACCATCACGGTTTAACGGACCGAAATTCATTGAGAGTTTACCGGCTTCGTCCAAACCGTAGCAGATTGAGAAAAAGATCACGTCGCGTTCGTCGCCTTGAACGTTTTCCAGATTTTTCACAAACACCGGCTCGCCTTCCACTGGCGGTTCATCGCCAAAATGAGGCTCAATCTCAGGATACTTGCGACGCTCTTCATCCAGAAGGTTCTGAATCAACACTTGCTGAGCCTGACTGAAGGTGATGACTCCATATGAGCGGGGCGGTAGGGAAGGATTCCGGAGGCGTGAAACCAACTCCTGCACCAATGCCTCCGCCTCCTGCCGGTTCGTGCGAGATTTACCCTTGTCGTACCGGGCATTCGGAAGGTGCCGGAAATGTACGCCCTCGTTCTCGATCTCAGGAGAGGGGAACGTCAGGAGGTCATTTTCATAATATTGCCGGTTGCTAAAGGTAATGAGCCCCTCGTGCCGGCTGCGGTAGTGCCATTGCAAACGCTTATGGCGCAGTCCGTGGGTCATTAGTTCATCGAGGATGCTTTCAAGATCCTTGTGCTCCTCGGGAGTCAAATCATCCTCGTCATCCATATTGGTGGAGAAGAAGTTCGTCGGCGGGAGTTGCTTGGGATCACCAACAACAATTAGCTGCTTGCCTCGGGCAATGGCTCCGACTGCATCCCAGACTGGAATTTGTGATGCTTCGTCGAAAATCACGACATCGAAGGGCTCGTGGGATGCTTCGAGATATTGAGCCACAGAAAGCGGACTCATCAGTACACAGGGTTTCAAGCGGGGCAGCAAGGTAGGAATGTGCCCAATCAACTGCCGCACGGGGATATGGCGCATGCGTTTACCGATTTCCTTTCTCAACAAACCAATTTCCGCCTTGGGAATGTCGTCCATTCCATCCTCCCTTGGAATGCCGGCTGCAAGCCGAGCCCGGATCAAATCCTTGGAAAGATTGGCGAGATGTTCGTCCAGTTCCCGGAAACATTCGATTCGTTTGTTGTGTTCATTACCAAAAAACTCCCGGAGAGCGGATTCCTTCTCGATGATTGCGAAAAGTAGTCCGCGCCGGAAGCTCCGTTCGAATAATCCTAAGACCTCGACGTCTGTTCCTTCCGCAGATTCCAGCTTCTCAACCAAGGGCGTTAATCCGAGGCGAATCGCTTCTTGACGGACTTTTTGCCACAAACACCATTCCCGTATTTTCGGCCATCCGCTGGCAACGCGCTCAGTTAGGGCAAATGTAGCAGCCAGGTAATCGGAAGCCTGATTGAGTTCTTCCCGCCTAAGATGAAGTTCTTGACCGTATCGGTTCAAGTTCTCATTGAAGGCTGACCATTGCTCCCGGAAGCGCGCCATACGCACGCCTATGGCCGTGTCTGCCGCATAGAATGTCGGGCCTTCCGAGAAGAGGCGAGCAAGAAGCTGCCGAAAGGAATTGAGCCAGTCGAAATTCTCACCTGCAAATGCGACCATTCGGGCATGAAGGGTTTTACCCCAAACTTGTGCCTTGGTGACCGCCTGTGCATCTGGTTCCCCCTTCTTCCAAAGCACACCGAGGCACTCCTGAGCGGTGGATGCTGCCTGAGAAAACGCTGAATTAATTTCGCGAAGTCGGGGCGCAGCTTGTAGGAATGTTTGCAACATCGTGGATACTGCCGGCAAATAATCAGGTGCCTCCTCAAGCGGGACTCGATTCCATGCGCCCGCTGTCGCAAATGATTCGAATGTAATATCAAATGCTTTGAATGCATCCTGCATGGCAGTCAACAGGTTGCCGGTCGGCATTCCTGCGGCAAATGCCAAGGGGCCGGATTGGAAATGTTCAACCAGTAGGTTTTGTATTGAAGAGCTCCAGGCGGCATCGGCCCCGGTCAATTTGCTCATACGCTGATGCAAGGTTTCTCCCCATGACCGTATTCGCTCCATTTGTTCGATATCTGGCTCGCCTCCTCTCCAGCTTTTTCCTAACATCGCTTCAGCAATTGTGTAGATGGAGGCAAGTTCCTCATTGATATCGTGCAGGCGAATCGCAGAAAGAATCACATTGCCTATTTCCGATTTATCGAGTTCGATCTTGCCGGACAAGGCTTTTCTGAGATTGCTGCGGACTAAAGCGGTATTCAGCACTTTCGGGAGGAACCATGTTGACTGTGCCTTTTGCCATTTCTGTTGGAGCCGGTTTAGATCAAGAGCCAAGAGTTTTGTTTCCTCGTAACCGTCAAGTTTAGCCCGAATACCAGATCGTTCGCGCACCAGGGAAATCCAGTGGTCGAGCGAGGGCGACCAAGTCTCCCAGGAAATCTTTGCAAAGTCAGTGCCGACTTCATATGTATCCAGCAGGCTTTCGGCCCATGCGACCAGATTAATTAGTTGTTCACGCGTGATTTGCATCGCTGGGGCTTGAAGCCATCTAAGCATGTTGTCTGTCGCATTTGCCGCCGATTTCAGCAAGTCTTCAAGTTCCCGTCCCTTTTGGAAAAGCTTCTCTGCTGCCTCCTGAGTGTCTCCTTCACACTGAACTGTCACGGTTCCGGCAGGACGGGCAATATACAGTGGAGCCAAAGTTGCACGGAGTTCACTCCGTTCCTTCGCCAATGCGATCCAATAGTTCAGATCTGCCGAAAGTCGAGACCATGGGCTTGTTGCGAATGCTGGCCCCACGGGTTCGGGCGAGAGCAACGATTCCAACAGTGAATCGAGGCGGCACAGACCATCCTGCGACAGAACACAGTCAAACTGCATCCATTCCAGCAAGTCTCGGGATGCTAGGGAAACCTCTTGGCACCTTCCGGCGAACTCTGTGTTTAGATCCAATGTCCTTTCTGCCCATCCAGGCGCCCACTCTTCGCATGCAAGTGGTGCAAGAGTATGATTCGCCAGCGGCATTAGCGGACGCGAGCGATCCTGCATGAGCTTCGCCACTTCCCGGGCACGTCCAAGCATTTCGGGCGTAGTTTCGAGAATGGCCTCCCAGCCATCCATTTTCACGACAGGCTCGTCCTTGCGCACCAGCAGATAATCAAGACATTGGTGAGCACTGAGGCCACAAGGAGTGCGTCGGTGGAGGGCGCGGGTGTAAGAATTCAATGCAGTTCGCACTCGTTCGAGATCCGAGGCTTGATGCTCCCAGTCCGTGGTCTCAAGGTCTTCGGCGAATTTCAAGCTGCGGTTGAACTGGGCAAGCACGTCCGCCTTCCCGGTCTTGTTGGAATGTAACTCAAGACAGAACGGTTCGAGTCCGTCTTCGCGCAGGCGTCGATGTACCACATCGAGCGCGGCCCGCTTCTCCGCGACGAAGAGTACGCGTTTTCCGACCGCGAGGCAGTGCGCAATGATGTTGGTAATGGTCTGTGACTTGCCAGTGCCGGGTGGGCCTTCGAGTACGAAATCGTGCCCGTCCGCCGCAGCCATTACCGCTGCGAGCTGGGACGAATCCGCGCTACGGGGGCAGAACACGTCGCGTGGATGGAACCGGTCGTCCAACTCGTGGGCACGGATGTCCACCGAGGGATTCGGAATCGGCGTGCCTGCCTGGTGGATAAGGTGGTTGACTATCCTGTTCTTGGTGAGGTCTTCCAGGCGGTCGGAGAGGTCTTTCCAAAGCAGGAATTTGGTGAAGGAGAATTGGCTCAGCCAGACTTCCGGCTTCACTTCCCAGCCAGCAAGATCGCGCACGGAATCACGGAAGAGCCGAAGAACGTGATTCACATTCACTCCGCACTCATCCTCTGGCAATGGATCAAGTCCGGGAACTTCCTTTTGAAAGTTTTGCCGAAGCATCTCCATTAGCGTGACATTGATTCGTGTCTCCTCATCAATCCGGCGAAGGGTGAAGCCTTCGAGGACAGATTTGCGTTTCAGTTCCACCGGCACCAACAACAGGGGGGCTCGATGGATGCGATCACTGTGCTGTGTCTCACGCCACTCCAAGATGCCAACTGCGGCGAAAAGGGTGTTCGCCCCTTTCTCGTCCAGCGCATTCCGAGCCGAACGGAAGAGTTCCGTTAGACGCTGGGCGTGTTCGCTTTCATCCATATGCGTGTGCAAACGCCCCTGGCGAAGCTCATCCTGCAAATAATCCTTCACGGCATCGGCGCGTTGCTCCTTGGTGAAGGTTGCTGCATTGCGCGGATCCTCCTCGCTCATCACCTTCGGCTTCGGCCGCAGGGACAACTCGCGCTCCGCAGCGAGCGCGTCCTCCACATACTCAGGTTCGGAAAGAATGCGGATGGTCGATTTCGTTTCTCGGAAATTCAGAAGGCGGTTGCGTAAGCTGAGGTCTAGCAGACGGCTTTTCCAAAGGTCAATCCTATTGACGGGCTTCGCAGGGCCACCGTCAGGGATGGGGATATCGTCGGGAAATTCACGTGAACCAAGTCCGCTCGAAGCTCCACTCGTGGGTGACGCACCTGGTGTACCCGGAATGGTGAGTACCTGACCTGGCATCAGAAGCGGCAAAATCCTCGCGGACCGCGATGCATGGACATCGAGAGCAAGTCGGAATGGCTTCTCGGTTATGAGATGCGGCTTGGCGAGCCGCTCGGCATCTTCGAGTGTGCCCGGTTGGTCGTTGGTCACGGTGGTCGTCTCGAAGACAGCGATCAAGTCGTCCGCCTCGAATTTTCTGACCTGTTGCAAATCATCACCTGCAGGTTCCGGAAGACTCCGTGCCTCAAGCCAACAACCGGCATAGGCGTGACCATCGTGAATGAACACGAAAGGTCTCAATCCAGACTGCTCGCAACAGGCGGCAAAGAGCAGAGCCAGATCAAGGCAAGTGCCAAAGCGCTGGCTGACGATTTCCGATGGAAAACGAACCTTCTGCCCGCTGGTTTCAAAGCTTGCAGGAGGATTGATGTAACGGATGCCTAGCTCACCAATGGCTTTGTATATCGAGGCAACCTGTTCCCATGCTCTCTTGCGGCTCTTATCCTGATACCCATTTAGCCCGGAACGGCCCGTGGCTTCCTTTAACACATCGGATGCCCGGCTTAGAATAGTCATCACCACCGGGTCGTTTGGTAGCACGAAGGCAGCCAGAATTTCCGGCAAAGCTACCAGCCCACACCACTCATTTCGGGCAAGAAGTGTAATTGGCTCCGTGATCGACTGAACGACCTCATGGCCGTCCAGCATCTCCACCTTCAACCATCCGGCAACCTTTTCGTTCAGTTCGGCGAGGAAATCGTGACTCAATTTCAGATTCAGATTCGGCGGCGAGACCCTGAATTCACCGGCAGGTTCGATGGATTGAAGTCGAATTTCGGCGGACGGCGCGAAGGCGGGTTCGGTCGTCAACCGCAACACCAGGTTCTTCCTCGCCACGCCGTTGTTCTGCAAGCGCAACTCCTTCACCACCGGAATCGCGTTCTGTTGGAACGCGTAGTTGATCGAATGGTCGTAGATGAGAGTGAGATGGGGTTGAGGTAGGACGAGTGAAACAGTCGAGGACCACTCCGCCAACGTTTCTGCACCCTTCTTCAATTTTAGGAGAATTGTACCATCGCGTTGCTCGGGAAGCTTGAGAAAAAATTCCGTTTTCAGATCCACTACAATTTCTCCAAGCGACTGTGTGGAATGCGCCGGTAGCGATAAAATTGGCAAAGTCCTCGTTGCAAAGAATGTGGGCTCGCACGAAACATCCAACACAAGTTCCTCATGCAACTGCTCCCCTTTATTCACCACGCTCAGCGCGCCGCAGAGCCGGAAAGATGTTTGATTAATGGTAAACTCGCATATTGTGGAGAGGGGATCGTCGAATTGGAAGCTTATAGCTGGATGATTGGGCATACGTCATTAAAAAAGCAAACTGTTCTTATTGCTTGGCCTTTCGTGCTGCACTGCCCACATTCAGTGAGCAAGAGCTTCGATGGACGATCTGAAGCCAAGACATTTCCACAATCTGGAATTAAGGAGTTGACAAATAGTGTTCAATTTGATCTTTTAAATCAAGGCGAATTCGGTCTTCTTGAAAAGAAATCTTCTGACAAACACTATACATTGCTTGATGTTGCCCTCGTCGCGACTCCTGTAAGGCCTTGCGAAGAAGGAGCAGATGGCAAAGTATTGATTACTTTGCTGGTGTCCGGGGTTCTGTTTGCCATCGTCATAAGTGATTGTTTTGAGTAGCCCTGGAGTTGTAAGGGAGACCATGATTTAACGAATGTCCAGCCCATCTCCAGTGCCCCGCAACGCTTCATTTTGATAAGTCGTAGAAAGCGTATTCTCCTGTCAATGCTGGCACAGATGCAGTATAACCGTACATCGTATTGTTACTCCAAATCAAAGCATGGAAAAATTCAATCTCCCGAGTGTTGAGCCGTACGCTGCCGCTGGGAATAGAGGTGAGTACTCCCTCAAACAACACTTCAATTCATCATAAAATACTTTCAATAAATGTATTGCGTATTTTTTGTACAATACAGTTGTTATACGATTACAATTTTCCCAATAATTTCGGATATTTCTTCCGCATCTCTTCGTGATATCCTCTGTCAATGATCCTCGCAGGGAGACTTTTAATGGCTTTCTCCCTCTGCTCGTTATCGGGATTCACCTCCAGATAGCATTCCAGATCGTTGCTGAGACGACGGACATCCTGAAGGATTGTCGTATTGTAATAGGTCAGAGGTTCCGTCACTTCCTCAAAAACAAAATCAGCCTGTCCCAGAAGGTGCGTCTCTTCAAAAGGAAAAGCCGACATCAACAGTTCTGAATTATTCACTTGGAACCCCAAGGGGCCGGGTTCCTTGAAATTCTGTGTATAATGAAGAGAAGAAAGGGGAGAGTGGCTCCACCGAATATCTGCATTATTCATGAAATTGATTATTTGCTGAATACCAATGTCCCGTGGTTTTGTCACATAATGGCGTTTGACAACTTTTCCGCGCTTGTGATTTTTCTTCAAAACGGCCAACAAAGAATCTGCGTCCCGTAGGCCAATGATGCGTCCTCTGCGGTAGATAATAGAGTCTTCTTCCTTGGTTTTGAGAGCCTTATTCACTTGTGATAATGAAATCTGTCCGGATTTCTTCAGGATGGAATTGTATATGTGCTTCTGACTGGGAAAGAAATTGCAGTTCAGCAATGTCTCTGCGACCTGAATCGCCACGCCCGTATAGGGATTCTTCATGGCAACAGGTAATAGCTTGTACTGATTTCTGAATTCGTTTCTCATCATGAAAAATCCTTTCCATAAAAGAACTCCGTTTCCACAAAAGTCGACGCCACATAAATTGTGTTGCTCCAGGGTTTCCAAATTTTGTGTCGAAAGATAGGGAGTAATGAGTAGTGGAGGGGAGAAAAAAGGCATCCTCCAAACTGCTGGATGAACGACAATTCTTTTGTTTGAGCTCTTTCAGTACCTTCAGAAATTTCTTGGCTGTCAGTCGTTCTACTTCAACAATAATGAAATTGCGTGTTGTGCCAAGAGCAGAAGGATTTTTGCCGGAAAATTCGAATCTATCCTGATCGGAATCGGGATCAATCTCATTATCAAAAAGAGGGGACTGAGTTTTAAAAACCATACGTCCCTCCAAAAAGGAACGGTGTGATTGAAGAAATGTTAACTTACACTTCATGGCAGCAATTATAAAACATGCTGCAGTAAGAACAATACCTCAAATAAACGTAATTCTTTTGTAATCAATCATGAAATTTACTTTCGCAAGATTATCTTCGTGATGAAATACATCCCTTTTCTTTTCACTCGTCATCCCACCTATTTTTCCTTATTCCTCAAGGCAAAGGAATAGGATAGGCATAAGAGGTGAGCAGTACTCCCTATGGTGGAGATGGAGGCGTTGATGTGCGAGGCATTATGACGGTACATGATGTCATTCATATCAAGTTGGCGGTATAAGCCAAACGATGGAAAGCCAATGTTCAGTCTCCTGTCGTTCAACAACTTCACGGCAGTCTGGGAACAGATGAACGAGGCTTGATTGTGACGACTTCCAATTTTTCCAGAGGAGCCAGGGATGAAGCGAGGCGTACCACCTCCCATACCCCCATCGATTTGATTGACGGCGACCAATTGGTTTCTCTTCTCGTAGAATACAATCTGGGAGTCAGGAAGAATCGTTATCAGCTTCTGGAACTGACTCCTTCCTTCTTCTCTGATGAGGAAGAAATACAGATCTGACAGCTAAAAAAGAGGAGTCGATTGGACAACCTCTTGAGCGCCTTCCTCAGACGACATATCGTCCTGGAAGGCATATCTCATCGTCGGGCGATGAGAGTGTAGATGGCCTGCAGCAGCTGGGCGAGGATCATGGAATCAGCGGGGTGGATGTTGAGACCAGAGATCTTCCTCCTCTTCCTCCTCTTCCTCATCAAAGGAAGGAGGACGAGAGCCGTTCCTCTGCTTGTTCCGGATGAACTCGCCAACCTTGTCCGAAGCATAGCCCAGCAGGATGCGGGTGAGCTCGAACAGGATGATTTTAATCATGGGCATGGCGTTTGTGAGTGGGTGACGGCGTCGATGAGGATTTGCTCCAAAGCCTGGACAATGGCCTCAGCGCCTTTTTTGTACACAACGACGGCGAGCAGTTTCCCATTGTGATGGAGAACCGCCCAGTAGCGCGTGCTCTTGTATTTGACGATGTGGTACATGGTTCCGGTATCTGGATGGATGTTTCTTCAACAAAGGTAGAACCACAGAAGCAGCCCTGCCATTATCAAGCCGAAGGCCAGCACGATTCCCCATTTGAGGAGTGCGAACAGCCACGGGAACAGGAACCAGCCTGCCACAGTCACGAGAAGAAAGGTCAGCATACGGATGATGGGTGATGATGATCTTCCTGTTCGATGACTGTCCGGGAACCGGTTGATGCCCGAGTATTCCTGCCGGCCAGCCGGATGTTGCCCAGGTAGGCGGCCCACTTCAACAGGGCTATTCTCCCGTCCCAGGTGGGATGCCAGGTGCGGGGGAAGACGAAGGGATCGTCTTCCTCCGTTTGGCGGATGAGCAGTCCACGGTGTTCCAGCAGGCGAATGATTTGCCTGACCCGTCCCCGTTCTTCCGGGTGGAAGGAGGCGATCAGCTCATCGCTCGTTTGTCCGGATACGGATTGCGTGAGGATCAGGACGGCGGCTTGCGCTCCCGTCAATGAGCAGGATGGATTCATGAGATGTTTCCTTTCCTGTTATCTTTTTTATTACACTCAGGCGATCAGGCCGCAGACGGAATCGCACAGGCCGTGCAGAGCCTGGCTCCGTTTGGCAGCCACATGCGGGTTGACGGCCTTGAACTGCTCCGTGAAGGCGTTGAACAGGCTCCAGACGGTGCGGGGCCGGAATTCCTCATGAAGCGGCTCTCGCCAGTACCTGATGACTTCCGGCAGAACGGTCGGCGTGATGGCCCGGCAGTCGACCGCCCGGATCAGAAGATCATGAGTCGCCTTGTCGGTCAGTCTCTGTCTTTTGTAGGCGGCGATCCGTTCGTCTTCGCGGTGGAATTGCTCTCCCAGCCTTCCGACGGCGCGGGAGGTCATGAAGCGCAGATCCCGCACGGCGAACCTCGTATGCTTCCGGGAGAGTTTCACTTCTCCGGTGAAGGCAAGGTTGTCGCAGACGAAGACGCGCGTTCCCATGACCAGGGAGGCCGGGAAGGTCTTGTCATGGGAATTGCGTATGCCGACAATCCACGAGTAGTCGTCGGGGCCATCGTCAGGACGCAGGATTTGGAGAACTCCGAAATACCGCTTTCCTTCATGGCTGAGGGCATGGGTGGTTTCCCCGATCCCGAAGCCGTGGGCGGTGAGCTGGGATTCCACTTCCTTCAGAAGGAAGTCGTGGGGAATCGGGAACCACGATTCCGTACAGGACGGGGTTTCCACACGGGACAGAGTTCTCCTGTCGATGACTTCAGCCCCGCAATGGAGGAGAAGCCCCTTACGGAATACAGTCGGAGGAACTACTGGAGCCGTTGCCGGTTCCGGCATGATGTTTCTCCGCTGGAGGTGAGCTGCCTGTCTGGTATCTTCCAAAGGCAGGATGTGCCGGGCTGTCGCCGGACAATGAGGCAATGCGATGATAGGATACATATTGATGATGAAATATGGGTTGAAACGAAAACACCCGCTCCCCTGCGAATGGGAAACGGGTGTTGAGGGATGAAGACAGAAGCTAAATGCCTGTCTTCAAGTCTATATAACGGGCAGCCGGCAAGAATTGCTGCCTACCGCCAATCGTCTGAGTGAATGGAAAGATGTCGGGACTGTTCTCCTGAACTTGTCCGATACTTGTATTGAGCTTGTTCGGAACTTACTCGGTACGGAATTGCTTTCAAACCTTTCCCTGCAATCTGTTCTCTACAAGTTTCATTTCATGATAGGGGGCAAGGAAATGGCAGGTAAATTTCATCGAAGGGTATTGTAGCGCGTTCTGTAGGAGAGCATGTAGGCTCGTTTGGCCGGGGGAGAGAGGAATGAGCACTTCACTAGGGTCTCTACTTCTTCTCTGGATTTCATCAAATGGTCGATGACTGTCCTAATGCGTTTGTCCTGCATCCCCAGTTGCCGTCCGAACTCTTCAAACAGGTTGCGATTCGTGTGCGTCGATGCGCCTCGAAACAAGCCGCCGGACAGGGCGAAATCGCTGTCCTGAATGTGCAGGCTTGTGTTGAGCAGATCGTACGCGGGGGACAAGGTCATATCTCCCTGAGGAGTTTCCAGTACGGAAAAATTCTTCAAATGCGCGTCGCCGTTCGAAAACAGATAATTGAACAACACCAGACGGAAGAAGCGTTCCATTTCAATTTTCCACGCGGGGACGTAACGCTGGATGAGCTCTCCCATTTCCAGGTAGGAGTAATCATATTTGAAGTTGGAACCGCCCTGGGCGGATGTTTTCCCGGCCAGTGAGGCGAAGTCTTCCTTGCGTAGTTTACTGCCCTTCTGAGTAATGTCAAATCGCCGGGTGATATAGGCTGGTTCTCCGGTCTGAAAAAAGCATAGTCCGTTGGGAGCCGTTGAAATTCCGAATAGCTGAGCGGCAATTTGCATGGTCACGTGTTCGTTGGCCGGCATGTCGGAAGCCCGGGCGAGGCGTGATGAGATTGGCTTCAGAAGATGCGTTCCCTGTTCTCCCGACTTGGTCAGACGGATTGTTCCCTGGTCAACAAGAACAGAGAGTTTTTCCTGAACCCCTGAGATGGAAATATGCTCGCGGTTTTTCAGAAACTCTTCCGGCTCTCCATGAATATCGGGGGCGTCATAAGGAAGAATCGGAGACACTTTTTTACCGTCGAACAGTTTCCGCAATCCGGCCGGGCTGTAGGAGGTGAATCCGGGAACCAGCGTCGAGGGGCAACGGTCAATGTTCATCGTTGGTATAAGGCTGTACTGTTAATGCTCCAATCGTATCATCATGACCTGTTGCAAGGAGCAGCCCGAAATGATCCTTTTCATCCAGATGGAAATGACGGCACTGAATTTCCTTGTTGACGCCTTCCGAGAGCATGTTGAAGAAAACGGGAAATAGATGGGGGGAACGGTACTCTTCGGAGGTTTTAGGCATTGTCAGGCTGATGGGAGGAAGCTCTTCTCTCATCAGGTAGGAATCCAGATACCGGAATACATAGCTGGAAGGGGATTCTTCTGTCAACGTTCCGGCAGGGATATTCCGCAACAATACAAGGGCGTTTCTCATGATTCAGGCCCTTTCATCACATCGGTTCTTTTGGGGCTCAACGACATTTCCAGTCCCAGTACATCGAATAGTTCCATCAGGATTCTGAATGTCGGGTTGGCCTGCCCAAGTTCGATTTTATTGAGCGTATTGATCCCTATGCCGGAAAGTTCGGACAAATCCTTCAGGGTAATGCCCAGTATCCGGCGTCGTTCTCGAATGTATGTTCCGATATCACTCAAATTCACAATACAATGTGAAATATCATGTTTTGAATGTTCTGTCTACTCTGTTTTCTGGTAAAATCACAATATGATGTGATTTTTGGGAACCGAAGATATCTACTACTGAACAAGAACTTGCTTTGAAAAGAAGTGTTTTGGTGATTAGAGCCGGAAAACTTCCCGGCTCAGGAATTTCTGGATACGGCAGATAAAACAAGACTCCGTTGCCGGAGCCCTCCATGGAAAGGCTCCGGCAACAGGGATATGCAGATGTTTACCGCATTTCAGGTGCAGCAACCTCCTGAAGTCGAGCACAGCTTCCGAAGGAAGGAGCCTTGCGGGATGTTCCTCCTGATTTTTCTATCAGTTCGTTGATCAGGGAAGATGCCTCCAGCTTGTTCAACTGTGAGGCTCCCTTGCCAAAGCAGAGTACGGCCAGATCATGAAGTTCGGAATTGTTGATCCCGTTTTTACGTGCCAGCGATAGGATAACCTGCCTCTGTTTTTCCGAACAGCTCCACGCCGGTTCTTCGGGGTGAGATGTCTGAGGATTCGAAGACGGCGGCTCAGGCAGCCGTGAAACCTGACGCATGGCAGGAAGCGGAGCGCCGGATATGTTTCCCGATCCATAGGAGGCATCAGGGACAAATCCGACCCGCCGGATCTGGGTATCTACAGCGGACTGGAGCGAGCTGTAGAGACGTTCTGCGGCAAAATCGAGTTCTGACGTATTTCCGATCTCCGTTTCGATGGAGACTTCAAACTGATGGGAGGAATACCCCGGCAGGCCGAGGCGCTTGCTGTAGTTGGCGATGAGTTTGATAGCCATGATGAATTGATATTATTGATAGTTAATGATAAAGGCCTCTGCACGCAATGCATGTAGAGGTCGGGAAATGGCGGATACTTGTCCCGCTCATCTTCATATAACACCATCGTCACCTTAATTGAGGGAGGAAGGGGGCTGATGATTCCGATCAAATACCTCATTTATAGCAGAAGCCAGGCTTCCGATGTAATCTTGCGGGGGGCGGCTCCGCCCCCGCTCGCTGGTTCTCTTTTTTCTTTTTCGCTTTCTCTCAAAGAAAAAAGAATCCGCTCGACGACGCAAGATTTAACACGGAAGCTCCCCTTCCGCCTCACCTTGAGCACACCCGTTAAAGGCGTGCCCAAGGTGGCCCTCCCTTCAATTTAAGGGAGCATGATTTGAATTCGTTTTTACCAAGGCATGATATCTTCCGGCATGTCTTTTCACGTATCCTTTTCTCTCCATTCTTCGCATGAAATTGACCGTTTCCACACCAAGGTTTCGGATGGGCCATCCCTCCGGCATAATGAGAGCTTTCAAGGCTTCCTCCTTGATTCGGCTTGCTCTCAGCAGGAGTTCACTATCCAGAGCTTCAGACCATAATCGCAGCTTACGATCCATATTAAGGACGGAAAACCACCATAGGGCTATGGAATCGGCAGAAGGCAATGGTTTGCTTAAACTATTCACCAAGTCCTCTATTCGTCCCCGTGAATGCTTAATGACATGATCAATGAGGCGGCACAAGTCATCCAGGCTGCTACACATTCGTCTTTTGCATGCGCCTTCAGGAAAATCCGCAACAAGTGCGCCTCTATTACATCTGAGCTCAAATTTGAAGATGTCAGCTGTCTTGGCGTAGCAAACAAGTTCCATGCCATTACGCGGATATCCATGGCAGGACACGAGGCTTTCCTGATCGTCCTTTCCGCAATCAATGGCGCCTGCCCGCTCTCCGTGTATTCTAAATCGATTCTTTTTGAAATGCTTCTCAAAAAATGGCTTCATCTGATTGACGATGAATGGAGCATTCCCTGCGGAAAGATAATGGTAGCAGACTTCCATACCTGCAAGAGTAACGCTTACCCCGTTGTCCCAAATGCTGCCCACAGGATATTTTTCTTGTTGGGTTTGGAAGTAAGCTCGCTTGATGTCCTCCCATTCCATATCAATCACAGCATTCAGCATCTTTTTGAGGTTAGCAGTGCGTTGTGCAGCAGTAATGGGTTCTGCTAACCAGTTAGCAGATTTCTGATCGGCAATAGCGGGATTACTAAAATAAATTCGAGAGAACTGCTCTTGAGCCGTCTGTTGATCGGCGGTTCCATCTATCATCCAGAGATGATTTCTTAGTGTTCTCAGAAGGTTTACTGAGATATACATGGTTATGAGGATACTTTCCTCTTTCTGGCTGACGACAAGCTCCACATGGGAAAGAGGTGGGGGGACCTCCCTTAACGAAGGAAATGGCCAGAAGGGTGCGAATTGTCCAGGCAATGAACAATGGTTGACAGGAGTATTCCGAGGCCTAGGCCCTCCTTGATAAGGGGACGGTAAATAGAGGGTGAGCTTCCTGGTCGACAATTTCAGTTCATTCTCCCGGGATGTTTTTTGGTGAACGTTGTGCAACAGGCTCTTCCCCAAAGCATGATTTGAAGGATTGCCCTCCAGATGTTTGATGAACCCATGTAGATCGGTTATGCCATGCAGAGCTGTCTTGACGGTTAGAACGATTTTGTCAGGCAGGGCTTTTTCTTGAGAAGGAAGTGGACATCCCCAAAAGAAGGTATCCCAAGTGCATGGGGTGTGAGAAGGGACTGCTTGGAATGGTTGCTCAGTTTGGTATGTATTTTCTAGTTCACAGAGAGCCTTTGTCTTGGGCTTCCGGATGGATCTGCATCTCCGAACCATACCGAAGAGGGATGGATGACCTCGCTGTTTCAAACGCTGTTCCGTTGCGTGAACGTCTACAAAGCGACTTTTCCCGATACTCAGGACACATAGAAGCCCCTTTTTCTCCAAGTTGTAGACTGTTCTGCGGCACGGGATGGCAGAAGGAGGGAACAAGGAAGGAAAAAGGGACAATTTGACAAGGGTTGTTTTCCCTAATTCATATTGGAAGCCCTTCTGCAGGGCCTGCGCTTCCAAGCATGTCTTCAATGCCGACAGATGTATAACCCTTTCTTCATTTATTCTTTTGCAGGGAAGAATTCCTTCTTTGATCCATGAATAAATGAGTACCCGGGAGGGTGTAGAGCCTAATGAAAAAATCTCGTTATTATCTACGAATTCTTTGATTCGACAGCATTGAGATTCCGATATGGAGGATGCCTGTGCTGACCGCATCCTTTCGGAATCTACTCAGACTGCGGGTAATTTAATCAACTATCGGACATGGAATTTCCTCTCCTGACTTTCAGTCACAAGCAACTTACAATGAATATGCCAAATATCGAGCACGTCCCATATCCGTAGTACATGAGAAACGGATACAGAGAGGACATGGTTCCTGCATGCCGACTTTTAAAAACTCAATGGTTCATTTTCCGAAAAATGAAATCCATTTTTTACGAAGTCGGAAACCAGCCGAATCCCCAACGAGTCAAAAGCTGTGCCAACTTGGTATTGGATGAACATTTGGCTCCTCCTTCCTGCAACCCGGAAGAAATGGACAGGATTGAAAAAGAGTCTTTCTTGCAGGAGTTGGGAGGCGCAAACAATTGAAGCCATTTTTCACGTACATCCCAGCGAGTGAAATTCTTAAATCCTTTTTCCGCACACAGTGCGATGAAAACAAGTTTGAGGGCACGCCAGCTATTGACTCCATCGTGTTTTTCTGCCGGCAGGATCGTATCCATGGCAAGAATTCTGTCTGCTTCTTTGGCTATTTCGGCGGAGGTGATATCCAACGTCCAACCCAATGTGTCTCTGGCGTCCAATGGAGATTCATTTTCAAAATCTTCAACGGGCGTTTCCAGGAACTTTGCGGCCTTTTTCAAAGGCAATGCCCTTAACATGCCAGCAGCTCTACGGAGTTTCAGTATCAACTGTTCGCATTCCCGGGGTGTTTTAACGATGGATTGCGCATATACAGCTTCGCTTCTCAATACCTTCTCATCATCAAGAGAACAGTTTGAGTCGAACAGAGGGTGTGATTCGAGTCTAATACTTTCATCGAAGTACAATTCCCAAGGCAAGGAGTAGTAAAGGTTCAGATACTCTTCCGAAAAACGTCCGTATTCATCTACTACACCAGCATCCTTGATTTTTGAGGTCAGGAGCTGCCTGGGGAAAAGAGCCTGCCTGTATTGAAAGGAAGATGTGTGGATCTCCATGCGAATGGGGGCATTTGGGGAATACCTCCACGCACGCAGATATCCTCCTTTTTCTCTGAGGTCCTTTTTAATTTCTTTAAGAAGCGTTTCTTCTCTGTGATTTTTTCTCACAGATACCCCCGGATTTGTTTTTGAGTTTGCCAGGATTTCTCTCCAGCTCCTTATAAGACGATCTCTGGCGGAAGATACCCGCTTTTGTTTTCCCTGTGGCGTTTCGATAGAGACAGTCTCCGAGTACTCCCAATATTCGGATTGGAGGGAAGGTAAATGAGCTCGACCTTGAGTAGTCATGATTATAGGTGGTTTAGATTAAGATGAGGCCTTCCTCAGGCAAGAAGCAAAATGGAAGCTTAATATTTGATTATTATTTATCAACGTATTACGAATAAAATTCGATCTATTCCTCGGTAGTTCGATAGTTGTCAGGAAGTTCGGCTATATGGGTAAATTCCAGAGGGATGCATTCAAAACAAGCATCTCCCATACAAGTACCTCAATACTGCCGTATCGGTCAATTCATGACCAGCTCCGGAATTTTCTTTCCGGGCTCATCACCCTCCTGGGGAACTATCCATGCCTGGATTGAAGACAGATGCCTTCCTGTAAAACGGATAGGTAAGACGAACTACATAGATATGAAAGCTCTGTCTCAACGATTGGCACGGCAAGCCCTCGGCAACGGGTTCCGATACGTCATGGAAGAAACCGAGCTTGTCAAATTGTCTCTTTTCCCGAAAGGAACCGATTTGTTCGACAGTTCCTCCTGCCCCTGTCGCAGAACCGTCTACAACTGGGAAAAGAACGGCATGCTTTGCATCCTGTGCCTTGGAAGCAGCCGGTTTGTCGACCTCAGGGCAACGAGGGAGCGCTTGCAAAGGGAACATTCATCCTCTCATTGACATAGTTGCCGTTGCCCCCTTTTTAATCATTCACTCAAAAACTTTAGAGCTCGAATTTACTCTATAGGTAGAATTTACTGACGCAGTGAATTTTGAATATAGAGTAAATTTATGTTGTGCATACAAAGCAGATCAAGTAGAAAAGTCCTATGGAGTCAAGGCAGGAAGCATCCCTTATTTCTACAGAAAATGAATTGCGTGAGGCATTCGCAAAGCTTCACGATACATGGGACTTTCCGCGACTGTCCATTGAGCCAACCAGAGTGGTTCTTGATTTTGAGGAATATGATGATGCCGGGAGGCCGCAGGAATACATTGAACTGCCGACGGTTTACAGGCTGATGCCGCCTCGAAATCTGGATTCCTTTAGGGATCAATTACTCGTTCTTCCCTGTATTCCAGCGGGGCCGTTCGTTAAAAAAGCCTTGGAAGCTCATGTTGCCGTTGCTGATCCCAATGGAGCGTTTTATTACAAAAAAGGGAAAGTTTATTTTGGCAATACTGGAAGCCCCTTGAAACGATTTCGATTCAACAAAGGCGCCAAAGACCTGTTCTCCGGTAAAAGCGAACGCATTGTCCGGGCTCTTCTTTTCAATGTTTCCAAAAAATGGAGCCAAAAGGATTTGGCCGAATCAACAAGAACAAGTACAGCCTTGGTGAATAAAGTCATCAAGGGGCTGGAAGATAGGCAATTTATTGATCGTCATCCTTATCGGCAAGTTTCTCTTCTTCATGAACGGGAGTTGTTGGACATATGGCATGAAAAGCGCGCTCATCAGAGAGTTGTCCGGTATTCCATTGTAGGAATCGGTATTGCCGAACTGGCTGATATGTTGCTCCAGTGGGCGGAGAAGAACGGAGCCAGGGTAGGATTTACACAATGGGTTGGAGCCTGGCAACGCGCCTCTTTTACGGAACCAGTCATTTGTAGTGCCTATGTGTCTCGTATTCCGGATTTGTCTGAATTGTCTCCGGGGTTGGTGGGAAGAAGAGTGGAACAAGGGGGAAATCTGCTCTTGTTCTATTCTGAAGATCAGGATGTCCTGCGTCAACTCCAACGTTCCCGTCATGTCCCGCTGGTTTCGGATGCGCAAATTTATATCGATTTGAAGGGACAGGGGCTGAGGAGTGAAGAAGCCCTGGAGGCCCTTGAACAATGTCCGGATTTTTGCAGGAATCATGAAATTTAATCATTATACCAGCTACAGCGAAGTTATTACGAATCATGCGGGAAAGGTACTTGCCTCCCTGTGGGGAGCCTTGGAAAACTATCGTCATGGCATGGTTTTAATAGGGGGCCTGGTGCCCAGGTTCATCTGTTCCGGCAATATGAATACCACTCTCTTGAGGCCGGTGACTCTTGATGTGGATTTGGGAATCAGTGTTGCTGTAGACGGGGACATGTCACCTATCGATTGGAAATTGAGAGCATTGGGGTACCGGGAAGATCAGAAGGAAGGAGGACGTTTTATAGCAGATATAGATGGCATTCGTATCCCTATTGACTTTCTCACAGAACACGTCCACCCCACCAGTTCGATAGAAATAGCCGGAATCAGAGCCAGTAATTTGCTGGGCGTTAAACGGGCTATCGAGTCCTCCCGCAAAATCATGTTTGAAGTTCCGGATGAAGAGGGGGAAGCCATACAGGTTCCTCTGCGTGTTTGTGAAGCAGGAGCTTTCCTGATGCTTAAGTTGCGGGCGTTTCTTCATCGCCGCCAACCCAAGGATGCCTACGACCTGTACTACGTCATGCGTTACTACGATGGGAAACATCAGGATGGCTGGAATATTTTCCAACAGTTTGCATTCGAGAAGAAATCGGGCAATACGGCAACACAGGACGCACTTCAATGTCTGGAAACCTATTTTAGCAGGGAAGAAGACGAAGGTCCCTCCAAAGCCGCCGATTTTGTGGGGACACACGTTTCTTCTGAAATGGCTCTGGAAATTCGTCAAACTCTCGTGACTGCGGCAGAGGCTTTGTTGCGTTGTTAATGAAGCAATCTTCAGTAAAAGAGGTATCGGAAAGAGTTCTTGCGAGCACTGTCTGGGAATATCTGGTTTGTCAACCTCAGTACGACGAGGGAGCGATTACAAGGGGAGCATTTATCCTCTCATTGACAGAGTTACCGTTGAATATTCTTCACGTTCGTCATCAATTTTAGCGATTTTTGCACACTTGTTTCATTTTGAGCTGATTTTTCCTGCAATTCTCGCTAACTTTTCTCTATTCGATCACATGGCTTCTTTTCCGTCCAAATAGTTTGAGACTGTCCCTGTCAATACACATGCCCTTAAGTCTGCGCTTAAGGAGTACAAGGTTCCCATGGTCAAAATATCCCTCCTGCAGAGAGAAGGCGTCATTCTCAATCTTCGCCGGGAGATTTACCTGTGTCTTCCTGAAGAAGGGGAGGGCACTTATTCTCGTGAACTTGTCGCGAACCATCTTCTTCATTCCTCCTATGTTTCTTATGAAACGGTATTATCCAGGGCAGGAGTGATACCGGAACGGGTGGCTCTTCTCAAGTCCTCCTGCATGAAGCGGAGCAAGGTGTTTGACAATGCGACAGGTCGTTACGAGTACACATTCAGGCGCCCGAGGCTTATTTTCCGATTGGCCTGACCCGGCAAAAGACGGAAGAAGGGTATTTCTACCTGACAGCGACTCCCGAAAAAGCTTTGTGCGATTTGATTGTCTCTTCATCCAATCTCCACATTCAGTCGATGAAGACCATGCGGTCTTATTTGAATGAGTACCTGAGAGCTGACTGGGACATGATCACCGGGATGGATATCTCCATTATCCGGGCATGTGCCGAAAAGACGAACAAGAAAAAGAACGAATTGAATTTTCTGGAAAGGACGATGTCATGCCTTTCATCAAAGATCAGAACACGCTTAATATCTGGTCGACAGAGTACTTCCTGCAATTAGCGGACATGGTGAAGTTGTCCTAGGAAAATACTCAACCTCATTCGACCAACAAAACCCTTCTTGCATTCGCTTGATTTACTCCATATTCGGAAATTTACTAATGCAGTGAATTCTGAATATAGAGTAAATTTCCAATCTCTTAAAAAGACATAAGAGGGCAGATTTTACACCTGCGAAAAGGCATTCAAAAAGGGCTTGCTTCTGCACGTTTGGTAGCCTATTGGTAGCCGAGAGGAGTTAAAAAACATTTATTATTGATAATCAATAGTAATGCATAGGACTAAGGATCTAGTGGTGATAAACCGTAGGGGTTCGAGTCCCCTCCCGAGCACCAATTGATAAACCTCTTAATTTGAAAGAATTAAGAGGTTTTCCTTTACCCGGATTGCAAGGTCTCCAATTTATAGCCATTATCAAAATCAGGCACGAATTCGCAAAATTCGGAACACGTTTGGTAGCCATTGGTAGCCGAAATCGCTCTTCCAAAGCCACATTTACAGTCGCATGTACAACCTTGAATGTTACAGGAGCATTTTTGAGGAGACATTTTACATGACCCCCGTCATTTTTCCGTTTTTGAAGACTTCTTCCGGGAGTGACGGAATTCAAGGCATGACCCTGTCGTGGAAATGTGCTACAAAGAGGCAATGCCCAAACCTTTCGTCATACGATGCGTTCTTGATGAACAACGCAAGGCTCAAAACAGGAAAGCGGTCTACCGTGTTTCCATACCGGCGGAGTTGTCGGAAACAGGCAAGAGGCAGAATCGTTATTTTACGACACAACGGGAAGGAAACGCTTTTGCCGCTCAGTTGCGAACGAGAAGGAATGCGGAAGGAAGCAGCGTGTTCCAGGTTTCTGCGGCAGAGGCTCAGTTGTTCCGGGAGGCGCAGGACATTCTGGAGCCTTATGGCATGGATGTGTTCGGTTTTGTGAAAGGAATGGCCCCGGTGCTGGAACTGGTGCAGGAAGTTTCGGAAATCGGACGGCTTGTCCGGATGGGGCTGGAGCAGGAAAAGAGAGACAGCAAATCCATCCCTTTTTGTGACGCAGTATCAAGGCTGCTGGAAGTAAAACAAGAAGTTCAGAAGCGTCGGGAAAGTACGCTTGCACAGATCCGCTACATAACCGGACGCATCGGCAAATGCTGTCCGGATTTCGCTGTGACATTGCTCTCTCAGCTCACGACGGAAGATTGCCGGCAGATGATCTCCCAAACCTTCAAACCTGATAAGCAGAAGAATGATGCACGGAAAATCCTCAGCAGTATCTTCAATTTTGGTATCAAGAGGAAATGGTGCCGTGACAATCCGGCTCAAGCCCTTGACATTATTTCCATTCAGGAACATGAAATCCATCCCTTGATTCCGGAAGAAATACAGGCCTTATTTATGGCGTGCCGTCCACCATCGCCGGAAGAGAAGGCTCAGCCCAAAACGAGAAAGAAAACCGTAGAAGGTGCAAGATTGGATTTGGCCTGTTGCCTGGCTCCGCTCGCGATCATGACGTTTGCCGGAATTCGCCCGCAGGAAGTAACCCGGCTGACCTGGAATGACATCTTTTTGGACACTCCGTCAAAAGTCATCAAAGTACGCAGTATGGCCTCAAAAACGGGAGGGACACGTCAAGTAAGTATATGTGCGGCATTAGAGGCTTGGTTGCGCATAGCGCCTCATCAGGAGGATAACTCCATATGCCCGCCCCAGTGGCCCGTCCGATGGGCAGGGCTTCGTTATAGAGCGGGATGGGATGCCAATGGGAAACGATGGCCTAACGACGCCTTGCGCCACACCTTCGCCAGCTACCATGTCCTTACTCATCGAGACATTCCCCGGCTTCAATTGGAAATGGGACACTCCAGCTCTACCCAGATCATGCACCGTTACATGAATCTGTCTGGGGTGGATCAAGAGATGGCGGAGCGTTTTTGGAACATCGTTCCCGAAGAAGATTTCTACGCTGACCGGAATGCATAACACTTCCTACCGATTCATAAGTCCTGGGATATCTTCTTCTCTTCTCACTTATTTTTAGTTTGTTTGTGAGAGGGAAGAGAAATAGACACCATGAAAGCGTCAAATTCAGCGGCATGATACTTCTGAACTCCCCCATGGGGACGGATCATCCTGACATGATTTGAACTCACGGCTTCTGTCAGTAACTTGCAATGGTCGATTTACTCGTATCGTAACGCTTGGCAAGAGTAGCCTGGCTTGCCCAGATGACAAAACCAGATTCGGCAGCCTGCCGGGCAAGAAGAACCTCCAGACATTCCCAAATGCCCCTTAGTTCTTCAATAATGTCTCAGCAGAGACAAATGCACCTTCTATGATTTTCATGTTACTTTTAGGATAAATCTATTATGACTCGGATTTTTGTTGGACTTTGTCCAACAAACAGGTAGCTTAAGGATATTATGAGGTTATGTTGTACTGGATCGATGTTGAGTTAGGGTAAGATTTTGTTGACTATCAACGCCTTATTATACAAAAGGTGCGTCAACGCTTTTTGCCTCAAAATCTTACATTTGAGACTCTTGCTTAGTAATATCAATTACAGAATGGTGGTTCGTATTTACCCCCTTTTCCATTACATCTGCTATTTTTGAAATATATTTTTTGATTTTATATCATACATTTTTAATTTTTATCAAAAAAATATGATATAATTATGAATGTGTGGTATTTTTATTATTTTCTTCCTCTGCTCTCTCATCTCTTTTCCCCACCCACTCACGGGTAAAGATGACAAAAACCCGTCAACGCTTTGTTTTATTTTAACACAGCAATCTTGGTACTGGAAAGCCGGCGTTATTAAATGGTGTTGTCTTTCATGATAGGAGATCCACCTCTTCAGTCATTGTCGGGCTAGTATTCATTATTCCTGTTTTTCTTACGGATCTATGAAATTGCTATCTGTGACCGTATAAGATCATTTTCAGGAACATGCTGATATTCATAGATATCCCGATCTGCTCGGTTTGCAAAGCAATGCCAGACAATGGCGACGGTCATTAAAAGGATGAACAAAAGAAAGAAGGCAAGCGCCTTGCTCCTTCTCGAAAGGACGGGCTTATCATGAACATGGGGAATTGATGGGCCGCACTCCTGCTCGATGCACCTGATAAGTTCATCATGATAGTGTGCGGCAGTTTCTCCGAGACAAATGTCCGGCACTTCCTTGTTTTTATGATCCTCCTCTTTAGTAATGGATGGTCTGTTTTTCATTGTTGTTTTCCTTGTTGGTGAAATGCGTTCCCCCGGCAGGAACATACGGCATGGCGTAAAGGTTATCAGAGACAGCACCTGCCCATGAATGATGAGCTTGATCAGCCATTGCCCCCTTTTGGGGAAGGAACTTGAAAGATGGATAATGACTGTTGCTCAATTGCCACACTTGAAGAATATCCTCGCTACAGGAATACAGCATCCCCGGCCTGTTGGCAAAAACAGCGCCGGCGCATAACGAGGACACAGTATATCGGCACATGATACTAAAGGTCTATTTTATGTTCCCTGGCTTGCCTGACCTGGATTAATCCTGCATTGAGGAGTAAAAAGACCATACTCCAGCAAATGACGGCACATATCCCCCATTTTGCATAACGCAATAATTCCGACTTATCCAACAAAGGACTGTTACAAAACATGTGAAGCCCTATCGGGATAACGGCAATTCGCCAAAAAGAGGGTTGAAGAATGGAGGGAATGTTATTCTGCCGTTGTTTCTTCATCGCAAGCCAGAACGCTCCGGCCATGATTGCCGACCAGGGAACATGAGCAAAGGGAGCAAGGATTCCTCTCAGTACCGCCGTGTTTAATGCGGAACCATATTCAGCATACATAATAATATAACCTGCTGTTTCAAAACCAGCGAAACCGGCGCCTACAGCGGCTCCACACAACATGCCGTTTAAAATTTGCCCATTCAGAAAGAATTTTCGGGCAAAGAAAATGGCAACAACAAGTTTTGCGGCTTCTTCAATGGGACCGGCCCAGTAAGCATCTCTGGGATTCCCGGAAAGCTCGTTCAAAATCATTGTAACAATCAAAGACAACATCCCTCCACCTAACACCAGGACGATAATCGAATACCACGAGATATTCCTTCTGACATTAAATTCCGCAAACAGGACAAGAATGGAAAAGGGCACAGCAAAACTTATGGAAAACAACCCACCTAATTTAGCGGTACCAGAAACTACAGGAGCGTTATTAAATGCCTCAAACATGAGTTCCCACCCGATGCACATCAACAGGGAAAGCGCGAGAATGCGGGTGAAGAGCCATGGCGAAGGCCAATCCGTAGATATTTCTTCCAGCGCCGGGGTAGATTTCGACCCGCCTGACGTAAAAAAATCTATCCTTTCCTGCGCCGTCCTGCGGCGGAATACCCCTTTGAATATGCTTTTCAAACTGAATCTTTCTACGGGAGAAAGGCCGGTCAGAGATGATAGCATTCCAAAAACCCCCACCCAGAAGGAGCTTTCCTCCTGATAGCCGCTGATAAATTCCCCTACTCTTACCCACTCGGCCATTCCCTCTTTCCACAGGAACGCCTCAGGAGAAAGCTGTCCGGTCGCGTACCAGTTGCTTATTTCCTTGAATGTATAGGGTCCCTTGCGGCTTTCTCCGCCCGATGAAAGAAAATAAGACGCTTCCTCCTTCCCCGGTCTGGAAGCGTCTGATATACCCGCCTGTTGTGAATGCGGTTCGTCCTTCTTTTTTTGAACTTCGCGAAGAGGAAGCCATGCCGGCATTCCTTCCGTCCATACCAGATCATCTCCGCTGATTCTTCGGGAAGCATATAGTTTATCTATCTTCTCCCATGGAAACGGCCCCATTTGAGTTCCGTCCGGCAGTTTGATCAAATAAGATTTCATCTTGCCTCTTCTTGTTGTGAATATTTCTTTTTCCTTTCTTGAGGACGTGGAAATGACTGAATAATTCTTTCCGTGTACCAGAACACCGCGATCGGCCATGGGATCCAAAGCCAGGAAAGAAGATCAGAAAATGGTCTAAATTCAGGGAGGGCTCCAGTAATGATACTGCCTCCAAAGGTGAGTTGTGAAAACAGCACGAAGGCAAACATCGGCCATGCTTTCAGCCGGAGGCTGGTTTGCCGGGAGGCCCGGGCAAGCCAGGAGGCGTTGTCGGCTAATCCGACAAAGCAGACATACATCCAGTATAAATTAAATACGGGAACGAACAACAGCCCCACAGCCTGCCCCGCTGAGGGGACGCGACGACCATACCGGGCAATGGGCTGTATGCATTTCCACGCCCTCCATGTATTGATCAGCAATGCAATCTGAGTATACAAAAAGAATAATATTCCTATACCTATAACCGTTAGGCTAACCCGGGCATTACCTGCATAGGTTGCTGATGCCACTATAATCAGCAACGGGGACAAAAGATACAGCATGGCCATTGTCCAGAACGCTCTCATGTCATACCTCTGCCCAGAGGGAGTACCTCTTTCATCCTGCAACGGAAGATTGCCGTATGAAGCGGTTTCTTCTAATGGAGGCGATGTTTTGGGCACAGGAGGCATTTCCGGCATTAAATGAGAATTCTTGTCATCTTCGCTTGAGCAAGAAGAACGGGAGCCTTCCCTCCTTCCTCCTGTGATTTCAGGAGAAGCAGTCTGTTGAACATTTTTCCCGATTAACGTTTCAAGCGCTTCCCATGAGGATGCGCCCATCTTGCAGCAAAGAAGAGATCCGGCCAAACGTCCGTTGCGATACAGGGCTTTCATTTGTTCTTTGGTGTAAGGGCCTTCAGTTTCTCCATCCGGCAGCGCGATCAGATAGGAGGATTCATCAGCCTCCTTCCGGGGATTGCCCTCCAAAACTTTTGCCGCAATGTCTGAATATGTGCCCCATTCAGAAGACTGGGTTTCACGAATACGGGTATCAGACCGTATGGAACCCTCTTCATGGAGAACTTGAAGCACATGCTCGGAATAGGGGCCTTGCAGATTCCCGGAATCGTCGCAAATAAAATATTTTTTCATCTTTGATTTGAAAATTGAGTTCTAATATCCGTGATGCTGTTACAATTTTCTGCACAACCTGCAAAAAACTCCTAAAGGAATGACAATCAGGAGCCCCAGAAAAATCAACGGGAGAGCCATCCCGGAAAGCGGGCTACAATTCGTGTCCTCTGAAACAGGATCCGTATCTTCTGAAATGCCAAGTCTCCGATAAATATCTTCCGGGCGATCCATGGAACCACCCATAATGCGGCTTCTCGCTTCGATAATGTCCCTGGCTCGTTGCCTGCATGCCAGAGACAAATTAGGGTCATAGGTTTCTTGTGAAGTGCCTATCATTTTATCAACCTCTTCCGCCCATACCTCATCTCCCATTTCCATGACAGTAGGTAACGAAGGAAAGGCTCTGGACAAACTGGGGTGATAGGCTGTTCCCTGTCCTGTTTTATTCGAAAGAGCACGGTAGTGGGCCATGTTGGTCAGGTACTGACGCATGGCCGGGTCAATGGTTCCCTTGTCGGCGTAAGCTTTCTCGGCGGCCTTTGAGATCTCGACGGGGTCCGTGGACGTCTGAATGACGTTCCTGTTCTTCTCGTCAATTCCCTCCAAGGCTCGTGGGTCAGGAGAACCCAAGGTGCGATATATCATCCTGTTGGTGTCGGTATCGCTCATGTACTTGACGGGAGGTGTTGCAGGAGCCTCGGGCCTGTCCGGAACTGTTGGATGAGACAGTGTGGAAGGCGCTTTTACCGCATCCATGTTCTCTTCTGCTTCTTTTCGTATTTTGGGTAATGCTTTAATAGCAAGCTCATCACTTTGGGCTGCGGCTTTTTCCATCCAAAACAATGCCTGTTTTAAATCTTTTTGTGTTCCTTCTCCTTTGTAATAGAGAGAGGCTAATATAAATGAATCGCCTTGAACTCCTGCCGCCGCCGATCTTGAAAACCACTTGAAGGCTTTTTTATAGAAGACTGAATTACTTTCGGCAAGTCGATGATAAAACCAGGCTGTTCGTGATTTTAAAAAAGGATGCTCACACACGGCGCGGGATGGTTTGTATTCACGATTATCCGACATGAATTGATCCACGACGGATTTCCAAGAATTTTCATTTATTTTACCTTTACCGCGTTCATTCACCAATCTGTTTATTTCCGGATCAAATGCTTGGCGTAACCTATTGATTTCTTCCATTTTTTCATTAAACTTTCCATCTTTGACAGCCTTTAAGATAGGCAAAAAATCTTTCTTTTCCACCAGGCATCCATTCTCCAAAAGGATTTCAACTATGTCCGGCTTTTCAAACATGACGGCACATTGCAATAATGAAAGGTGATCCCTTTCCGGATATTTATAATTGATGTCTCCTTTCCCGGAATGAACAATCTTGTCAAACAAATCAACATCATCCCTCAAAATGCAATTCAGCATGAGTTCATAATAATCTCCTTTGGACAGATCTTCCACTCTAGCGGCCAGGACTTCCGCGTCCGCCGAACTGTTTTTCAACATGGCGACTAACTGTCTTTCCCGTTCTTCCTCCTGTTCACGGGCGATATGCTCTTTTCTCAGACGCTGTTCTTTTCTCGCTCTTGCTTGCTGAAATTTTTCTTCCTTGTTCTTCTCACGAGCTAACTGTTGTTCCCTTTCTTCCTGTTCACGGGCAATTTCTTCCTGCCGTCTGTCCTCTTTATCCCTGACTTCCTCAAACCGGCTTCTGAAATCTATCTCTCCATGATAGGACTCGGCTATCGCCGCAACGGCAAGAGCCAGACTCTCCGCGTCCTGAGGAATGGTCTTATACAAGGTGCAGGCCAGAGTATCGCTTTGCTTCAACGCCTGGAGAAGTTCCCTCTTTCCACTAATAAGAGCATGTTCCGCGTTCAGGATAATCTCTCTTGCCTGCTTACGGGCACGATTGGCCATATAGGAGTTAGGCTCTCCCGTCAATGGATTCGGCCTCATGTTATTCTCCGCCTGGCGTTCATATTGTTCCGCTTTGGCCTTGGCTCCAGCTTGCTGCTGCAAGGCCTTTTTGTAAGCAGACTGCGCGGTAAAAAGCCGTTTGATGGATTGAATGACCTGCTCCGCCTGATTCCGCCCTGCGGGATCCAAGGACTTTTTACTCTGCTCCAATCTTTTGACGACTGTCCTGGCCCCCTCGACACTCCCTCCGCTTATTTCCTTCAAGGAACCGTCCGCGTACGGTATCCGGGTTTTTTCTTCTCTTCCGGCAGACCTGGAATCCGTCCCAACAGTATTTTTATCTGCCTCTTTTCTCTTCTGTTCTTCTTGCAAGCATCGTTGGTTCCTCTTCTCCCTCTGTGCGGCCTGCTGTTGCTCATAGGTTAATTTTTCCATCCAGACGCCATTGACAAAACGCTTTCCGGAATCATAGTTGTCCTGGTATTCCTGCAATCGCTTCAGCCATGGATCGAGAATAGCTGAAGACTTCGGAAAGCGTTTCCGAAAAACGCCCATCTCATATTTCTGCTTGAGGAGCATCTCATATTGAACCGAATCAGAGAGTTCTGAAGGAAGGCCATTGGGAATATCAATGTACCAATAGAGATTCTCAGGCAGGTAAATATCTTTTCCCTTTACGTTGAATATCCCTTTGTTTCCACTCAGCTTTCTCCTGCTGTACGTTGCTATTTTGGCCATGGAGTCCTCATGGAAAGCTTGATCCTTCCAGGCGACGATACCGGCGCCTTCACATAATAAGGTCGAAAAAACTGATAATCCGATGATGTAAGAAAAAATGCATTTCATGATGTTGGTGGACGGAAGCTATGGAAGAAAATTCTTCATTTTTTACGTAAATTTTTCCTAAACAAAAACTCCTGTCTATTTTAGTTAGGATTACATTTTTTCTCCACACTTTGAATTTTGGAAGCCGGATGTTTTTCTAGAAGTTTATTCAATAAGTATTTTGCTTCCCCGTTTCCCAAATTGGCCGCTTTATTGTACCACTCAGCCGCCTTATCAAGGTTCTTGGCAACTCCATCACCCATTTCATAACAGTAGCCAAGATTAACTTGTGCTCTGGTAAATCCTTGCTCGGCTGCTTTCATGAGCCAGGTCACGGCGGATTTACGATCGCCGATACTTTGAAAAGTGTTCGCTATTTCAAATTGAGCTTCCGGATCTCCCAGGTTCGCAGCCCTGGCAAGATATTCCATGTATTTTTTATCGTCTGATTTGAGCCTGTAAATTGTAGCAAGGTAAAAATGCGCACGAACATGACCTTGAACCGCTGCTTTTTCGTACCACTCGGCAGCTTTGTCGTAATCTCTGGGGACGATACCGTAAGGCCTGTCAAATACGCGTTTGGGATCGGTTGAACCATCTCCTACTTCATAAAAATACCCCAAATTGACCATGGCACTGGAATTACCTTGCTCTGCCGATTTAAGCGTCCACTGAAAGGCAAGCTTCGGGTCTTTGGGAAAACCGTGAAGACCGAGCGTATAAAAATGACCGAGCGCATTTTGAGCAATGGCGTCTCCACCTTCTGCCGCTTTACGGTATAACTGAAGAAACATCTCCTCATTTCTGGGCTTATGGATGCCTTCTTCGTAAATTTGAGCCAAAATACATAGTGAGGCAGGGTTATTTTGAGAGGCTGCCTTTTCCCACCAGGAGATCGCCTTTTCCATATCCTTTTTCATGCCAAATGTTCCCTGAGCACAAAAAAGCCCCATGTAATGTTGTGCAGCCACTTCTCCTTGCTGCGCCGACAATTCAATCAATTTGATTCCTCTTTCCGGATCCTTTCCGATTCCATTTCCATCAATAAGGCATAAACCTAAACTGAATTGGGCTCTTTTCTCTCCCTGAGCGACGGCTTTTTCCCACCAGGATACGGCTTTTTTCATATTTTTTTCAACTCCCATGCCCGTGAAATACATACTACCGGCGCGTGACTGAGCTTCAGGAACCCTTTGACGAGCCGCCCGGAGTGTCCATTGTGCCCCCAGTTGCAGATCCTGGGGAATATTTCCTAACCCATATAAATATCCCATCCCGAGCAAGTTTTGGGCATACGCATCCTCTTGTTCCGCTGTTTTTGTAAGCCAGGAAATGGCAAGTTGAGGATTTTTCGGAATTCCTCCTTTCCCGTTAAGATAGTAAAGTGCCAAGGCATTCATGGCTTGGATATGACCCAATTCCGCCGCTTTCCGGTACAACTCGAAAGCCTGCCGTTCATTTTGTTCCACCATATTCCCCTGTTCATAACATTGGGCCAGAATATACAAGGCCTTGGGATGATTGAGATCGGCCGCTTTCTTCCACTGTGAAAAGGCTTTCTTCATATCATCATTCAAGGCGTAGGAATCACCCAGCCATAACAAGGCTTCCGTATCATTTTGTTCCGCCGCCTTTGAAATCCATTTCATGGCTTCATCGTGGTCTTTCCGGCATCCTTCTCCGGAAGAATAGAAGAAACCGGTCATAAACTGTGCACGAGGCAATCCCTGTTCGGCCGCTTTCAGGAACCATCCGAAGGCTTGTTCCATATTTCTTGTTCCTGAAGTTCCTTTAGCTTCCAGTAGCCCCATGTTGAATTGGGCGTTTGCAAATCCCTGCTGAGCCGATTTAAGCAACCATTTGCGAGCTTCGGCATCATCATGATCAACGCCAAGGGCTGTCGTATAAGCTACTCCCAAATTGTATTGAGCCTTGGCATGCCCTTGTTCCGCCGCTTTTTGAAACCAGAGAGCAGCTTGCTTACCATTTTTGTCCGTTCCTGTACCGAAGGCATAGCATCTGCCCAGTTGAAACTGGGATTCCATGTTCCCCTGCTCAGCCTGCTCTTTTAATACATTAAAATCGGGTAACTGTTCTGTGCCGGATAGCGCCGGAATGGGTAAGGTAAATGCAACAAGAATGTAGATAAAGATATGTGTCCAGTTCATTATTTTCATGTGGTGAAAGGTGAGTAACTATGATTATTATAGAGATAATGATTACGGGGAGATTATTTACTTTTATCCCACAGCCATGCCAGAAAACCACCAATAGGTACAATGCTCAAAAAACCGGAACCTCCCGATGAGATTACAATACACACCCATACAAGGAGCGCTAAACATGTAACTCCCCCCTTGAAGGCTATGAAAAAAGAAGAATCTCTATTTTTTTCAGCGGTTGACTCGTTTACTTGCTGATTCGAGATAAAATCTTCTTTTTTATAATAAGGTAAACATTCCTCTTCATCATAGGTTTTTTTAATCCTTACGACTACATCAGTTCTTCCCTTGTAGAGTTTGGAAAGGACCTGCTCGTCTACGTCAGAGAGGAATACACTGTATCTTTCTCCAATCACATACAAAGGAAAGGGCTTATGATCCATTAGGTAGGAATAATGAAGGTTATGAAGGCATTCATTTGAAATTCTGTTTTCGTAGTCATGTTGCTCCTGTCCCTCGTTTTCAATTGCGGTTCTTCTCTGACTACGAGGAGAAATTAGAATCGGGTGAGATGGCTTACATCCTCTGTCCGTTTGTACGGACAATGCCCTTGCCGCCGCAGTGGAGGCAGGTGGTGTTGCCGAACTTGCCGCTGCCGTTGCAAGCGGGGCAAACTTTGACTCCATCTCTTTGTCGGCATGCGGTGTAGTCGTTGGCAGACGGGGAAGCATCCGGGGATGACAGACTTGCATGGGCTGCCGGGACACAGAGGAAAGCGGCTATCAAAGCCATGAGGGAGACGCAAAATGTTTTCATTGGTGGAGGGCTTTTGGGTGAGAGGTTAAATGAGGAATGAAACAGGCGGAACATGCGGTTTCTTGTTCTTTCGAGCCGGACGCAGCCTCTCTGCTTATCCCGATGACAAGCTCCAGGAGAACTTGCCGGAGGGAAAGGTTACGGGAGGCCATTCGTTTCAGAAGATACAATCTGGCTTCATCGCTTAGCTTCTCGATTAGCTCGGTGATATCGCACTGCATATTCGCCATATGGATATTTTTTATATCTATTCACCCCATTTTGTCAAATAGTATTATAGCTATTATGGAAGAATAGATATTATTCAGAGAACCTTGTTATCACTCATTCACCTTCTTCTAACGATGGTTTTTCCGGCATTCGCCTCTTGGGAATTGACGCGCAATAGCGGAAAAGCTAGTATCACGAATATGAGTTCAGATTCCAAACCGCAGATGGAGTTGAAAGCCGACGTCAAGCGTTGGCTCAAGGCCCGTGGGCTGGACTACAAGTGGTTGGCTGAGCAATGCTTCGTCAGTGAAGTGACCGTCTACAACTGGATGGCCAAGAAAAAGATTCCGGAGGTCAAGGAACACATCATCCGTTCCCTGATGACGGAGATGCCCGTGACTCTTCCGTCCGTGAAGGTGGAAACGGAGTCCCGCGTGATCCTTCAACTGCCGCCGGATGTCCAGGCGGCTCTGGAGCGCAAGGCCCTCGACAGCAAGATGACGCTGACCGATTTTCTGGCGACAAAAATCAATGAGATTGTTCGCGAAGGGACTCCCGCCTCTCCTTCCCTGGTCGATGAAATCGAACGCGAGGAATTTTCGAAAGACAGGGATTGATTTTCTCCGTACTGCCGGGGCATGATCGAATCATTCATCCGCCATGCATGAAGTCCCCGTTTTCCTTCCTCCCGGTCAAAAAGTTGGTCCTTACGCCATTGAGCGTGTCCTCGGCCACGGAGCGAACGGTATCGCGTATCTGGCCCATGACAGAACGCTGGACAGAAAGGTCGTCCTCAAGGAACATTATCCCCAGGGGCTTTGTCGCAGAGATTCAGAGACTCACCTTCTGGTTCCGCTGAACGAAGAAGTAGCTCATACCTTTACCGATTCTGTTGACCAGTTCATCAGGGAAGCACGGCTGATCGCTTCTCTGGAGCACCCCTCCATCATCAAGATACACAGGGTATTCAGCCTTTCGCCCACCACCTGTTTTTATGTGATGCCTCTTCTTGAGGGCGGAACCCTTCGGGAGGTCATCCACTCAGGCAAACGCATTCCTCCACGCACCCTCCTCTCATGGCTTCAGACTCTGGTTTCGGCCCTCGATTGTCTGAATCAACATCACATCGTCCATCTGGATATCAAGCCGGGCAATATCCTCTTTACCGGGGAAGGCCAGCCCGTTCTGGCCGATTTCGGCACCGCTTCTCTTCTCCCTCCTCATGGCTCAGTCAATATCCTGGCTCATTCCGCGTACTCGGCTCCGGAATTGTTTACGGAAGACGCCGCACCCGACATCCGGGCGGATCAATACTCCCTGGCAGCGTGCTTTTATGAACTGATGACCTCCTATCCCTGGAACACCATGTCCGGAAAGGTCGGTGAAGCACATGCGGGAGAGTTATTGGTATCACTGGCCCAAAAAGAGAAATCCCTGAGATGCGTAAGCTGTCTTCTTGTTCAAAACCTCTCCCTGAAGAGGGAGGAACGGTCTCTTTCTCCAGAAGCGTGGCTGACCGGGATGAATCATGCCCTTCGCAGCGATCGGAGGCGAAGACTCCGGAGCAGAATTGTGACAATAGCCGCTGTGATGCTCGTCACAGGGGGAGCGCTTACCTGGGGACTTTATGAGACAGGCGTTTTGACGCAAGAGATCAGGAAAACTCCTGAAGATCTTCTTGTCGAAGAACTGCTTCAAAATCCGGAAATCGCGGCATTCAACCGGGAATCCCGGGAATTTCATGATTATTATAGCCGCATGTTCCTCAATCTGGCCAACAAGAAGGAAACTTCCGTCCGGAAGATGCTGGAAACCATCAACGCCGCCAGAAACGCTGAAGATCTGGAACAAATCAGACAGGCATGGCGCAAGCAGCAACAGTTTGACAACATGACCCTGCTGGCGGCGGAACGCGTGTATGCCATCAAGGGAAAAGGCCTTGCCCAGCAATATAAACATCTGACTTCACCCGCATGGTTCCGGAGCTGGAAGCAGAATCATCCCGGTTCCTGTTCCGACGATGTTCTCCCGCCGTCATCCCCGCAGCTCCTGCCAAGGATATTCCCCCATCCCCCCCACAATCCTTCCTACCTCAGTGAAAGCTGTCTCCGCATCAACACCGCTTCCAGCAACGTCACTCACGCTCTGGAGAAAAAGGCACAGGAATTCGGCATTTACAAAACCTCTTATCCGGACGGAACTCCCCGCAATCCGAAAATTTCAGATAAGACGGATTTGGGATCTCCGGTTCAGAATAATGAATCTTTCAAATTAACGAGGTAAAAAGACAAAAAGCTTCCAATCTTCATTCAACGGGCATTCTGGAAAAGGCTCCATTTATTTGGTCATCCCCTCCCAAACCTCTTCGTCCAGCGGAGCCTGGTTTAAGACATCCTTCAAATGCTCCCACGTGGGCATGTGAGCTGCCAGAAGAGCTTTGAATCGGGGGGTGTGGTTCTCTTCAAAGAAATGAATCAGTTCGTGCAAAACGACGTATTCGATGCATAAAGACGGCTTTTTGATCAGGTCCATATTGAGCTGGATGCGATGAGCATCCGGAGCACAGGAACCCCACTTCGTCTTCATTTTGCGAATCGTGAATACTGGTATTGTCAATTCGAGGCGTTTGCACCATTTGGCAAGCAAGGGAGTTACCATTTCCCGCAGCTGACGGCGATACCACGCATGCAGGAGTTCTTCCCGATTGCCGGCGGGTGTATCGGCATAAACGTTCATCATAAGGGATTTTCCCTTCCGCTCCATACTGTAGGGGCTCCCCGGACGGATATAAACTACTTTCAATCGATAGCGGCGGCCCAGAAAATAATGCGTTTCCCCCGATTCATACGTGCGCCGGCTCTGACGCACCTGATCCTCGAATTCCCTGCGCCGGTCATGAATCCAGCTCAATCTCTGTACCGCAGCCAGCCGCACAGCCTCCTCATCCATGGCCAAAGGGGCGGTGATCACGACTTCACCGGCTGGCGGGCAGACCGCCAGCCTAAGGTGCTTGACCCCCTTTCTCACGATACGCATGTTGACGTTCCCTACCTTCATGGTTTGCCCTAATACAGCTTCGCCAGATTGAAAATCTTTTCAATCGCTTCGTCATTGATATCGAGACCGAATTCGTCCGCCAGCTCTTCCAGGCCTTCCTGAATCAGAAATCTGGCTTCCCGATAACGTAATGAAAGAGGGTCTTGAAATCCCGCCTGCATCTCGGCACACTTTCTGTCCATTACCAGAGCGAATTGCTCCGGGAACCGTTCCGCATGTCTGCGTGGAACAGGAGCATTGTCGTATAAGACCTTGAGTCGTGGCGTATTGATCGATTGCGCGCGAGGTTTTTCTCCGTACTTTATCTTTTTTGCAAGATCCACCACCTTCTCCAGAAAATCCTTGTATTCGACAATTCCTTTTTTGTGGTCTTCCAACAGCCTGACCAGCAATGTTCCCATGCTGTCGTAGAATCTGGGGTTGAGTGATCGTTTTTCCGTGATTTCCTTTTTCAGGTTATTGCTGATGCTTTCCGCTGCGTGTTTGCCCGTTTTCCGCTCGGTGTCGCGGATGATTTCTTCCGTCCGGTTGACCAGCAGTTCCACCATTCCCATATCCTCCAACGTGGAAACACTCTCCGCATCCGATGCATGGACGTAGGTATCGATCAGATTGCGCATTTCCGCCTCATACATTTTCATATCGATGTAGTCTCCGCTTGCCAGTTTGACGGCGTCCCTGGCATTGGCAAAGAGCTCAACCTCCTCCCGGATCAGGACAATCTGCTCTTTGCTGTACCCGGCCAAATCAAGTTCATCGCAAACTTTGGCATAGGCTCGCATCAAAGCCGCTGTTCCCCTATAGAGTTCGACGCGCTGCCGCTGATGTTTCTCCAGGTTTCCACCCATACAGAAATAATCCAGATATTCATCCAGGCCCTTCGGCTCCTCGACGGGTTCGCAAAGAGCGCGCAGACGGTCGAGCCGCTGCGCCAGCAGTTTTTTGGCTTCTGTGAGCCGATCCTTGATCAATCCCTGCACATCAGCGGATTCATAATTCTCGAAGGCTTCCCCCGTGAAGGACTTGACAGCTTTTCCCAAGCTTAAAAAGAGAGCCTTGTAGTCGACGATATAACCGAACTCCTTGCTCTCGCCGTCAAGCCGATTGACACGGCAGATCGCCTGAAAGAGACCGTGATCCTGCATTTTTTGTCGATATACAAATAAGTGGCTGGAGGAGCGTCAAACCCCGTCAGCAACTTGTCGACCACGATCAGCAGTTTCATGCGCCCCGGCTCCCTGATGAACATCTCCTTCACCTTGCTCTCAAACTTCTCGCAGGAGGCAACACTTGCCGATTGAAAGCCGAAATCCTGCAACATTCGTCGACAGGTCTCATATTTGAACATCTCCTCGGACTGCTGCGCCGCTCCCATTCCGGCTGTTCTTGCAGCTTCGTTGGAAGCGATATACGAGCTGACCACGGCACACTTGCCTCTTAACTCCGTCCATTGAAAAACCTCGTAAAACCGGAACGCTTGATTCTAATGCAAAAAAATAGAGTCAAAATAGAGATTACCTATGTAACACTATGGGAAATGCATCCTGATGCGTAAAGACGTTTGGAGGAGGAGGATGGCTGTGAGTCGAGTCATGAGAGAGCAATCAGATATGCAAATATGACGAATTCGCGATTTTTAGTTACGATCACCGTTGTGGTGTTGGACAGACAGTCGGATCACAGCTTCGAGGCGCGTCCTAGCGCCGGCGGCTAGACGTCGGATTCCAAAGGTTCTTGCAAGCTCAAGAGGAACATCCTGCACCGGGGTAGACGGCAGTGCGGCTTTAAGCTCTTCGAATGCAATTTCCTCAATCTTTCTGGTGCTTTCCTCTGATGTCGGAATTCTGAATTTGACCCAACGATCAGGCAAGCCGTCGTCGCGCCAGACGAAGGAGCCGCCGACCTGATCCGGCTTGATGTGAAAATACCGCTTTGCGATTTCAAGAACGCGCTTATGAATCACGTTTCCACTTCGTTGGAATCCATGTGCTCGTGCAATTCGATTAACCAGTAAGCTGTCGAGAATAGGACCTTCCTTCTCGACGATGTGCCCGATCAACTCCATGAGTATGGGGTCGTAGTCCGAATCATAAAATCTTAGAGGTGACATCTTTGACAAAAATGACGTGAGATCTGTCACTTCGTAGAAGGAAGATTTCGGCGCTTCAGATGGTGTAACGGTTGGTCTGTGGTCGGATGTTTCAGAGCTGATGGGATCTTCACGAACCGTTAGCGTAGAAGATGAATTTCCGGCAACAAATCTCGGCGTCTCTTCGTCGGCAAGTTCAAGTTCTCTGGCATTTTCGGCTGCTGAGATGGCAGTAAGCAGCTTTTCCATTTCCGAATTTGCGTTGTGCCACCAGTCGGTGGACCAAATCCGGTGGAGCGTCCAACCCAGCCCCTCCAAAACCGCCTGTCGCAGTTTATCTCGATCCCTTGCCGTTGCAGCGCGGTGATAGGTGGCACCATCACACTCCACACCCAGCAGATATCTACCCGGTGATTTTGAATCCACGACGGCAAGGTCGATCCGATAGCCGGAACATCCGACTTGGTGATGGACATCGTAACCCGCAGACCGAATCCTATCCGCCACCATGCGTTCAAATTCCGAATCGGCCTCGGCGTTGGTGGGGATACTGGTTGCGGCAATCAGGGCACGAGGTCCGCGTTCGGCATATTCAAGAAAGTATTTCAAATCTTTGGAACCTCGTGCACGCGTCCGGGTAAGATCGATTTGATCTCCTCGCAATCCGCTGAAAACAAACATCTCATGCTTGGCTCGGGTTACTGCCACATTTAGGCGGCGCTCGCCACCATCACGGTTTAACGGACCGAAATTCATTGAGAGTTTACCGGCTTCGTCCAAACCGTAGCAGATTGAGAAAAAGATCACGTCGCGTTCGTCGCCTTGAACGTTTTCCAGATTTTTCACAAACACCGGCTCGCCTTCCACTGGCGGTTCATCGCCAAAATGAGGCTCAATCTCAGGATACTTGCGACGCTCTTCATCCAGAAGGTTCTGAATCAACACTTGCTGAGCCTGACTGAAGGTGATGACTCCATATGAGCGGGGCGGTAGGGAAGGATTCCGGAGGCGTGAAACCAACTCCTGCACCAATGCCTCCGCCTCCTGCCGGTTCGTGCGAGATTTACCCTTGTCGTACCGGGCATTCGGAAGGTGCCGGAAATGTACGCCCTCGTTCTCGATCTCAGGAGAGGGGAACGTCAGGAGGTCATTTTCATAATATTGCCGGTTGCTAAAGGTAATGAGCCCCTCGTGCCGGCTGCGGTAGTGCCATTGCAAACGCTTATGGCGCAGTCCGTGGGTCATTAGTTCATCGAGGATGCTTTCAAGATCCTTGTGCTCCTCGGGAGTCAAATCATCCTCGTCATCCATATTGGTGGAGAAGAAGTTCGTCGGCGGGAGTTGCTTGGGATCACCAACAACAATTAGCTGCTTGCCTCGGGCAATGGCTCCGACTGCATCCCAGACTGGAATTTGTGATGCTTCGTCGAAAATCACGACATCGAAGGGCTCGTGGGATGCTTCGAGATATTGAGCCACAGAAAGCGGACTCATCAGTACACAGGGTTTCAAGCGGGGCAGCAAGGTAGGAATGTGCCCAATCAACTGCCGCACGGGGATATGGCGCATGCGTTTACCGATTTCCTTTCTCAACAAACCAATTTCCGCCTTGGGAATGTCGTCCATTCCATCCTCCCTTGGAATGCCGGCTGCAAGCCGAGCCCGGATCAAATCCTTGGAAAGATTGGCGAGATGTTCGTCCAGTTCCCGGAAACATTCGATTCGTTTGTTGTGTTCATTACCAAAAAACTCCCGGAGAGCGGATTCCTTCTCGATGATTGCGAAAAGTAGTCCGCGCCGGAAGCTCCGTTCGAATAATCCTAAGACCTCGACGTCTGTTCCTTCCGCAGATTCCAGCTTCTCAACCAAGGGCGTTAATCCGAGGCGAATCGCTTCTTGACGGACTTTTTGCCACAAACACCATTCCCGTATTTTCGGCCATCCGCTGGCAACGCGCTCAGTTAGGGCAAATGTAGCAGCCAGGTAATCGGAAGCCTGATTGAGTTCTTCCCGCCTAAGATGAAGTTCTTGACCGTATCGGTTCAAGTTCTCATTGAAGGCTGACCATTGCTCCCGGAAGCGCGCCATACGCACGCCTATGGCCGTGTCTGCCGCATAGAATGTCGGGCCTTCCGAGAAGAGGCGAGCAAGAAGCTGCCGAAAGGAATTGAGCCAGTCGAAATTCTCACCTGCAAATGCGACCATTCGGGCATGAAGGGTTTTACCCCAAACTTGTGCCTTGGTGACCGCCTGTGCATCTGGTTCCCCCTTCTTCCAAAGCACACCGAGGCACTCCTGAGCGGTGGATGCTGCCTGAGAAAACGCTGAATTAATTTCGCGAAGTCGGGGCGCAGCTTGTAGGAATGTTTGCAACATCGTGGATACTGCCGGCAAATAATCAGGTGCCTCCTCAAGCGGGACTCGATTCCATGCGCCCGCTGTCGCAAATGATTCGAATGTAATATCAAATGCTTTGAATGCATCCTGCATGGCAGTCAACAGGTTGCCGGTCGGCATTCCTGCGGCAAATGCCAAGGGGCCGGATTGGAAATGTTCAACCAGTAGGTTTTGTATTGAAGAGCTCCAGGCGGCATCGGCCCCGGTCAATTTGCTCATACGCTGATGCAAGGTTTCTCCCCATGACCGTATTCGCTCCATTTGTTCGATATCTGGCTCGCCTCCTCTCCAGCTTTTTCCTAACATCGCTTCAGCAATTGTGTAGATGGAGGCAAGTTCCTCATTGATATCGTGCAGGCGAATCGCAGAAAGAATCACATTGCCTATTTCCGATTTATCGAGTTCGATCTTGCCGGACAAGGCTTTTCTGAGATTGCTGCGGACTAAAGCGGTATTCAGCACTTTCGGGAGGAACCATGTTGACTGTGCCTTTTGCCATTTCTGTTGGAGCCGGTTTAGATCAAGAGCCAAGAGTTTTGTTTCCTCGTAACCGTCAAGTTTAGCCCGAATACCAGATCGTTCGCGCACCAGGGAAATCCAGTGGTCGAGCGAGGGCGACCAAGTCTCCCAGGAAATCTTTGCAAAGTCAGTGCCGACTTCATATGTATCCAGCAGGCTTTCGGCCCATGCGACCAGATTAATTAGTTGTTCACGCGTGATTTGCATCGCTGGGGCTTGAAGCCATCTAAGCATGTTGTCTGTCGCATTTGCCGCCGATTTCAGCAAGTCTTCAAGTTCCCGTCCCTTTTGGAAAAGCTTCTCTGCTGCCTCCTGAGTGTCTCCTTCACACTGAACTGTCACGGTTCCGGCAGGACGGGCAATATACAGTGGAGCCAAAGTTGCACGGAGTTCACTCCGTTCCTTCGCCAATGCGATCCAATAGTTCAGATCTGCCGAAAGTCGAGACCATGGGCTTGTTGCGAATGCTGGCCCCACGGGTTCGGGCGAGAGCAACGATTCCAACAGTGAATCGAGGCGGCACAGACCATCCTGCGACAGAACACAGTCAAACTGCATCCATTCCAGCAAGTCTCGGGATGCTAGGGAAACCTCTTGGCACCTTCCGGCGAACTCTGTGTTTAGATCCAATGTCCTTTCTGCCCATCCAGGCGCCCACTCTTCGCATGCAAGTGGTGCAAGAGTATGATTCGCCAGCGGCATTAGCGGACGCGAGCGATCCTGCATGAGCTTCGCCACTTCCCGGGCACGTCCAAGCATTTCGGGCGTAGTTTCGAGAATGGCCTCCCAGCCATCCATTTTCACGACAGGCTCGTCCTTGCGCACCAGCAGATAATCAAGACATTGGTGAGCACTGAGGCCACAAGGAGTGCGTCGGTGGAGGGCGCGGGTGTAAGAATTCAATGCAGTTCGCACTCGTTCGAGATCCGAGGCTTGATGCTCCCAGTCCGTGGTCTCAAGGTCTTCGGCGAATTTCAAGCTGCGGTTGAACTGGGCAAGCACGTCCGCCTTCCCGGTCTTGTTGGAATGTAACTCAAGACAGAACGGTTCGAGTCCGTCTTCGCGCAGGCGTCGATGTACCACATCGAGCGCGGCCCGCTTCTCCGCGACGAAGAGTACGCGTTTTCCGACCGCGAGGCAGTGCGCAATGATGTTGGTAATGGTCTGTGACTTGCCAGTGCCGGGTGGGCCTTCGAGTACGAAATCGTGCCCGTCCGCCGCAGCCATTACCGCTGCGAGCTGGGACGAATCCGCGCTACGGGGGCAGAACACGTCGCGTGGATGGAACCGGTCGTCCAACTCGTGGGCACGGATGTCCACCGAGGGATTCGGAATCGGCGTGCCTGCCTGGTGGATAAGGTGGTTGACTATCCTGTTCTTGGTGAGGTCTTCCAGGCGGTCGGAGAGGTCTTTCCAAAGCAGGAATTTGGTGAAGGAGAATTGGCTCAGCCAGACTTCCGGCTTCACTTCCCAGCCAGCAAGATCGCGCACGGAATCACGGAAGAGCCGAAGAACGTGATTCACATTCACTCCGCACTCATCCTCTGGCAATGGATCAAGTCCGGGAACTTCCTTTTGAAAGTTTTGCCGAAGCATCTCCATTAGCGTGACATTGATTCGTGTCTCCTCATCAATCCGGCGAAGGGTGAAGCCTTCGAGGACAGATTTGCGTTTCAGTTCCACCGGCACCAACAACAGGGGGGCTCGATGGATGCGATCACTGTGCTGTGTCTCACGCCACTCCAAGATGCCAACTGCGGCGAAAAGGGTGTTCGCCCCTTTCTCGTCCAGCGCATTCCGAGCCGAACGGAAGAGTTCCGTTAGACGCTGGGCGTGTTCGCTTTCATCCATATGCGTGTGCAAACGCCCCTGGCGAAGCTCATCCTGCAAATAATCCTTCACGGCATCGGCGCGTTGCTCCTTGGTGAAGGTTGCTGCATTGCGCGGATCCTCCTCGCTCATCACCTTCGGCTTCGGCCGCAGGGACAACTCGCGCTCCGCAGCGAGCGCGTCCTCCACATACTCAGGTTCGGAAAGAATGCGGATGGTCGATTTCGTTTCTCGGAAATTCAGAAGGCGGTTGCGTAAGCTGAGGTCTAGCAGACGGCTTTTCCAAAGGTCAATCCTATTGACGGGCTTCGCAGGGCCACCGTCAGGGATGGGGATATCGTCGGGAAATTCACGTGAACCAAGTCCGCTCGAAGCTCCACTCGTGGGTGACGCACCTGGTGTACCCGGAATGGTGAGTACCTGACCTGGCATCAGAAGCGGCAAAATCCTCGCGGACCGCGATGCATGGACATCGAGAGCAAGTCGGAATGGCTTCTCGGTTATGAGATGCGGCTTGGCGAGCCGCTCGGCATCTTCGAGTGTGCCCGGTTGGTCGTTGGTCACGGTGGTCGTCTCGAAGACAGCGATCAAGTCGTCCGCCTCGAATTTTCTGACCTGTTGCAAATCATCACCTGCAGGTTCCGGAAGACTCCGTGCCTCAAGCCAACAACCGGCATAGGCGTGACCATCGTGAATGAACACGAAAGGTCTCAATCCAGACTGCTCGCAACAGGCGGCAAAGAGCAGAGCCAGATCAAGGCAAGTGCCAAAGCGCTGGCTGACGATTTCCGATGGAAAACGAACCTTCTGCCCGCTGGTTTCAAAGCTTGCAGGAGGATTGATGTAACGGATGCCTAGCTCACCAATGGCTTTGTATATCGAGGCAACCTGTTCCCATGCTCTCTTGCGGCTCTTATCCTGATACCCATTTAGCCCGGAACGGCCCGTGGCTTCCTTTAACACATCGGATGCCCGGCTTAGAATAGTCATCACCACCGGGTCGTTTGGTAGCACGAAGGCAGCCAGAATTTCCGGCAAAGCTACCAGCCCACACCACTCATTTCGGGCAAGAAGTGTAATTGGCTCCGTGATCGACTGAACGACCTCATGGCCGTCCAGCATCTCCACCTTCAACCATCCGGCAACCTTTTCGTTCAGTTCGGCGAGGAAATCGTGACTCAATTTCAGATTCAGATTCGGCGGCGAGACCCTGAATTCACCGGCAGGTTCGATGGATTGAAGTCGAATTTCGGCGGACGGCGCGAAGGCGGGTTCGGTCGTCAACCGCAACACCAGGTTCTTCCTCGCCACGCCGTTGTTCTGCAAGCGCAACTCCTTCACCACCGGAATCGCGTTCTGTTGGAACGCGTAGTTGATCGAATGGTCGTAGATGAGAGTGAGATGGGGTTGAGGTAGGACGAGTGAAACAGTCGAGGACCACTCCGCCAACGTTTCTGCACCCTTCTTCAATTTTAGGAGAATTGTACCATCGCGTTGCTCGGGAAGCTTGAGAAAAAATTCCGTTTTCAGATCCACTACAATTTCTCCAAGCGACTGTGTGGAATGCGCCGGTAGCGATAAAATTGGCAAAGTCCTCGTTGCAAAGAATGTGGGCTCGCACGAAACATCCAACACAAGTTCCTCATGCAACTGCTCCCCTTTATTCACCACGCTCAGCGCGCCGCAGAGCCGGAAAGATGTTTGATTAATGGTAAACTCGCATATTGTGGAGAGGGGATCGTCGAATTGGAAGCTTATAGCTGGATGATTGGGCATACGTCATTAAAAAAGCAAACTGTTCTTATTGCTTGGCCTTTCGTGCTGCACTGCCCACATTCAGTGAGCAAGAGCTTCGATGGACGATCTGAAGCCAAGACATTTCCACAATCTGGAATTAAGGAGTTGACAAATAGTGTTCAATTTGATCTTTTAAATCAAGGCGAATTCGGTCTTCTTGAAAAGAAATCTTCTGACAAACACTATACATTGCTTGATGTTGCCCTCGTCGCGACTCCTGTAAGGCCTTGCGAAGAAGGAGCAGATGGCAAAGTATTGATTACTTTGCTGGTGTCCGGGGTTCTGTTTGCCATCGTCATAAGTGATTGTTTTGAGTAGCCCTGGAGTTGTAAGGGAGACCATGATTTAACGAATGTCCAGCCCATCTCCAGTGCCCCGCAACGCTTCATTTTGATAAGTCGTAGAAAGCGTATTCTCCTGTCAATGCTGGCACAGATGCAGTATAACCGTACATCGTATTGTTACTCCAAATCAAAGCATGGAAAAATTCAATCTCCCGAGTGTTGAGCCGTACGCTGCCGCTGGGAATAGAGGTGAGTACTCCCTCAAACAACACTTCAATTCATCATAAAATACTTTCAATAAATGTATTGCGTATTTTTTGTACAATACAGTTGTTATACGATTACAATTTTCCCAATAATTTCGGATATTTCTTCCGCATCTCTTCGTGATATCCTCTGTCAATGATCCTCGCAGGGAGACTTTTAATGGCTTTCTCCCTCTGCTCGTTATCGGGATTCACCTCCAGATAGCATTCCAGATCGTTGCTGAGACGACGGACATCCTGAAGGATTGTCGTATTGTAATAGGTCAGAGGTTCCGTCACTTCCTCAAAAACAAAATCAGCCTGTCCCAGAAGGTGCGTCTCTTCAAAAGGAAAAGCCGACATCAACAGTTCTGAATTATTCACTTGGAACCCCAAGGGGCCGGGTTCCTTGAAATTCTGTGTATAATGAAGAGAAGAAAGGGGAGAGTGGCTCCACCGAATATCTGCATTATTCATGAAATTGATTATTTGCTGAATACCAATGTCCCGTGGTTTTGTCACATAATGGCGTTTGACAACTTTTCCGCGCTTGTGATTTTTCTTCAAAACGGCCAACAAAGAATCTGCGTCCCGTAGGCCAATGATGCGTCCTCTGCGGTAGATAATAGAGTCTTCTTCCTTGGTTTTGAGAGCCTTATTCACTTGTGATAATGAAATCTGTCCGGATTTCTTCAGGATGGAATTGTATATGTGCTTCTGACTGGGAAAGAAATTGCAGTTCAGCAATGTCTCTGCGACCTGAATCGCCACGCCCGTATAGGGATTCTTCATGGCAACAGGTAATAGCTTGTACTGATTTCTGAATTCGTTTCTCATCATGAAAAATCCTTTCCATAAAAGAACTCCGTTTCCACAAAAGTCGACGCCACATAAATTGTGTTGCTCCAGGGTTTCCAAATTTTGTGTCGAAAGATAGGGAGTAATGAGTAGTGGAGGGGAGAAAAAAGGCATCCTCCAAACTGCTGGATGAACGACAATTCTTTTGTTTGAGCTCTTTCAGTACCTTCAGAAATTTCTTGGCTGTCAGTCGTTCTACTTCAACAATAATGAAATTGCGTGTTGTGCCAAGAGCAGAAGGATTTTTGCCGGAAAATTCGAATCTATCCTGATCGGAATCGGGATCAATCTCATTATCAAAAAGAGGGGACTGAGTTTTAAAAACCATACGTCCCTCCAAAAAGGAACGGTGTGATTGAAGAAATGTTAACTTACACTTCATGGCAGCAATTATAAAACATGCTGCAGTAAGAACAATACCTCAAATAAACGTAATTCTTTTGTAATCAATCATGAAATTTACTTTCGCAAGATTATCTTCGTGATGAAATACATCCCTTTTCTTTTCACTCGTCATCCCACCTATTTTTCCTTATTCCTCAAGGCAAAGGAATAGGATAGGCATAAGAGGTGAGCAGTACTCCCTATGGTGGAGATGGAGGCGTTGATGTGCGAGGCATTATGACGGTACATGATGTCATTCATATCAAGTTGGCGGTATAAGCCAAACGATGGAAAGCCAATGTTCAGTCTCCTGTCGTTCAACAACTTCACGGCAGTCTGGGAACAGATGAACGAGGCTTGATTGTGACGACTTCCAATTTTTCCAGAGGAGCCAGGGATGAAGCGAGGCGTACCACCTCCCATACCCCCATCGATTTGATTGACGGCGACCAATTGGTTTCTCTTCTCGTAGAATACAATCTGGGAGTCAGGAAGAATCGTTATCAGCTTCTGGAACTGACTCCTTCCTTCTTCTCTGATGAGGAAGAAATACAGATCTGACAGCTAAAAAAGAGGAGTCGATTGGACAACCTCTTGAGCGCCTTCCTCAGACGACATATCGTCCTGGAAGGCATATCTCATCGTCGGGCGATGAGAGTGTAGATGGCCTGCAGCAGCTGGGCGAGGATCATGGAATCAGCGGGGTGGATGTTGAGACCAGAGATCTTCCTCCTCTTCCTCCTCTTCCTCATCAAAGGAAGGAGGACGAGAGCCGTTCCTCTGCTTGTTCCGGATGAACTCGCCAACCTTGTCCGAAGCATAGCCCAGCAGGATGCGGGTGAGCTCGAACAGGATGATTTTAATCATGGGCATGGCGTTTGTGAGTGGGTGACGGCGTCGATGAGGATTTGCTCCAAAGCCTGGACAATGGCCTCAGCGCCTTTTTTGTACACAACGACGGCGAGCAGTTTCCCATTGTGATGGAGAACCGCCCAGTAGCGCGTGCTCTTGTATTTGACGATGTGGTACATGGTTCCGGTATCTGGATGGATGTTTCTTCAACAAAGGTAGAACCACAGAAGCAGCCCTGCCATTATCAAGCCGAAGGCCAGCACGATTCCCCATTTGAGGAGTGCGAACAGCCACGGGAACAGGAACCAGCCTGCCACAGTCACGAGAAGAAAGGTCAGCATACGGATGATGGGTGATGATGATCTTCCTGTTCGATGACTGTCCGGGAACCGGTTGATGCCCGAGTATTCCTGCCGGCCAGCCGGATGTTGCCCAGGTAGGCGGCCCACTTCAACAGGGCTATTCTCCCGTCCCAGGTGGGATGCCAGGTGCGGGGGAAGACGAAGGGATCGTCTTCCTCCGTTTGGCGGATGAGCAGTCCACGGTGTTCCAGCAGGCGAATGATTTGCCTGACCCGTCCCCGTTCTTCCGGGTGGAAGGAGGCGATCAGCTCATCGCTCGTTTGTCCGGATACGGATTGCGTGAGGATCAGGACGGCGGCTTGCGCTCCCGTCAATGAGCAGGATGGATTCATGAGATGTTTCCTTTCCTGTTATCTTTTTTATTACACTCAGGCGATCAGGCCGCAGACGGAATCGCACAGGCCGTGCAGAGCCTGGCTCCGTTTGGCAGCCACATGCGGGTTGACGGCCTTGAACTGCTCCGTGAAGGCGTTGAACAGGCTCCAGACGGTGCGGGGCCGGAATTCCTCATGAAGCGGCTCTCGCCAGTACCTGATGACTTCCGGCAGAACGGTCGGCGTGATGGCCCGGCAGTCGACCGCCCGGATCAGAAGATCATGAGTCGCCTTGTCGGTCAGTCTCTGTCTTTTGTAGGCGGCGATCCGTTCGTCTTCGCGGTGGAATTGCTCTCCCAGCCTTCCGACGGCGCGGGAGGTCATGAAGCGCAGATCCCGCACGGCGAACCTCGTATGCTTCCGGGAGAGTTTCACTTCTCCGGTGAAGGCAAGGTTGTCGCAGACGAAGACGCGCGTTCCCATGACCAGGGAGGCCGGGAAGGTCTTGTCATGGGAATTGCGTATGCCGACAATCCACGAGTAGTCGTCGGGGCCATCGTCAGGACGCAGGATTTGGAGAACTCCGAAATACCGCTTTCCTTCATGGCTGAGGGCATGGGTGGTTTCCCCGATCCCGAAGCCGTGGGCGGTGAGCTGGGATTCCACTTCCTTCAGAAGGAAGTCGTGGGGAATCGGGAACCACGATTCCGTACAGGACGGGGTTTCCACACGGGACAGAGTTCTCCTGTCGATGACTTCAGCCCCGCAATGGAGGAGAAGCCCCTTACGGAATACAGTCGGAGGAACTACTGGAGCCGTTGCCGGTTCCGGCATGATGTTTCTCCGCTGGAGGTGAGCTGCCTGTCTGGTATCTTCCAAAGGCAGGATGTGCCGGGCTGTCGCCGGACAATGAGGCAATGCGATGATAGGATACATATTGATGATGAAATATGGGTTGAAACGAAAACACCCGCTCCCCTGCGAATGGGAAACGGGTGTTGAGGGATGAAGACAGAAGCTAAATGCCTGTCTTCAAGTCTATATAACGGGCAGCCGGCAAGAATTGCTGCCTACCGCCAATCGTCTGAGTGAATGGAAAGATGTCGGGACTGTTCTCCTGAACTTGTCCGATACTTGTATTGAGCTTGTTCGGAACTTACTCGGTACGGAATTGCTTTCAAACCTTTCCCTGCAATCTGTTCTCTACAAGTTTCATTTCATGATAGGGGGCAAGGAAATGGCAGGTAAATTTCATCGAAGGGTATTGTAGCGCGTTCTGTAGGAGAGCATGTAGGCTCGTTTGGCCGGGGGAGAGAGGAATGAGCACTTCACTAGGGTCTCTACTTCTTCTCTGGATTTCATCAAATGGTCGATGACTGTCCTAATGCGTTTGTCCTGCATCCCCAGTTGCCGTCCGAACTCTTCAAACAGGTTGCGATTCGTGTGCGTCGATGCGCCTCGAAACAAGCCGCCGGACAGGGCGAAATCGCTGTCCTGAATGTGCAGGCTTGTGTTGAGCAGATCGTACGCGGGGGACAAGGTCATATCTCCCTGAGGAGTTTCCAGTACGGAAAAATTCTTCAAATGCGCGTCGCCGTTCGAAAACAGATAATTGAACAACACCAGACGGAAGAAGCGTTCCATTTCAATTTTCCACGCGGGGACGTAACGCTGGATGAGCTCTCCCATTTCCAGGTAGGAGTAATCATATTTGAAGTTGGAACCGCCCTGGGCGGATGTTTTCCCGGCCAGTGAGGCGAAGTCTTCCTTGCGTAGTTTACTGCCCTTCTGAGTAATGTCAAATCGCCGGGTGATATAGGCTGGTTCTCCGGTCTGAAAAAAGCATAGTCCGTTGGGAGCCGTTGAAATTCCGAATAGCTGAGCGGCAATTTGCATGGTCACGTGTTCGTTGGCCGGCATGTCGGAAGCCCGGGCGAGGCGTGATGAGATTGGCTTCAGAAGATGCGTTCCCTGTTCTCCCGACTTGGTCAGACGGATTGTTCCCTGGTCAACAAGAACAGAGAGTTTTTCCTGAACCCCTGAGATGGAAATATGCTCGCGGTTTTTCAGAAACTCTTCCGGCTCTCCATGAATATCGGGGGCGTCATAAGGAAGAATCGGAGACACTTTTTTACCGTCGAACAGTTTCCGCAATCCGGCCGGGCTGTAGGAGGTGAATCCGGGAACCAGCGTCGAGGGGCAACGGTCAATGTTCATCGTTGGTATAAGGCTGTACTGTTAATGCTCCAATCGTATCATCATGACCTGTTGCAAGGAGCAGCCCGAAATGATCCTTTTCATCCAGATGGAAATGACGGCACTGAATTTCCTTGTTGACGCCTTCCGAGAGCATGTTGAAGAAAACGGGAAATAGATGGGGGGAACGGTACTCTTCGGAGGTTTTAGGCATTGTCAGGCTGATGGGAGGAAGCTCTTCTCTCATCAGGTAGGAATCCAGATACCGGAATACATAGCTGGAAGGGGATTCTTCTGTCAACGTTCCGGCAGGGATATTCCGCAACAATACAAGGGCGTTTCTCATGATTCAGGCCCTTTCATCACATCGGTTCTTTTGGGGCTCAACGACATTTCCAGTCCCAGTACATCGAATAGTTCCATCAGGATTCTGAATGTCGGGTTGGCCTGCCCAAGTTCGATTTTATTGAGCGTATTGATCCCTATGCCGGAAAGTTCGGACAAATCCTTCAGGGTAATGCCCAGTATCCGGCGTCGTTCTCGAATGTATGTTCCGATATCACTCAAATTCACAATACAATGTGAAATATCATGTTTTGAATGTTCTGTCTACTCTGTTTTCTGGTAAAATCACAATATGATGTGATTTTTGGGAACCGAAGATATCTACTACTGAACAAGAACTTGCTTTGAAAAGAAGTGTTTTGGTGATTAGAGCCGGAAAACTTCCCGGCTCAGGAATTTCTGGATACGGCAGATAAAACAAGACTCCGTTGCCGGAGCCCTCCATGGAAAGGCTCCGGCAACAGGGATATGCAGATGTTTACCGCATTTCAGGTGCAGCAACCTCCTGAAGTCGAGCACAGCTTCCGAAGGAAGGAGCCTTGCGGGATGTTCCTCCTGATTTTTCTATCAGTTCGTTGATCAGGGAAGATGCCTCCAGCTTGTTCAACTGTGAGGCTCCCTTGCCAAAGCAGAGTACGGCCAGATCATGAAGTTCGGAATTGTTGATCCCGTTTTTACGTGCCAGCGATAGGATAACCTGCCTCTGTTTTTCCGAACAGCTCCACGCCGGTTCTTCGGGGTGAGATGTCTGAGGATTCGAAGACGGCGGCTCAGGCAGCCGTGAAACCTGACGCATGGCAGGAAGCGGAGCGCCGGATATGTTTCCCGATCCATAGGAGGCATCAGGGACAAATCCGACCCGCCGGATCTGGGTATCTACAGCGGACTGGAGCGAGCTGTAGAGACGTTCTGCGGCAAAATCGAGTTCTGACGTATTTCCGATCTCCGTTTCGATGGAGACTTCAAACTGATGGGAGGAATACCCCGGCAGGCCGAGGCGCTTGCTGTAGTTGGCGATGAGTTTGATAGCCATGATGAATTGATATTATTGATAGTTAATGATAAAGGCCTCTGCACGCAATGCATGTAGAGGTCGGGAAATGGCGGATACTTGTCCCGCTCATCTTCATATAACACCATCGTCACCTTAATTGAGGGAGGAAGGGGGCTGATGATTCCGATCAAATACCTCATTTATAGCAGAAGCCAGGCTTCCGATGTAATCTTGCGGGGGGCGGCTCCGCCCCCGCTCGCTGGTTCTCTTTTTTCTTTTTCGCTTTCTCTCAAAGAAAAAAGAATCCGCTCGACGACGCAAGATTTAACACGGAAGCTCCCCTTCCGCCTCACCTTGAGCACACCCGTTAAAGGCGTGCCCAAGGTGGCCCTCCCTTCAATTTAAGGGAGCATGATTTGAATTCGTTTTTACCAAGGCATGATATCTTCCGGCATGTCTTTTCACGTATCCTTTTCTCTCCATTCTTCGCATGAAATTGACCGTTTCCACACCAAGGTTTCGGATGGGCCATCCCTCCGGCATAATGAGAGCTTTCAAGGCTTCCTCCTTGATTCGGCTTGCTCTCAGCAGGAGTTCACTATCCAGAGCTTCAGACCATAATCGCAGCTTACGATCCATATTAAGGACGGAAAACCACCATAGGGCTATGGAATCGGCAGAAGGCAATGGTTTGCTTAAACTATTCACCAAGTCCTCTATTCGTCCCCGTGAATGCTTAATGACATGATCAATGAGGCGGCACAAGTCATCCAGGCTGCTACACATTCGTCTTTTGCATGCGCCTTCAGGAAAATCCGCAACAAGTGCGCCTCTATTACATCTGAGCTCAAATTTGAAGATGTCAGCTGTCTTGGCGTAGCAAACAAGTTCCATGCCATTACGCGGATATCCATGGCAGGACACGAGGCTTTCCTGATCGTCCTTTCCGCAATCAATGGCGCCTGCCCGCTCTCCGTGTATTCTAAATCGATTCTTTTTGAAATGCTTCTCAAAAAATGGCTTCATCTGATTGACGATGAATGGAGCATTCCCTGCGGAAAGATAATGGTAGCAGACTTCCATACCTGCAAGAGTAACGCTTACCCCGTTGTCCCAAATGCTGCCCACAGGATATTTTTCTTGTTGGGTTTGGAAGTAAGCTCGCTTGATGTCCTCCCATTCCATATCAATCACAGCATTCAGCATCTTTTTGAGGTTAGCAGTGCGTTGTGCAGCAGTAATGGGTTCTGCTAACCAGTTAGCAGATTTCTGATCGGCAATAGCGGGATTACTAAAATAAATTCGAGAGAACTGCTCTTGAGCCGTCTGTTGATCGGCGGTTCCATCTATCATCCAGAGATGATTTCTTAGTGTTCTCAGAAGGTTTACTGAGATATACATGGTTATGAGGATACTTTCCTCTTTCTGGCTGACGACAAGCTCCACATGGGAAAGAGGTGGGGGGACCTCCCTTAACGAAGGAAATGGCCAGAAGGGTGCGAATTGTCCAGGCAATGAACAATGGTTGACAGGAGTATTCCGAGGCCTAGGCCCTCCTTGATAAGGGGACGGTAAATAGAGGGTGAGCTTCCTGGTCGACAATTTCAGTTCATTCTCCCGGGATGTTTTTTGGTGAACGTTGTGCAACAGGCTCTTCCCCAAAGCATGATTTGAAGGATTGCCCTCCAGATGTTTGATGAACCCATGTAGATCGGTTATGCCATGCAGAGCTGTCTTGACGGTTAGAACGATTTTGTCAGGCAGGGCTTTTTCTTGAGAAGGAAGTGGACATCCCCAAAAGAAGGTATCCCAAGTGCATGGGGTGTGAGAAGGGACTGCTTGGAATGGTTGCTCAGTTTGGTATGTATTTTCTAGTTCACAGAGAGCCTTTGTCTTGGGCTTCCGGATGGATCTGCATCTCCGAACCATACCGAAGAGGGATGGATGACCTCGCTGTTTCAAACGCTGTTCCGTTGCGTGAACGTCTACAAAGCGACTTTTCCCGATACTCAGGACACATAGAAGCCCCTTTTTCTCCAAGTTGTAGACTGTTCTGCGGCACGGGATGGCAGAAGGAGGGAACAAGGAAGGAAAAAGGGACAATTTGACAAGGGTTGTTTTCCCTAATTCATATTGGAAGCCCTTCTGCAGGGCCTGCGCTTCCAAGCATGTCTTCAATGCCGACAGATGTATAACCCTTTCTTCATTTATTCTTTTGCAGGGAAGAATTCCTTCTTTGATCCATGAATAAATGAGTACCCGGGAGGGTGTAGAGCCTAATGAAAAAATCTCGTTATTATCTACGAATTCTTTGATTCGACAGCATTGAGATTCCGATATGGAGGATGCCTGTGCTGACCGCATCCTTTCGGAATCTACTCAGACTGCGGGTAATTTAATCAACTATCGGACATGGAATTTCCTCTCCTGACTTTCAGTCACAAGCAACTTACAATGAATATGCCAAATATCGAGCACGTCCCATATCCGTAGTACATGAGAAACGGATACAGAGAGGACATGGTTCCTGCATGCCGACTTTTAAAAACTCAATGGTTCATTTTCCGAAAAATGAAATCCATTTTTTACGAAGTCGGAAACCAGCCGAATCCCCAACGAGTCAAAAGCTGTGCCAACTTGGTATTGGATGAACATTTGGCTCCTCCTTCCTGCAACCCGGAAGAAATGGACAGGATTGAAAAAGAGTCTTTCTTGCAGGAGTTGGGAGGCGCAAACAATTGAAGCCATTTTTCACGTACATCCCAGCGAGTGAAATTCTTAAATCCTTTTTCCGCACACAGTGCGATGAAAACAAGTTTGAGGGCACGCCAGCTATTGACTCCATCGTGTTTTTCTGCCGGCAGGATCGTATCCATGGCAAGAATTCTGTCTGCTTCTTTGGCTATTTCGGCGGAGGTGATATCCAACGTCCAACCCAATGTGTCTCTGGCGTCCAATGGAGATTCATTTTCAAAATCTTCAACGGGCGTTTCCAGGAACTTTGCGGCCTTTTTCAAAGGCAATGCCCTTAACATGCCAGCAGCTCTACGGAGTTTCAGTATCAACTGTTCGCATTCCCGGGGTGTTTTAACGATGGATTGCGCATATACAGCTTCGCTTCTCAATACCTTCTCATCATCAAGAGAACAGTTTGAGTCGAACAGAGGGTGTGATTCGAGTCTAATACTTTCATCGAAGTACAATTCCCAAGGCAAGGAGTAGTAAAGGTTCAGATACTCTTCCGAAAAACGTCCGTATTCATCTACTACACCAGCATCCTTGATTTTTGAGGTCAGGAGCTGCCTGGGGAAAAGAGCCTGCCTGTATTGAAAGGAAGATGTGTGGATCTCCATGCGAATGGGGGCATTTGGGGAATACCTCCACGCACGCAGATATCCTCCTTTTTCTCTGAGGTCCTTTTTAATTTCTTTAAGAAGCGTTTCTTCTCTGTGATTTTTTCTCACAGATACCCCCGGATTTGTTTTTGAGTTTGCCAGGATTTCTCTCCAGCTCCTTATAAGACGATCTCTGGCGGAAGATACCCGCTTTTGTTTTCCCTGTGGCGTTTCGATAGAGACAGTCTCCGAGTACTCCCAATATTCGGATTGGAGGGAAGGTAAATGAGCTCGACCTTGAGTAGTCATGATTATAGGTGGTTTAGATTAAGATGAGGCCTTCCTCAGGCAAGAAGCAAAATGGAAGCTTAATATTTGATTATTATTTATCAACGTATTACGAATAAAATTCGATCTATTCCTCGGTAGTTCGATAGTTGTCAGGAAGTTCGGCTATATGGGTAAATTCCAGAGGGATGCATTCAAAACAAGCATCTCCCATACAAGTACCTCAATACTGCCGTATCGGTCAATTCATGACCAGCTCCGGAATTTTCTTTCCGGGCTCATCACCCTCCTGGGGAACTATCCATGCCTGGATTGAAGACAGATGCCTTCCTGTAAAACGGATAGGTAAGACGAACTACATAGATATGAAAGCTCTGTCTCAACGATTGGCACGGCAAGCCCTCGGCAACGGGTTCCGATACGTCATGGAAGAAACCGAGCTTGTCAAATTGTCTCTTTTCCCGAAAGGAACCGATTTGTTCGACAGTTCCTCCTGCCCCTGTCGCAGAACCGTCTACAACTGGGAAAAGAACGGCATGCTTTGCATCCTGTGCCTTGGAAGCAGCCGGTTTGTCGACCTCAGGGCAACGAGGGAGCGCTTGCAAAGGGAACATTCATCCTCTCATTGACATAGTTGCCGTTGCCCCCTTTTTAATCATTCACTCAAAAACTTTAGAGCTCGAATTTACTCTATAGGTAGAATTTACTGACGCAGTGAATTTTGAATATAGAGTAAATTTATGTTGTGCATACAAAGCAGATCAAGTAGAAAAGTCCTATGGAGTCAAGGCAGGAAGCATCCCTTATTTCTACAGAAAATGAATTGCGTGAGGCATTCGCAAAGCTTCACGATACATGGGACTTTCCGCGACTGTCCATTGAGCCAACCAGAGTGGTTCTTGATTTTGAGGAATATGATGATGCCGGGAGGCCGCAGGAATACATTGAACTGCCGACGGTTTACAGGCTGATGCCGCCTCGAAATCTGGATTCCTTTAGGGATCAATTACTCGTTCTTCCCTGTATTCCAGCGGGGCCGTTCGTTAAAAAAGCCTTGGAAGCTCATGTTGCCGTTGCTGATCCCAATGGAGCGTTTTATTACAAAAAAGGGAAAGTTTATTTTGGCAATACTGGAAGCCCCTTGAAACGATTTCGATTCAACAAAGGCGCCAAAGACCTGTTCTCCGGTAAAAGCGAACGCATTGTCCGGGCTCTTCTTTTCAATGTTTCCAAAAAATGGAGCCAAAAGGATTTGGCCGAATCAACAAGAACAAGTACAGCCTTGGTGAATAAAGTCATCAAGGGGCTGGAAGATAGGCAATTTATTGATCGTCATCCTTATCGGCAAGTTTCTCTTCTTCATGAACGGGAGTTGTTGGACATATGGCATGAAAAGCGCGCTCATCAGAGAGTTGTCCGGTATTCCATTGTAGGAATCGGTATTGCCGAACTGGCTGATATGTTGCTCCAGTGGGCGGAGAAGAACGGAGCCAGGGTAGGATTTACACAATGGGTTGGAGCCTGGCAACGCGCCTCTTTTACGGAACCAGTCATTTGTAGTGCCTATGTGTCTCGTATTCCGGATTTGTCTGAATTGTCTCCGGGGTTGGTGGGAAGAAGAGTGGAACAAGGGGGAAATCTGCTCTTGTTCTATTCTGAAGATCAGGATGTCCTGCGTCAACTCCAACGTTCCCGTCATGTCCCGCTGGTTTCGGATGCGCAAATTTATATCGATTTGAAGGGACAGGGGCTGAGGAGTGAAGAAGCCCTGGAGGCCCTTGAACAATGTCCGGATTTTTGCAGGAATCATGAAATTTAATCATTATACCAGCTACAGCGAAGTTATTACGAATCATGCGGGAAAGGTACTTGCCTCCCTGTGGGGAGCCTTGGAAAACTATCGTCATGGCATGGTTTTAATAGGGGGCCTGGTGCCCAGGTTCATCTGTTCCGGCAATATGAATACCACTCTCTTGAGGCCGGTGACTCTTGATGTGGATTTGGGAATCAGTGTTGCTGTAGACGGGGACATGTCACCTATCGATTGGAAATTGAGAGCATTGGGGTACCGGGAAGATCAGAAGGAAGGAGGACGTTTTATAGCAGATATAGATGGCATTCGTATCCCTATTGACTTTCTCACAGAACACGTCCACCCCACCAGTTCGATAGAAATAGCCGGAATCAGAGCCAGTAATTTGCTGGGCGTTAAACGGGCTATCGAGTCCTCCCGCAAAATCATGTTTGAAGTTCCGGATGAAGAGGGGGAAGCCATACAGGTTCCTCTGCGTGTTTGTGAAGCAGGAGCTTTCCTGATGCTTAAGTTGCGGGCGTTTCTTCATCGCCGCCAACCCAAGGATGCCTACGACCTGTACTACGTCATGCGTTACTACGATGGGAAACATCAGGATGGCTGGAATATTTTCCAACAGTTTGCATTCGAGAAGAAATCGGGCAATACGGCAACACAGGACGCACTTCAATGTCTGGAAACCTATTTTAGCAGGGAAGAAGACGAAGGTCCCTCCAAAGCCGCCGATTTTGTGGGGACACACGTTTCTTCTGAAATGGCTCTGGAAATTCGTCAAACTCTCGTGACTGCGGCAGAGGCTTTGTTGCGTTGTTAATGAAGCAATCTTCAGTAAAAGAGGTATCGGAAAGAGTTCTTGCGAGCACTGTCTGGGAATATCTGGTTTGTCAACCTCAGTACGACGAGGGAGCGATTACAAGGGGAGCATTTATCCTCTCATTGACAGAGTTACCGTTGAATATTCTTCACGTTCGTCATCAATTTTAGCGATTTTTGCACACTTGTTTCATTTTGAGCTGATTTTTCCTGCAATTCTCGCTAACTTTTCTCTATTCGATCACATGGCTTCTTTTCCGTCCAAATAGTTTGAGACTGTCCCTGTCAATACACATGCCCTTAAGTCTGCGCTTAAGGAGTACAAGGTTCCCATGGTCAAAATATCCCTCCTGCAGAGAGAAGGCGTCATTCTCAATCTTCGCCGGGAGATTTACCTGTGTCTTCCTGAAGAAGGGGAGGGCACTTATTCTCGTGAACTTGTCGCGAACCATCTTCTTCATTCCTCCTATGTTTCTTATGAAACGGTATTATCCAGGGCAGGAGTGATACCGGAACGGGTGGCTCTTCTCAAGTCCTCCTGCATGAAGCGGAGCAAGGTGTTTGACAATGCGACAGGTCGTTACGAGTACACATTCAGGCGCCCGAGGCTTATTTTCCGATTGGCCTGACCCGGCAAAAGACGGAAGAAGGGTATTTCTACCTGACAGCGACTCCCGAAAAAGCTTTGTGCGATTTGATTGTCTCTTCATCCAATCTCCACATTCAGTCGATGAAGACCATGCGGTCTTATTTGAATGAGTACCTGAGAGCTGACTGGGACATGATCACCGGGATGGATATCTCCATTATCCGGGCATGTGCCGAAAAGACGAACAAGAAAAAGAACGAATTGAATTTTCTGGAAAGGACGATGTCATGCCTTTCATCAAAGATCAGAACACGCTTAATATCTGGTCGACAGAGTACTTCCTGCAATTAGCGGACATGGTGAAGTTGTCCTAGGAAAATACTCAACCTCATTCGACCAACAAAACCCTTCTTGCATTCGCTTGATTTACTCCATATTCGGAAATTTACTAATGCAGTGAATTCTGAATATAGAGTAAATTTCCAATCTCTTAAAAAGACATAAGAGGGCAGATTTTACACCTGCGAAAAGGCATTCAAAAAGGGCTTGCTTCTGCACGTTTGGTAGCCTATTGGTAGCCGAGAGGAGTTAAAAAACATTTATTATTGATAATCAATAGTAATGCATAGGACTAAGGATCTAGTGGTGATAAACCGTAGGGGTTCGAGTCCCCTCCCGAGCACCATCCTCTTTCATACCGCAAGTTGCTGGTTTCCAGCTCTTGCGGTTTTCGTTTGCCGCCGGCGGGAAAATAAGCCGCAACACATTTTTTATCAACAGGGGAGGGCATGCGCTATAAAAAGAAAGGCATTTCCCCACTTCCGGCCCCCCCGAACTCTTACTTGCCGGAAACAATCCGGACGTAATCAGTAAAGGATTGGCCCTTACGGCATCCGTTAAAAACCCTCCGCCATCAGGGCCACGGCTTCTTCACGGCTCGGCATGGAACGGATGGCTCCCTTGCGTGTCGTCACAATGGAAGCGGCGGCATTGGCGAATAAAAGCATGTCCGCCAACTGGCCTTCCGTCAGGTTTTCCAGCCCGGTTTCCAAAATCCGGTCCAGGCAGCATCCCAAAAAGGCGTCTCCGGCTCCTGTTGTGTCAATAGTCTTGACATTCAAGTACGTAGGCTGGTGAATAAGTTTGCTTTCATAGGCAGCCCAGCTTCCTTTTCTGCCCCCCGTCACCAGAATAAGGCGCAAATTGTCGAACTCCCTCTGCAAAATCCTCAATCCTTCTTCCATGGTGGCGCAGCCGGTGAGAAAGAAAAGTTCCTCCATTTCTATTTTCATGATGCCGCATGCGCCGCATCCGTAGAGCATTTGTTCCCGGGCCAGTTTCATATCAGGCCACAGGGGCGGACGGAGATTGGGGTCAAAAGAGATGAGTTCTCCTTTTTTCCGCGCATGGCTGACGGCATGCCGGGTAGCCCTCCGAACATCATCATGCGTCATGGAAATCGTCCCGAAATGGAAGACGCGCGCGTGCTCCACCAATTCAAGGTTCACTTCTTCCGCAGTCAGTTTCATATCGGCGCCGGGATTGCGGTAAAAGGAAAATTCACGGTCTCCGTGTTCGTCAGTCTGAACGAAAGCCAACGTCGTATTGACTTCCCGGGATGAGACGAGACCTGAATTTCCGATGCCTTCTTCCTGAAGCGTGCGGCGAAGCATTTTCCCGAACATGTCGTGGCCCACTTTGCCAATAAAGGAAGTTTTGCGTCCGAGCCTGGACAGCATGGACAGGACGTTGCAAGGCGCTCCGCCAGGATTGGCCTGATAAACGGGCAGTTCCCGGTCATTTATTCCGCAGGGAGTGAAGTCTATCAGCAATTCTCCGAGAGCTACGACGTCATACATGCTTTTGCAAATGTTGAAAGTGACCTTCCGGCAAAAGATAAACCGGGAGAGATAAGGAAGCATAGAACGCGACGACCTTGCGGGAAAAGGGAAAAGAGATTCATTTCAGTCATGGCGGAAAAGGAGTTTCCCCTTTTATCCCGCCTTGCAGAAGCCTCAAAGGTTGAAGGAATGTCCAGATGTGAACAAGTCTGGCATATATCCTAACGCCCTCCACTCAGGAAATGCCCATCAAGATGAGACGGCAAAAACAGTCCTGCGCGAGGCACGCGCGAAACGCAGGAGAGAGTGTCTCCAACGGGACAAATGCCCCTTTACGGGCATTTATGGGCGCGACTTCTTCCGCCCCTCCCATTCCTCCGCAACAAACACGCATTTTCAATGCATTTCAATGCTTCTTTAAGAGAATTCAAACCTTTTCAAGCATGTGTGATGGTCACAGTATTCCGCATTTTTCTTCATGATTCCCTTCCCATCCTGTAATATGCGTCCATGCAAGAAAAAAGCAGCGGCTTTCAATGGCCAGCACAGTGGACCCCTGATATTCTCGCCACGTTGATGTTCGTGGTGCAGAAAGGAAGGATTCTCCTGATACGCAAAAAGAGGGGAATTGGCGCGGGCAAGGTGAACGGCCCCGGCGGAAAGTTTGAACCGGGGGAAACGGCCCTGCAATGCGTTTTGCGGGAAGTACGGGAAGAGCTTCAAATTGATATTGAGGATGCCCGGGAAATGGGCGTGCTGAATTTTTCCTTTGCCTGCGGCACCATTCCGGAAATCCGCTGCCACGTGTTTATGGCGACGTCTTTTACAGGCACCCCCACGGAAACCGCCGAGGCGGAGCCCTTCTGGTGTCCTGTAGACGGGATTCCCTATGACCTCATGTGGCAGGATGACCGGTTCTGGCTGCCCGCCATGCTGGACGGGAAACGGTTTGAAGCGTTTTTTACGTTCGATGGGGACCGGATGCTGGAATTTTCCCTGAAAACCGGGGATTGAACCGCCAAGAAACCCCAGGTTGCGGCCTCTTCCCTTTAAGCCGGATGGGGAACGCTGAACTTTTTTATTCCGCACTTCCCCCACGGAGGCAGCAGATTCAGAAGGCGGTGGAAACAGCACTGCCCGGCGCTCCAGAAAAGATTTCCTGAAATTCACCTGAAGGAGGGCAAAGAGGGGGGTATTTGCCCTTGAAGACCATTCTGAACAGCAGCTTAACGTTGAAGGGCCGGTTTCCGAAAAAAAATGGACCTTTCCCCTTGTACCGGGATGCATCGTATTCATCCCCTTCCCTCCAGGTATCCTGAAACGGATCATAGGAATTGCTCCGGACGCCTGCATCGCAGAGGTTTCCCCATGGCGTCCAGAAAAAGGAAAATTCTCCCTGCCGGAAACCGGTTCCGGCTTGAGGTTCATGCGAAGGGCTGGAATTCAGCCAAATCCGCGGCTCCGTAAGAAAACGGGAGGATGATTGCATAACCGGAACCGATAATGGAGGTTTAAGGGAGCAAATCAGCTCCGGCCTTTATTTTTTCCAAGCGCATCCGAATATCCACTGGTGCATCAAATCCCTTTTCCGTAAACGGGCGGGGGCTTTTCTTTTTGCCCGGTATCCGGGAAATGCTGATTTTTCCGACGTTTTGCCTTCTTTTTCAGGTAAGGCGCGGATGCCTGCGCCCCTGCCGCTTTTTTACTTTGCACGGGGAAAGGATGGCTCCCGCCTCCGGGCATCAGGCCGTATTCTTTAAGCTTTTCCTCCCGCCTCCGTTGTGATAATGATACGGGAGCAATCGTGTGATCCTTGATCGTTCACTTGCTGACTATTTCAATTCATATTCCATTATTCAACATGTATACCCCCGAATTCAAAAACATCCTCACTTCCACCCTGGACGGACTGCGTGCGGAAGGACTTTACAAGGAAGAACGCTTTATCGCCTCCCAGCAGTACTCCCAGGTGACGCTGAAGGACGGACGCTCCGTCATCAACATGTGCGCCAATAATTATCTGGGCCTTGCTAATAATCCGGAAGTGATGGAAGCCGCCAAGAAAGCCATCGACCAGTGGGGTTTCGGCATGGCGTCCGTGCGTTTTATCTGCGGCACGCAGACCCTTCACCGTCAATTGGAAGAACGTCTTACCCAATTTCTCGGCACGGAAGACACGATTCTGTTTCCCTCCTGCTTTGACGCCAACGGCGGGCTGTTTGAAGGCCTCCTGACTGCAGACGACGCTATTATTTCCGATTCCCTGAACCACGCTTCCATTATTGACGGCGTGCGCCTCTGCAAAGCCAAGCGCTTCCGTTATGCCAACAACGACATGGCAGACCTGGAAGCCAAGCTCCAGGAAGCGGACGCCGCCGGAGCGCGCGTGAAGTTGATTTCCACGGACGGCGTCTTTTCCATGGACGGCATCATTGCTCAGCTGGACAAGATTCACGAGCTGGCAGCCAAGTACAATGCCATTGTCCACTTTGACGACTGCCACGCCACGGGCTTCCTGGGCGAAAAGGGCCGCGGCACGCATGAATACCGTGGACTGTTCGGCCATATAGACATCACCACCGGTACCCTGGGCAAGGCACTGGGAGGCGCTTCCGGCGGCTACGTCTCCGGCCCGAAGGAAGTAGTGGATGTCCTGCGCCAGAAGGCGCGCCCGTACCTGTTCTCCAACAGCGTGGCCCCGGCTATCGTAGCCGCTTCCATCAAAGTGCTGGACCTGTTGGAACAGTCCACGGAAGCGCGCGACCGCGTAGAAGCCAATACCAAGTATTTCCGTGACGCCATGACGGGAGCCGGATTCACCATCGGCGGCAAGGACCACCCCATTTCCCCGGTCATGTTGGGGGATGCCGTCCTGTCCCAGAAATTCTCCGCCCAGCTTTTGGACGAAGGAGTGTACGCCGTCGGCTTCTTCTATCCCGTCGTTCCCAAGGGACAGGCCCGCATCCGCACGCAGATTTCTGCGGCCCATACCCGCGAACAGCTGGACAAGGCGATTGAGGCCTTCTGCAAGGTAGGTAAAAACCTGGGCGTTATTTCCTGATTCCCGCGCTTTCCATGGCTTCGGACGCATCACCCATGTCCGGCGGCAACCTGCCGACGCTGCCCGTCAAGCGGGTGGTGCGTCCCACTCCCTCCATTCCGGACCATGAAGTTGTGCGCCAGATAGGGAGCGGCGCGTACGGAGAAGTATGGCTGGCAAAATCCCTGACCGGGGCGTGGCGCGCCGTCAAAATCGTATGGAGGGAGGATTTTGAAGACGAGCGCTCTTTCAACCGGGAATTTGAGGGCATTCTCCAGTATGAACCCATCGCCCGCAACCATCCGGGGCTGGTCCATATCCTGCATGTAGGGAGGCATGACCAGGATTCCCCGTTTTATTATTACGTCATGGAACTGGGCGACGACGCCCGCACCGGAGTTCATATTACACCGGACGAATATATTCCGCGCACGCTCCAGACGGACAAGAAGTTTTCCGGCAACAAGCCTCTGCCCCTGGATTACTGCCTGGAGGTAGGCAGCCAGCTGGCCCACGCCCTGCTGTACCTGCACAGCAAGAACCTGACGCACCGGGACATCAAGCCGGCGAACGTCATCTTTGTCAACGGGCGCCCCAAACTGGCGGACATAGGCCTGGTGGCCCATCTGGACCAGCGCAGCTTTGTAGGGACGGAGGGATTCATCCCCCCCGACGGCCCCGGCACCCGGCGGGCGGACGTTTACGCGCTGGCCAAGGTTCTGTATGAAATCAGCACGGGAAAGGACCGCATGGATTTTCCCGAACTCCCGGATGACTTGCCGGAAGGCACCGTGCGCAAGAAATGGCAGGCCTTCAACACCATCATTTGCCAGGCGGCGGAACCCCGCATTGAAGAATGCCCCATTGATTCCGCAGAGGAGCTGGCGGAAAAAATAGACGCCCTCCGGGGATATGAAGTGCCTTCCCGTTTCCGTCTTCAGAAGAAAAAGAAACGCCGCAAACTCAGACGGGCCCTCCAACTTCTGGCTGCAGCCGCCGCCGGAGCCCTGACTGCCTACTGGGGGGCTTTATGGCTCAACAACAGCCAGCATCCGCCGGAGGAACCTGCCTCGGATATTCATCCGGATATCCACTCATCCGCTCCGGAAGAAGAATCCCGGACCGGATACGTGCTGGTGACCAGCTCCCCGGCGGGAGCGTCCGTGTATGATGCGGACGGCAACTATCTGGATGAAACTCCCTATGGCCCCATTGAACTGCCTTCCGGCTCCCCGGTAGCCTATACCATCAAGAAATCGGGGTTTGCGGACAAAGAAGAGGCGGGAACCGTCAAAGGAGGGGCCACGCTGGCCCTGGGCGGCGTACTGAAGGAGTACCATCCCCCTACGGACAGCCAGCCCTGGAAGGATACGGAGGGTGTTACGTACCTGCCCGCAGAAACGCGCCATGTGGCGCAAGGCCCCCTTACCGCCGCCCTGTTCAACAAATTTCTGAAGGAGGACCGCCAGAAAGGGAACTTCCAGATGAAAAGGGAACAGACGGAACCGGAGCATCCGGAGAAAGATGTGGCCCTGCTCACGCAGGACGGCATCACGGCCTACCTGGCGTGGCTGAATAAGAAATGCGAGCGGGAGGGGCTGCTGGGCAAGGAATTTTCCATCAATGCGGATCCGGTTCCGCAGGCTTCCGGCAGCACGGAAAACCACAATGCCTACGTCCTGAATGTCACCCGCGTGTTCCAGGTGCCCATTACCGTCACCACTAACCCGCCGGGAGCCAGCGTCTTTTTCAATAACAGGCTCATCGGACGTACCCCCATTGAAGAATACGTCAACCAGGTTCCCTACGTCATTGAAATCAAACTGCCGGGGCACGCCACCATGCGTCGCAGGGGGCTGGATCCGCAGGACTTATACCTTTCCCTGCAGTTGGAACCGGACAAGTCTGTCGTTTTTGGCTCGCCCTGGACCAACAGCCTGGGCATCAAACTGGTCCCTGTGGGAGGAAATGCTCTGGTCATGACCCACGAAGTGCGCGTAAAGGACTTTCAGGAATTCCTGAAAGCTACCGGAAGGAAAGCTCCGGCCCGGCCCGGCTTTCCCCAGGGAGAAGACCACCCGGTGGTGAATGTCAGCAGGCAGGATGCGCGCGCCTTCGCCAGATGGCTTACCAGCAAAGAGCGGGCCCTGGGCCTGATTGATCAGCACGACTCCTACCGTCTTCCCAAGGATGAGGAATGGAGTTCCTGGGTGCGTCTGACGGATGAACAGGGAGCCTCCCCCTATGAAAAGACGCTGCCTCATGAAAACTCCCGGGAAGCCTTCCCGTGGGGGTATTCATGGCCGCCGCCTGATAAAACGGGAAATTTTGCGGACCAGTCCGCCCTGATTTACCTGCCGTCCTCCCGCGTTATCGTAGGATATAACGACGGACAGCCGTATACGGCCCCCGTAAAAACCTTTCCGCCCAACCACCTGGGCCTGTACGACCTGGAAGGAAACGTCATGGAATGGGTAGACGATTCCTACGGGGGGCCGGAATCCCTCCCCATCCGCAACTACGGCGTCGCCCGCGGAGGCAGCTACCTGTCCTTCCGCCCCAAACAGCTCACCACTTCCATCCGCACTCCCCTGCCGGAAAATACGAGGGATAACGCGCTGGGCTTCCGTCTTATCCTGTCTTCCGAACGCCCCGCCATTCCAACAGCTCCCTGACGCCGTATCTGCGGCAGCGGTTTTCCCCGCTCTTTCCCCCTCTGAAACACACCGCCCCCCCAAGGGGGAAAGCCCTGAGGCTTGAGAGAGCTTCCGGCTCTCCGGGAAAATGATTGAAAGGGCCTCCCGTTATGCTACCATTTTTCCGCATCCTTTTCCTGAATGAAAATCATCGCCATCGCCAACCAGAAGGGGGGAGTGGGAAAAACCACTACGGCCATCAACATGGCTGCCGCCCTGGCTCAGCTGAAAAAGAAAATCCTTGTCATTGACCTGGACCCGCAGGCCAATGCCACCAGCGGCATGGGCATTGACGGAAAAGACATGCCCAGCCTGTATCCGGCCCTGCTCGGCCAGCTTCCGGCGGAAGAGTGCATCCTGCCTTCCGGCAGGAAACGGCTGGATATCATCCCCTCCACCATGGACCTGGCCGGCGTGGAAATAGAATTGGCCCGTTCCGGCAACCATCTGACCCGCCTCCGGGAAACGCTCGCTCCCCTGCGGGAGTCGGACACCTATGATTACTGCATCATGGACACGCCACCTTCCCTGGGCGTTTTAATGACCTCCGCCCTGGCCGCCTGCGACGAAGTGCTGACTCCCCTCCAATGCGAATGGTTCGGTTTGGAAGGGCTGGCCAAGATTCTGCACGTGACGGCGCAAATCTGCGCCAGCGGCGCCAATCCCCGCATTCGGCATGAAGGAGTACTGATGACCATGTATGACGGCCGCACCAATCTTTCCCGCCAGGTCATCGACCAGGTGGAACGGCATCTGCCCCAGATGCTGTACAAAACGGTCATCCCCCGTTCCATCCGGCTGGGGGAGGCCCCCAGTTTCGGCCACACCATTTTTGAACACGATCCTTCCGGAGCTGCGGCGGACGCCTACCTGAAAGCAGCCCGGGAATTCATCAAACGCCATAAACCCTGAACATTTGAAGAAACAAGCTTCCCGGAATGCCGCAAACCTCTGCGAGAGGAACAGGCAGAAAGGGCACCGCAGAAAACTTCCTCCTTCATTTTGCCTTCCGGGTTTGTTGCGTCCATTTAACGTCAGGAAAACATCTTCCATACCGCCCCCCCGGAGACGGAGGAAAACAGGCATTCCCCTTGACTTGACTTCCACGGCATATAAGAATGCTCCAGCTCCGTTTCAGGAACTTTCCCCTCATGCCAGCAGAAGAAGGCCAGCCAGACGACCAGCCCCGGGTGACAGGGCAAGTCCCGCCTCCCGCTCCGACGACAGGCCTGGAACAGATTCTGCCCGGACGTCCGCCCCTGCCCCATGCGGAAGAAAAAGGGGCCTTTTTCGTTTACCAGCGGGAGCTGGCTCCCGGCACGCGCCTGGAACAATATGAAATCATCCGCGTCCTGGGTAGCGGAGGTTTTGGCATCACATACCTGGCGAAGGATCTGTTCCTGAACCGCAACGTGGTTATCAAGGAAAACTTCCCTTCAAGATACTCCTACCGGGACCCTCTGACCGGGCATATCCGGCCCAATAATGAACACGATCTGGAAAATTACACCTGGGCTCTGAAAAGCTTTCTGAGCGAGGCTCAGACGCTGGCGGAGCTCAACAACCCCGGCATCGTCAGAATCCTTTCCGTCTTTGAAGTCAACGGCACGGCCTACTTCGCCATGGAGCATATTACCGGCCTTTCCCTGGATTATCTGGGGGAAAAACTTCACAGCACCGGGCACCGGTATACGGAAGACGAACTCAAGGGGCTGCTGACGCGCCTGCTCCGGATTCTGGACTATCTCCATTCCCGGCACATTTACCACCGGGATATCAAACCCGGCAACATCCTGCTGACGGAGGAAGGCACGCCCGTGCTGATCGACTTCGGAGCGGCACGGCATGCCCTGAAACTTCATGCCGCCACCGTCCTGACCACCCAGGGGTATTCCTCCCCGGAACAGGCGCTGGGCAAAACGAATATCGGCCCGTGGAGCGATCTCTATTCCGTAGGGGCCACTTTTTACGCCCTGCTTACAGGAAATCCTCCGGACCGCGCGGAAGCGCGCCTGGCGGAAGATGAAATGCAGCCGCTGCACAGCGATCCCGTGCTCACCCGCTATTATTCAAGGCAGTTCCTGCTTTCCCTGGACAAGGCGCTGGCCCCCCAGATCAATTGCCGTTACCAGACTGCCGGCGAATGGATTCACGACATTTGCGCCATTTCCGGGGAAGAATCCTCCGCCACTATTCAAGTCCTCCCGGCAGACCTCCGCCATGCCCATCCGGAAGGAATGCCAACTCCCGGCGCCGGGAAAAACATCGGCAGCAGAAAGGCCGCCACCGGAACGGACGGTCTTCATTCCGCCTCACGCAGGCAGTCCGCACGCGCTCTTCGCCGCAACCGCCACATGATGTCCCTGCTGGTAGGAAGCGCATGCACCATCCTGCTGGGAGCGGGAGCATTTTATCTGCTGGATTACATGAAAAAAGCCCCTATGGGCACTACCATCAATACCATCAAGGAAGCCATCCAGCAGCCCGCGGCAAGCTCCAACGTGGGAGAACCGGAACCGCCGCCACGGGATCTGGCATCCATCCGCATTCCGGAACTCAAAATAACGGAAGACGCGGCGCTGGAACCGCGGTCGCTGACGGAGTTCCGTTTGCGCCTTGACGACACCATCCTGACCCGTTCCGGGCTTCCTCCCATCCTGCCGGAAAAACTGCGCATCTCCTGCATTTATCTCCAAATCATTCCCCCGGCAGCAAACGGGGAAAAACTGTACCTCACCATCCGGGACTCCAACGGCGTCCTGGTAGACCGCTCCATCAATGCCGTCCCCTCCTTCACGGTGCCGGGGCAATCCACCTCCACCTTTTTCTTTCCCGCACTTCCGGAACTGTCCACGGACCGCACCTACACGTACTCCTTTGAAAATGCCGCCCACCAGGCTGTTCCCATGCAAATGGCATGTTTCAAAAACGAGACGAAACGCACGGAGGAAGCCTTCCCGAAAATCCGTTTCATCGCTGCTCCTCCCGTGCCGGAACCGGCCCTGCTCCATGACCCGGCCTACAAAAATCTTGTGGCGGCAATCGCCGCGCCCTCCCCGGAGAACAAAAATATTCTCGACCAGGCAAATTCCATGCCGGGTATGCTGCCGGCCCTGGAGCAACTTTCCAAAGCCGGCTACCCGATAGCCCAGCAGGCACTGGGGAAAACCCTCATATCTCCGGACTGTCCCGGCGGTTCCAGGCCGGAAGAAGGCGTGGAATGGCTTTACCGTTCCGCCACAGGAGGGTGCTATGAAGCCATGAAAGAGCTGGGCATCCTGCTCATGGACATCCCCTCCTATTTTCCCCGCATTCCCCAGCAGCCTCCCCTTGCCTCCCGGGATTACGCCCAGGCAGCGCGTTTCCTGAGAATGGCGGTCCAATACCGGGACCAGGAGGCCCTGTACCTGCTTTCCCTCATGTACTCCCAGGGCTGGGGCGTACCCGCCTCCCCGGAACTTTCCAGCCTGATGATGGAACGCCTCAATGGATCTTCCTACTCCACGGACAGCCTGAATCCCAACGCGCCTATCGCGGCGTACTGGCTTCCCCTTCCTCTTACCGGAGAAAAAAACACCATTCTGCGCTTCACTATTCCAGGGCCGTTCGCCCCGTCCCAGCTCAAGGGCGTTACTCTGCACAACACAAGCCTGAAGGATGCCTTCTCCATCAGTAAAATCAATATTCTCCAACATGGGCGCCTCATTCTGGATATCATTTCCCCCCAGGAAGTGCTGCCCGGCAAAAGCTCCGCTCCCATAGGCATATCCATCCCGGAAGGGCTGCTGGCGGATACGACCCTGCCTCTGGAAGTAGAAATTTTGCTGACCCCCGGAAACAGCTGCGGCGTGGTGGAAATGCCCCCTCCGGTGGAAAAGAAAAACTCCGGAATTGAAATCAATTAAGCTTCACCGCTTTTCAACGCGAAACAGCAACAGGGAAAACGGAAAACACCCTTGATTCCCGCCTGGGGCATGCTACAAAAGATAAATGAATGCCTCTGTTTTCCTGCGGCGTATGCTCCCTATGCTGGCCGCGTTCCTGATGGCCTCCTGCGGTGATCCTACCGTCTCCTACTGGAAAAAGGCGGCGGACATCAATACGGAATACTCGGAAAAAAGCGACGCACTGGTGCAACGCCTCCTGAAACTGAAAAAGAACCCTACCCTTCCGGGCCTGGAAGAAAGCAGCAGGGATGCGGCTGACCTGTTGCGGGAAAGGGACGAAGAACTGGCGGACCTGAGCACGAAAAACGTGGATCCCGCCGTGACGGCCTATGTGGCAGAAGACCGCAAGCTTTTTGCCAGAGGAAGGGAATTGGCGGAACGCTACCAGCAATACTTTGAAAAATATCTAAAGGGAGGACCGGATTTTACTCCGGATCCTTCCCGGGCCGTCGCCCATATAGGCCGGGGCCGGCAGGAAATACGCAAAATTCTGGCAGAAGCCCGAAAACTGGAAGAACGGGCTGAAATGCTGAGAAAAGAAAAATCAGCTGAGCTTGAGCAAGAACTTCCTCCGCTGCACTTTCGCCTTCCGGAGTTGAAACAACTTCTATCCAGCCGTTAGAAAACGCGCACGAACCACTTGCATCAATGGGAGCCTCGGCCAGTCTGACAGCGGCCTTTACACTGCACGGGCGGACACAACCGGCTCCTGAAACTTTCCCCGTCCATGTTACGGAAATATCCCTTCCCTGGATTTACAGGAAAAACGAGTCCCCCTGCTGTCCATCGTCGTTTATTTCAGCATTCAAATTTCATTCCCTGAATACCCCTTAGCACAGGCTTCATAGTTTAAAATTCCAAAGAAAGGGTTTGCCTCCCCTCCACAAAAAAGCCCCGTTCATATTTCATGAACGGGGCTATATTAATTTTTCAAATTCACCTGGGAGTTTGATCAATGACGATAAAATCCTTTTTCCCCACATACTCCCTCCGGGTACCCGGATCTCCATATTCGTCCCGGAAACGTACTTCCAATTCGTATATTTTCCCGCTGGCCAGAGGTTGTAAACAGGTCAGCAGCAGGTATGCATCCTTGACGGGCACTTCATATTTTTCTCCGGGGTTCAGGGTAATAAAGCGCATAAGATTCGCGACACGCTCCATTTGATAGGAGGGAAGATACCATGCCGTTGGCCTTTTTCCCTTCTTTCCGTTTCCCTTACTCCATATCTTGATGATCATATTCGGCCCGCGTTCCTTGAGAGGATAGAAGTCGTCGAAAAGACGCACAGCCTTTTCTCCCTTATTGGCAAACACCAGCTTGAAGTCCGGAAAAGCGGCTCTTGGATCGAACGAAGCCTTTTCCATCACCACGGAACATTCAATCCCGTTATCGGCCATATCCCCCCATGCAGGAGCATGGAAGAACAGGCTGGCCAAAAGCCCTAAAATTTGGAAGATTTTTTCATTGCAGCGCGAGCTTTTGGGAGAAGGCGAGAATTCGCGCTTCATCGT
>OHZI01000036.1_pt1 | contig 53524 bp, 44 predicted proteins | sample 1580511 | NCBI WGS metagenome assembly OHZI01 (sample SAMEA3882508, study PRJEB24775) | human gut metagenome | biome: human-associated habitat; feature: intestine environment; material: feces | place: Netherlands | collected 2009/2010
AGCGGCCTCTCACGCCGTTAACGTGGGTTCGATTCCCGCACGGGTCACCAAGACAGCATAATCCGAACTTGATTCTCTATGAGAATGGGTTCGGATTTTGTTTTTGTATTAGCGAGCTATATGCGAAGTAGCGCGCAAAAAGTGGCGGTAGTTTGAAAACGACTACTGCCACTTTTATACTTATAGATTTCAGCTTAAGATGTGGATGTGCAGTGATGCAAAGTTGATTTTTTGTTTACATTAAAGAGTAATTGTGGTATATTAAATATATAGATACGTTAATTATTGTAATGTAAAAACGTATCGTTAGATAATTTGTATTTTTTAGAGTCGGTCTGGGTAGGTGATTAAGATGGCTGATAATAGTAGAGCGATTAATCGTGTTTTCACGCGAAAAGTTATCAGCGATCTGGTACAAGATGGAAAAAGCGATGTGTTTGATTACGTTGTGAAGCGTTATGTTGAAAATCCTTCGGAAAAGACTCATGGCCAACTAATAAGTGAAATATATGCGAGGCTTAATCAGCAACAACGCAATGAGTATTTTTATATGAATACATTGTTAAATAAGTTGCTTTGCGGAATTCATAATGTGAATACAACAGCGGCGTTTTCTCAAGTTAGAATAGAACATTCGATTGCGGACTTTGTTATGATAAATGGAGAAGGACGCGTATATGAGATAAAATCAGATCTCGACAATTTTAGTAGACTTCATAATCAATTGCAGGATTATTTCTGCGCATTTAACAAAGTATCAGTTCTTGCATCCATACATGAGCAAGAAAAAGTACGAGACGTTTTATCTTCTTTTGGAGAAATGGGAAATGCAGTTGGAATTTATGTGCTATCAGAGCAAGGAACGATATTTAGTAAGGAACGAAGCAGAGAACCTGTAGAATATAATGCAAATCTTAGGCATTCTAGCATATTTAAGCTTTTAAGAAAAAAAGAATATGAAAATTTATTAAAAGAGTATTTTGGTTTCGTTCCAGAAGCGGAGCCTGTATTTCGTTTCCGCGTATGCTTAGAAAAATTTGAAGAAATTCCAATCTTAGAGGCACAACATTTGGCGTTGCAGGAAATGAAAAAGCGTAGCAAAATTACAGTCGAGCAATTTGGAAAGATACGACCAGAATTGAAAGCTGTAGTATATTTTTCGAGTTTAGAGAAACAAACAACGATTCTTAATCAATTACTGGATACACCATACAGGAGGTAGTAATACCATGTATTTCCCTTATTTTCGCGGAAGACAATATGAACTCCTCGCGCTAAAAGAACTTGCATCTCAAAAATTGATTTCTGAATCGATTATCCCTATTGTAGAACCGATAAAGCAGATTCCTGCGCTAAAGAATGCATTGAAAGCTTTTAATGATACAGGGTTGCCAATTGGAATTATTGTGAATCCGGAGGTAGGAGGTCTTGTTGGAAAATCGAATGAAATCTGTTCGATTTTGTCAACATATCAAAGCACAGCATTCCCAGGAATTCTAATTAATGATGACACACAATCAGCACTTAAAGAACTTGATAAGGAAAAATTTAATCAGGAATCGTTGTTAACTATAGTGGATGATCAAGACAAGCGACAGGTGTATGAAAATATGGGCTTGAATTGTGCTCGATATACGCTTTGCCCGTTTGATAGATACGTAATGCAAATGTCGATAAAAAACGGAGTCCTTTTTGAAGATAAATTCAGAAAAAGAAGTAGGAACGCAGATTATCCAGAAGACGAACCTTTTTCTAGAGATCATTTGGACTTTAGTGAAATTGCATTTGGTGGTAACAAGTTTGTTGGATTTGGAGATTATTCTATTATAGGAAAAGAATATAATGAATCTGGCTTTGCGCCATATGCAGTGGCGATTCATATAGTCTATTTTGCAAATGATGCTTCGCTGAGAATTCGTCATTTTGTTTCAGATTCTAATGATGATATAACTGATGCTGCAGGAAAATTTTATGAAGCGGTATCGAAACTTCATAAGTGGTATACAACGGAGGGACAAGAGCGCCAGTTAACAGTGGGGCTGAAAACATTGCTAGACCATTATCATAATAAAACATATCCAGGATTGCCTACCTTGAAGAAACTTTCTGTGATGCATCATCTTGAACTTGTCGGTCGATATTTGGATGGAGAAAAAAAGTAATGAATTGTTGTGCCAACTGTTTTTCAGATGAGCAAATAAAAAAGATTATTGCAGACAATGGCCATACCGGAAATTGTGATTTTTGTGGGGAAAAGGATACCCAGGTTTGTAGTGTTGACGAGGCAACGGATATATCGGACTTGATATCGGACGTTTTGAGTGTCTATGAAGAAAATAAACAAGGAAGACCTCTTTTTAGCGCAATAATCGAGGATTGGAATATTTTTCGAAAAGATATTCCATCCTCTAATAAACTGATAGAGGCTTTTTGCTCTACCATATATGATGATGGTAAAGAAAATCACAATGTTTATGTAGAAATCCCTAAAGCACAACGCGAAGAATATGGTGTCTTTTCGGGACATACATGGGACGAATTTTCTAATGCAATAAAGAGTAAAAACCGATTCCATAATAATTATTTTAAGGCTGATCGATTCTCACCGTTTTTAGGATATTCAATAAAAAAATATCCAAAAGGAACGGAATTGTACCGCGCACGAATTTGCAATGATGAAAAAGGATTTCAAATAAGTGAAATGGGCGCACCGCCAGCACATTTAAGAAAGGCAGGGCGGGTAAATCCTGAAGGCATAGGTGTTCTGTATTTGACATCTGATGAGCAAACAGCACTGAGCGAGGTAAGGGCGGGGACATTTGATTATGTGACGATTGGAACATTTCAATTAAAAAAGGAAATTAGAGTTGTAAATATTTCGGAATTAAATAAAATCAGCCCCGTCTTATATTCGAGCAACATAGAATCACTTTCTGCAAATACAAAAATATTTAGGGATATAGCAAATGAAATAGCGAAGCCACTTAGAAGAAATGATAGTACACTTGCATACTTGCCAACACAATTTATTACGGAATTTATTAAGAGTAATGGATATGCAGGGGTTGCATATACAAGCACTATGGGAACAGAAGGTATAAATGTTGCTGTTTTTGATGAATCTCTATTTAAATGTGTGGCAGTTCATACAGTAGAGATTAATAATATTAGCTATGCCTATGGAGAAATTGAATAGGACATTGGTAAAAAATTGTTTCAAAAAGAGCAAGAGCGCGGCCATAAATGGCTGCACTCTTTTTGAATATAGGGATAGTTTAAAATGATTGAATCTTATGGAGCGCTTTATTTTGACATCCCTCGTTCATAATCCCTTTGGATATAAGGAAGAATAAACTTCGCGAATTGATTTATGTAAGCGGAATCAATTTGTGGATCTTTGATAGTGGGGAGAATCTGGGCGTCAATTTGCGTATTATCAGAAGGATTTTTCGACACACAGAACTCCTTTTAGTCAATAATGAGCAAATCGAGGATATCATTACATTCCATGGAAGTATAGCCCCAGAGAACAGAACTGAGAATGCTAAGAGCTTCTTCGCGACGGCTGTAATAAGTGCGAAGAGAAAGTGGGAAACCTTTGTCATCGAGAACATATAGGATTTCATTGGTGTTTTCGTAACGATGAGGGGAGAGATACGAATAATAGAGAATCCAATAATAGAGTTCGCCTTTTTTATGTCTTTCCCGCATCAGGTTGACGGAAGAATCTATAACGGATAGCATCTTTTTGCTGCGTGATATAGATTGCGCATACCCTTCCAGATGCGGATTTGGGAGGCCTAAATTCTCAAGAGACGCTTTAGCGGAAGTGCCATACGCCGCATGAAACTCTGCGTGCAAATTTCGCTCTGCGACCTCTACATTCCATGATGCGTCACGGTAATTTTTCATAAGTGTCAGAGTATCGTAAAAATACTTGGAGACATCTTTCTTTTGCTTTTTTAATGCCACGGAATAACTCCTTCTTGTTGTCAAAAAATCAAAGTACGGCTTTAGAGGATAAAATAGCTCTGGCAGTGGTTTTCGTTGTAGCTGCAGTGTCTTTTCGCATATCCTTACCGGAAAAGAGAATAGGCGCACAGTGTTCAAGAATGCGGCTGTAAATACGAGAATGTTCTAAATCCGGGGGATTTTTCATCTGCTCCAATGTTAGATTGGTTGTGACAATCAACGGCTTGCAGCTTCGGTAGCGTCGGTCTACAATTTGAAACATCTGCTCCATAGCATAGGATGTATTGCGTTCAACACCCAAATCATCAAGAATCAGTAAATCGTAACGTCCGATGGAATCTATATAGCCAACGCGCTCTTCTGGTGGCATGCCTGTCAAGCGCGATAGGATGGTGGGAAAGTTTGTCATCATTACGGAAATTTCCTTATCGAGCAGCGCATTAGCAATGCACCCGGCAAAGAATGATTTCCCTGTACCGACATCTCCGAAAAGCAATAGCCCGGTATTAGAGGCGTATGCTTTATCCCAGCCGTTAACATAAGCATGGGCTTTTTCCATCAAGGGATTGTGGCCGTTGTCATTATCGAAAGTGTAATCGCATAAATGACGGCCTTGTAAGCCTTGCTCGCGGCTGCGCCAGATGCGCTCGATACGTTTCCGCTGTTCTTCAGCCGCCCTGCGGTGCTGCTCTGTGAGCGTCTGACAGGGGCAGAGGCACCGAGGAGTGAAACACTCTGCACTGCCGGGAATGGGAACTACAGCCTGTCTCTGCCCACCGCAGGATTTGCAATGAATCAGACCATCGGTGGGATCTATGTATTCATCTGTGGTTAATACAGCATTCCGGGCAGTGCTGGTGAGCAATACATGAATCTCTGAGGAAAGCTCGTTCATACGGTTTCTCCCTCCTCCACATGGTAATCTTGACTATATGTTATTTGAGTATTACTATTCCTGTCGGTTGCAGCCCAGCGCAGAATTGTTGCAGCATGACTTTGGTATTGCCGACCTGTGGATCTCATGTATTCGGAGAGACGGTTGATGTAATGTTCCCATGAGGTTGGCAATTCGTTTTTTAATTTAGTCAATTCAGAGTTGGAAAGAAAGACATTTTTATATGGGCCATAAGCAGAGCTGGGACGGAAAAATTGGCCTTCTTTTTCTCTAACTATTACTTTATCTCTTTCTGTATCTCTAATTTCTATCTCTGGGGGACAAATGTCCACCCTTACGGTAGATGATGAAAACTGTTGTTGAAGGCGAAGTCTCTCCACACGTTTGCGCTCTGCCTGAGTAGAAGAGTGGCCGATAAAAAGCTGAATATCAGTCATATAGTAGGTGTGGTTTGCAAGAATTTCTATAAGTCCGAATTTCAGATAAATATTTATGGCGTGTTCAACAGTACCGGCTTGGGAACGTGTGATAACGGCAAGGGTTTGAAAGGTATGCGGAAGATCTTCGCTAACCAATAGCAGACCGTTATAGGGTAGTGAAATAAGGTAGAGTTTGAGGAGCAAAAGAACGTATATAGGACCGTCCTGCATTTGCTCTAAGAGCAGGACTTTAGAATCGTTGAAAAATGTTTCTTTAAGCTTCATGTAGTAGTATTTATGGTTTTCGGACATGGGCAAAATCCTTTCTTTTCAAAGATTGAAAGTTTCCTTAAATTGCCGAAAGGCAATAATCTGCAACTCGATGGAATCTCCGCAGAGTGGCCGCAGCGCGTCTGCCTGAAAATCGAAGCAGACGATAATGCCGCTGTATTTCAGAAAATTTATAGCAGAGATAAAACGAAATAGGCGTGGAATGTCCGGCAGATAACTGAACAAAACCGGCGCGCCTGAGTCGGTGAGGGCATCGTGTTCAAAGTGACTGCTGGAAGATGGCGGCTGAAGCTCCTGTCGAAGTATGGCGTTTACTTGTTCGACGATTTCGGGGAGGCAAAGCATCTGCAAGAGCGCCTCCCCATAGGAATCGTTTGTCAAAAAGCAAAAATGTTCGTAGCCGTCATGCAGCAGGAAGTGGTCGCGTTTGTGAGTCTGGAAACGCTCTAGCAGGGTGCGAAGAGTGTCCACACTGTCTGAGAGTAAAAGACCACTTGTTTTTGGATTGAAAGAAACTTTTTTCCGACAAATTTGCTCCAACATGGCTTTGGCACGTTGCTCGACTTGCGGCTCAAAGACCGGCAGAAACTCCATGCTGTTGTACACGGCGAAAACGCGGCTGGACGTGAACAACGCGCCTGCCATACGAGAACCACGAATCTTGAGCGTTTCGAGTTCGACTTCTTTCATCTCGCGGGAGTCATAAAAGCAGGGCTGTTCGATGCAGAACGGGCCTCTTGCGGATGGGGAGAAGATTGGCGGTTTTTCGTCACGATAAATCAGTGCGCCTGCATTCAGCATCGTCACATAGGTTTGCGCAATACGGTGCAGCCGGATACGGCGAGAGACCTCTGACTTGATGGCGTTCGTGTCGCTGCATCCGGATAAATAAAATTCAAAGCGTTCGGGTTCTTGCTGCAATAACAGACGCTTGCCACGAACACCGAGCCGATAGCCTCGAAGATGCTGACGAGAAAAAATACGAAGGAGCTTGTCATGTGTCAAGGACGTGACGACTTTTTTGCGGTAACTTTCACTCGCGGTAAGGTGGGAAGAACAGGCGCAAGGAACCTCGCCGCAGATGGCCGTGAGCGACAACAGCTCATAATTGAGACTGTTGTGAGACGGTAAAGTTGGAGACTGTGAAGAAATAGGAATCACCTCGTTTTCCTACCGTAAGCACATTATCCTCGGTGCAACGCTTTTGTGAGGAACGCCAAAAAAGCGATTCTGACGCGGAAAAGTCACCAAAATGTGCAAGTAGAGATTTTTTGAAGAATTTTCAGACGAAATGGAGGTCAGCTTTTTACGGATTTTGCCGGATTTTTCATGTCCAGCCATGCAGAAAATTTCTCTTTTTGCATGACGGAAATGATGGTACAGGATGAATCCGCAAACCGTGTTGTCTGGAACTGATCGCACAGAGCGCCGGTGTCATCGGTCATGCAGTATAGCGTGATAATGTCGAGAACTTCTTTCGTTTCAAGATTGTCATAATCGCGTACGGCTTTGATGGGCAGGCAGCGGTCATAGACATGTTCGATGCAGACGGTACATTCGCGGAAGTGGGGAAGATTTTGTTGTTCGGCATACTGCTTTAGTGCCGCATGAAGCGCTGGTTGCAAAAATTTGAAGCCCTCGGTGCGGGTCTTTTTAGGTAGCAGTGCGGGTAGCCTGACGGACAGAATACTGTCCGTTACATCAACGCATATGCCCTGCATCTCGGCAGCTTGCAGATAGTAGTCCTGCGGCATCCCGCCGCAAACGGTAAACAGAAAATTGCGAAGCTGGGCGGTGCTGCGCTCACTGAGTAAAGCCATATTCTTGGCCACTTCAAAAAATCGAATAGGATCCGAACAGGAGAGTAGGCATTCCAATTCGTGCAGTTTCTTATCGATGTCGATAAGACAGCGCTGCTCCAAGCGGATATGAGTTAAAAGTGTATCTGAATTCAAAAGTACCTCCGTGATGACGTATAAGCAGGCGTATAATATGCGTATTAAGATAATTTTCCGACAGGAGAAAGTGATAATACGCAAACATTACGTTTGCTATACGCATTGAGCTTATACTACGTGTTTGTTTTAAAAATTCGGAAGGAAACAAGGATTCAAGGCCTAAAATCAGGTTGTGCGATTCGGAGTAAAAACACCGATGGAAGCACAACATTTGTGCGCATATTTACTTTACCATGTTTGCCGTGAAGAAAAAAATACATAGGTTCTGCAAATTTTATGCGGATTTTGTGCGGCTGCCTTTTTCGCATGAGAGCTGGCGTACAAGAGACGATTTTTTAAAATATAAAGAAAAAAGCGCCGCTGGAAAAAATCCAAGCGGCGCAGAAAGCGCTAAAGCTGTTTTATGTGGCGAGGATAATAAGTGAACCGGGACGGTAAATACGAGGAATCACTTATTATTCTTCTCCTGTGGCTGCGGAGAGTCCGGATGCGTTTCAGGGCGGTGCGGCTGATAAATGCCCATGATAGAGTACGGCGGCCAAGCATCGATTTCGTGGCGGATAGCAGTATCAAGGGCCTGCCGGCCAATTTTGTGAATAGCAGATTCTTTCTTTTCCATTGAAGAGGCCTCCTTTAAAATGATAGACTTCATATAGCAAAATTATTGCACGCCAAATCCATATGCGGAAAATGCCAGCAATAGCGCAACCGAAAAAGTAGAAAAAGCGATACATCCCGCCCAAATAGGATTTACAAAAAGGATGAGGGAAAACGCTATTAAAATAAAGGCAACACGCAAATAAATACGTGGCCGTAATGCGGACATTTCAGCAGAGGAAAGATGCAATTCGGGGTGGTTTACCGGACCGATTAAGGCAATAGAAAGTCCGGATATAATTGCAACAAATATAAACAAACTTGCATCTGGCATACAAATGGATAAGGAAAGAAACAGTATTTGAAGGATAACGGATGTAATCAGACATCCATGAGGTGTCTTTGCGTGATATCCCCCGGTACGAGCACGCAAAAAACGGAATGTAAAAGTATATAAGATGGATCCAATCCATCCGACGATGAGCGAACCGATAGGAATCAAGAGGCAAAGAGAAAGGACAGACATGAGAAACTTAATAACTACATAATGGCACCAATCTTTTTTATCTTCTGCTATGTAGTTGTGCGCTGCAAGAAAAATGGTAATCTTTTCTGCCAAATTTTCCATGTCCATCACCTCTTTGCAATTACACTACTATAACGAAGCAAGAATGTCCAAAAAAGTGGCGTAACTGCAATTTGGCGTGCATAACTGCAATTATTTGAGTGATCTAATTATTGAGTCAGTACGTTCTTCATACCATTCAGCACAAAACAAAAAGGAACTGTTTTTGTAGGACATTAGATGAAAGGCATCATATTTGTGCAGAGTTTCCATTACATTGCGAAGTCCAAAGCCATGAAGTTCTGGTTCTTGCTTCGTTGTTGCAATGTGGTCATTGACGATTGCTACAGGTAAACTGGAATTTTCGACAGAAAGAAAAATGGAAGTAGGAGAAGCATTAGCGTCACGAATTACTTTAACAGTAATCCAACGGTGATCAGTAGGCAGCTTTTCACAGGCTTCAATGGCGTTATCTAACAAATTCCCAATAATGATAGTCAAATCAACAGGAGAGGTTTTTATCTCGGACAGGTCATTCACTTCAAAACGTATATCAATGCCGGAATTTTTTGCTGCATATCCTTTTTGATTCAGAACAGCATCAACAGATGGATTATGGCTGTTAACCAACAAAATTCGCTCGGTCTGCTGTACCTGCAGCTGTTTAAGATATTCGGAGACCGCAGAAATTTCTCCATGATCTAACATCGCAGACAAAGTAAAAAGATAACCACGGAATTCATGTGTCATTTTCCGTTGAGCTGCATAGGAATCGCTAAGGGCCTGCATGCCGGCAGCCTGTGCATCGGCACGCTGCCTTGCGACGGCAAGAGCTTCGCGAGTTTGTGCGGTGCTTTCGATATTGTCGAATAGAAATAGAGCAACGACATCCACCACGCACATAACAAACAGACAGAATGTCCAAGAACTGCTTTCGGAAGATGAGGTCTGAAGAATGAGCAAAACAAACAGCGTGCATAGGGGGAAAAATGTTGCGAACGGAACCCAAACACGCGACTTTCCAAGCTCCTTTAGCGGGGCGTGAAAGCGGTTGATAAGGGCAACTATTATGCCAAGAACACCTAAACGGATAAAGCAAAAAAGAATATACAGAGGAGCGTTGTTTAGATATTCTGCGCGTGTCATGTGAGTAATGCGCAGCAGTAAGGTTTCCATCAAAGAACTAATGGAATATATAGCGGCATACGATGTGACGACAGTAAACAAACGACGATCCCAACGACCATAATAGAGCGTGACATTCATTCCGTACAGAATGATAATTTCCATAAGAAAAACAAAAGGACCATTTAATTGAATACTGCTGGGAAACACGTTTGTGGCGACTGTGGCGATAAGTGCCCATAAAAGCCAGTACCCCCAAAACAAGCGGGAGTTGTGGCGGCGCACGAAAAAGGCATTCATAAAGAACATGTATAACAACATCTGGATGCTGTTCAGCAAAGAACTTAGCAGATAAACCATTCTTATGTGCGACCTTTCCATTCCAAGTATTTTGACTTTATAGCTCTGTAATTATGAAGACTCAAGGGGAGAGTTTCACCTGTTGTTAAAGTGGCGCCAGACGTTTGGAGAGAAGAAAGATAGTTCATATTTACCAGATAACTGTTATGAATTCGTAAAAAACCTTCGTCACACAATTTGTCTTCCATACTCCGAAGTGACATGCGGACCTTCAAGGCTTTTGGCGGAGTGCCGTTTATATGCAGAATTGCGGCACGTCCGTCCGTTTCTGCATAAACAAGCTGATCCAGAAAAACGGAGGTACTTTCACCCTCACAAAAAACATTTATTGTCCGATTTTTGCTTTGGCAGGCTGCCAGAGCCTTGCTAAAGTAATCTGACAATTTCGCCTTTAGTTGCAGCTTGGGCAGAAAGCGGAAAGCGTTTACCTCGTAGCCCTCAGCTGCGTATTCGCCATAATTTGTTACAAAAATCAGAATGAAGCTTTTGCTTATGCTTCGCATCTTACGGGCCAATGACAGACCGTTGATGTCACCCATATCGATGTCCAAGAAAATCAAGTCGGATGTTTCGACTACGGATTTATCTATTGCGCGAGGATCATCGAGGGTCGTGATTTTCATGCAGCGACGATCAAATTCAGGCAGCAAAGTAATCTGCTGTGAAAGAAAATCAGCAAATGTGCGGTCATCATCGCAAATCAGAATATGCAGCATATTTTCTCCTGCTTTTGTTAGAATTTCCTTGTCAAATCGTGTACTCAAAATAGCGCGCCTCCCATTTCTTGTCAATATGTAAAAATCGAAATTGGACAAATCAACTGATTATAATGATAATATACGAATTATTGTCCGCGGTCAACCTGTACACTATATATGTATAGGAGGCTGATACAGTTGGTTATCGACTTTTCGGATAGACTTCGCGAGCTTCGCCTTGAAAAAGGCTACTCTCAGGCAACATTATCCCAAAAGATTACGAATCTGGGGCAGCCCCTGAGCGAAGCTGCCTTGGCAAAGTATGAGAGCGGGCGTACAATTCCAAACTTGCAGGTAGCGGCATATCTGGCGGACTATTTTGGAGTCTCAATAGATTATTTAGCATGTGGTGAAAAAGCATCGGTTCTTAGTACAGAAGGCTTAAAAGAAGAACAAATCAGACTTCTTGTGGAACTCATCGGTGCGTTGCAAAAGCAAAACCAGGCGCGTTATACGTCCACGAAGACACAGCCTACGCAGGAACAGCAGGAACTGGTCTTTCGGTTAATCGAACAATTTTTGAAATAACTGCAAGAAGCGGGTGCGTTAGCATCCGCTTTTTGCAGTTATACCACTTTTTTTGCAGTTTTGCCGTTTAATTGGAAATCAAGAAAAAGGTATGGTAGAGTGTAAACAGGAAAGGCAGTAATGCCTTTTGGATATTATAAAGTATCGGTGCACAGGTACTTTACAATATTCGCAAATTGTAAATTTAAGGAGGTACATCAAATGAGTATGTCTATCAAGAGAAGTCGTCTTTTCAAGCTGCTTGCGGTAGCGGCATTGGCAATGGTCATGGCCATCGGTACAGCACTTCCGTCTTTTGCATCAAGCGATGATAAGGTCTTTTTCTTCTCAACGGAAGAAAATTACGCTAAAGAGGCGTTTATTAGTCCAGCACTCATAAAGGAAAACACGACCTCTATTTACTGCTGGATTAAGAACTCTTCGAACAGTAAAGTATCATCTGTAAAGATGAATGCGCGTGGCGGAGGGGGAACAACGCCGAACAGTCAGTGGAGCTATTGCAATTCTTCTATGAGCAATGGCAGAATTATGCAGGTGGGGACGAGTTACTTCATTTATAATAACGTGAAGGAAGCTGGTTACAATTATGCAACGCTTAGCTTTACGGCATCGAAAGCATCTATTTTCCGTGGCGTGTGGAGCCCTGACAGTGTTTATCAGAGCGGTGTAGCGCAGATCTGATATAGCATAAAAACAGTAGAACCCTTATATTGCCGGGTGTGTTTTCATCGCAGAAAGCAGAGAACACACCCGGCATAAGTAGGTTGAAAGGACATGACTATGAAAAAATATTGCTGCATCATTTTGGCTCTGGCGCTAGTTCTTGCAGGATGCTCTACTGCAAAACCTGCTGATTCAGTATCCAGCACATCTGAAACTACAGAAACGAACTTGGAAAGCATCTCTTCGAATGAAAGCACAAATCCGAGTGCAGGGGAGGAAACTTCCAATGCAAATTGCTATACCATAGAGGAAGTCGCTAATGGTGCGGCAGATGGTACAGTGGATGAACACGGAATTGAAATGTTCCCGGAAGAGGCAACGCAAAAAGCTCAGGATGCTATAAATGGTGGATATGTTCTTAATGGTCTTGGCGCGACTTTTGAGGACACCGGGATTACCTACACTTTACAAGATGTTTGGTATGAAACAACGACGGACAATATGCAACAAAACTACTATGAATTGAACTCGTATGTAGAAAAACCTATTTACATTTTTATGACTTTGCAGGCGGAAAATAAGGATACGGTTGAACATATATTCTATATTAATGACGGAATTATAATGGTATTTCCGAAATCCAATAAAGTGCAAAGCGCCGAATTTACGTATCAAGATCATGTCACGGATCCGATTCCCCATAATCACGACTATGCTGTGTGCAGATTAGCTGCCGGTGAAAAAGAAACCTACACGATTGCATTTGAGACAGAGTCTACATTTGCAGACTATAATCCGATTTACCTTAATTGGCAGTGCTTTCCTAAAGGAATGTTTGAAGATACAGTAGAAGGCGATATGCATGAGGTATGGATAAAACTGCCTGAGCTTGAAAGTAGGTGAGTTCTTTGCGTGAACTTCTGAAACTTGATTTTCAGCGATTGTTTGATGGAGTTTTGTTCAAGTTGGCATTGGGTGTATGCGCAGTACTTGGCATTTGGGATTTGGTGCTGAATGTGCAGGCACACTATGCCAATATGGAGGCGCTGAAGACCCAGACGATTGCATACAGCTACCCATCTTCTGTTTATAATTCATGCATCGCGGCAGATGGAATTTATCTTCCTTCAATATTGCTATTTTCGCTGTTTCCACTGCTCGTGACACTGCCAGCGGGAGTTTCGATGGCGATGGATATCAAGAGCGGATACATAAAAAATCTGAGAGTTCGGAAAGAGCAGAAAAGCGTGATCCTGTCGCGTTACATCTCTATTTTTGCGGGGGCGTTTCTGCTGGCAATGGCAGCTACTTTTGGACAGATGATTTTTAGTATGATGTTCCTTCCAACAATATCCCCTGAAATTGCATCTTATACATTTCCGATGATGGCTGTTGGGCAGGTAGGCCATTCGTTTTATGCAGTGCATCCATTTTTGTATCTGCTTTTGTATAATCTGTATGATGCAGTATATCTGGCAGGAATAGCAACACTGGCGCTTCCATTAGGATGGCTTACGGGAAACCCATTTGTGTCTCTTATAGGTCCAACAGCGATATTTTACTTTATAGGATTCTTTTTTGACACCTTTAGTGCTTCCCAATGGAATCCGAGTTGTATTTTGCCGCCGTACTCGGATATTTATCTTTCTCTGCCGATTATGATAATTGAACTTTGTATTCTGCTAGTGATTTCTGCTCTGCTGGCAATGACCTGTGCGGTGAAGAAGCATGATGTATTTTAGAATGTTTCGACTGGAAGTTATGATAAACCGTAAAAGGCTGTGGCTTTTAATATTAGCAAGTGTAGGAGTGGCACTTGTAATGGGTGTATCGTTTTACGCATGGTATTATATAAAGGCTTCATTCGGCGATAAAATTATCCCATCTTTTTGGGATCAGCTTGCTTATTTTTATCGCGGCATTCCACCGTTTACGCCAAGCAGACAGGAATCTTTTGAAATGCCGATTGCCTATTTGATTACGAACTTAGTACTTCTTTTTGCATTGGGAAATACGACGGTGTCAGTGTTTGAACCCTATGGATATGAATTATTCACACGTGTTCCCAAACGAACAGTTTGGTGGCTTGCGCATTGTTTGCTGGCGGTTATGGCAGCGGTAGCAGAGCAGGTGGTCATAACAGGGACAATAGCGGTGCTTTGCCTTGCTGTGGGCGGATCATTTTCAATTTGTGACTATATTGGATTGGCGATTCCAGAGATTGTTTCATGGCCGGGGGATGGTCATATGCAAGTGGTATCATTGTTGCTATCGCCCTTGCTGACAACCATAGCGCTTGCATTATTACAAATAGTGTTGGAACTTGTAGCAGGTGATACGGTTGGTTTGTTGCTTGCTATAGCTTTTGTAGTATCAGGAGCCTTTTTAGATGAGTCCATACTGTTTTGTGGGCATGCAATGATGCAGCGTTTGTATGCATTTACAGGAGAGGGAATCACCCTAAGACAAACTATATTATGGACAGGAATTACTTCAGTGACCAGCGTTATTGTAGGCGCAAGACATTTATCGAAAAAAGATCTGATAAGGTGAGGTACCGCTCATGAAAGTAGAACTGAAAAACGTATCGAAAAGGCTGAATGATGTGACAGTGCTGGAAGATATATCACTTACGCTTGAGGCTGGAACAATCTATGGCTTAAAAGGAAAGAATGGCTGTGGAAAGACCATGCTTATGCGTATGATGGCGGGAGTCATTTATCCCACCAGCGGCACAGTCAGCATAGACGGAGAAATTTTGCACAAGGACATTGCAACTCCACGGAGCATAGGCGTCTTGATAGAAAATCCGGCATTTCTTCCCGGATACACGGGACAACGAAATTTGGAATTGCTGGCGGGCCTGACAGGAAAAGCGGATAGAACCCAAATTGCGAAAACTATGAACCGTGTAGGGCTTGACCCCAGTGATAAACGAACTTATCGAAAATATTCACTTGGAATGAAACAGCGCTTGGGCATTGCCTGTGCATTGATGGAATGTCCGGATTTGATTCTGCTGGATGAACCAATTAATGCAATCGATGAAAAAGGCGTTCCTAAAATCTGGGAAGCACTGCAAGAAGAAAAACAGCGCGGTGCGTTAATTGTGTTGGCGTGCCATGACACAGAGGAATTAACAAGTCTTGCCGACCAGATTATAACAATAGAGGAGGGAAAGATATGCGGCATCTCTTCGCAAATCGAAAGAAACTCATAGTTGGAATCATAGTTGGCGTAATGGCAATCGTAATATTTGCGTGGCGATATATAGCGGTTAATAAGGCGTGCCCACCAGCTCAGGTTGAGCAATATAGTCTTGGCGATACTGTTTTGCATAATGGCGTGGAGTACACTTTGACTGACTACAAAGTGCTGTCCCAAGATGAGTTTTGCGACGAATACGAAATTGATCCTATTCATGTGAAAGCAAGCGGTCAGGAATCTAAAATCATTGTTTTTACGATGTACGCAAAAAATGTCTCGGATCATAATGTGAATGTTGATTTTGCGGGACAGATGCTGCTACAAATGGGAGACTATTTGTGCAGCTATATGTGTTACATTCCATTATATCCATTACTTAATGGAGAAAAACCATCTGCCGGAGTGATGTTGCCTGGCCATGATATCGAACTGACGATTCCTTATCAAATTTTGGAGATGCCATGGAGTACACAAGAGTTTGCAAAGCTGGAAACGGAACGTACACAGATTGTATTCTCGCTATATCCGGTGAAAAAGACAATCGTGCTTAACGAAGGATGACGATAGAAGATAATTCTTGGCCAAAACCTGCTTTGTAGGAAAAAATGTAACCATTTGAAACCTGAATAAGCATAGAAAATAGAGAAATATTGAAAGAGAACGTAGAAAATGCGCTGAAGTGCACAAAAAATATTGCAATATGTAGAATAAAATGGTAGTATAAATAAAAAGAATTGCGCTGAAAAAATAGCGTGAGATGAGCAGGAAAAGAGGAACTGTTATGGGCCGGGAGCAAAGTGAAAAACTCAACACATCGCCGTCTAGAGGCAGCGGCTACCAAGTGATAAATGATCTGTTTGACCGCCAACAGGATTTTATCGTGGTGGGTCTTTGCGGAAAAACTGGATCCGGCGTTTCCACAACGGCGGAAATTCTGAATAAAGAATTCGAGGAACTGCATCTGAACGCAGAACCTCCGGCGGCAGGGACGGACTATGAGCGGCATGAATACCGTCTGCTGTACAACTATGCTAGGAGGAACTGGAACTGCTTTTATCTGGTCAAGACCCGCGCTTTGATCACGGCCAGAGTTTTGGGGAAGACAGCGGATGCGTTTACCCAATTTCTGTGTGAATTGGTTAATGCAGATAAATGTAATAATGAAGAAGAAAGTAAAAGTATTATAAAGCCAATTGTTGAGAATCAACTGTACAATGCAGCGATGACGTTTGAAATCAACACACAATTCAAACTGAAGGAGAAAGGTTTACCGAATACAGGCATCGAAGCTGAAAAATTCTTTGGAATCGGAGAAAATCCGCTGGATGATTATGACGCAATCCTGTTGAACCCGAAAGCAGAGCGGGAACAGCGTCCCATCGTTGACCTGACAAGTCTGCAAGGAAACAACTGCGAGGTAAAATTGCCGGGCGCTGAGGAAGACGGCGAGCCGACCGCCATACATATTCATGTGGAAGATGCAGCGTCAGGGCGCATCAGCATCACAAATCATGACCTTTATAGCCTGTTTCACTACTATCAGCGTAGCAGAGAGCGCAAAAAGGGAAATATCAACTCGCTGTATTACTGGATACTGGAAGAATACATCTACCATTTCTTGCCGGAGCAGACGAAGAAATTCTGGGAGAAAATGAGCGAGGAAGTCCCGGACTTTGACAAAAAAGAGACAGTGGCCATGCAGCTTTTGGGCAATAATCTGCGCATCAGCAATGAACCGCTGGACAAAGACCAGGACGGGAAGTATTACAATCTGAAAGAGGATGCCTATGTGACAATCGCCCGGGATCTGAACCATTCGATTAAGATTCTGCGGGCGTATATGACCAAAAAGGCGGAGCTGACGCGCCGAGGGGCCAAGTCCGCCGATGAGAAAGTACACATTCGTGCGCTGGCGGTAATCGACTCCATTAAAAATCCGTTTGAGTCTATGTACCTCAAACAGCGCTACAGCAACTACTACCTGATGGGCGTTTATACCGACGAAAAGCAGCGGCAGGAGCGACTACTCAACAATAAAAAGATCGCGGTAGAAGACATCCGGGCCATCGACCGGGTCGAGCAGCTGAAAAAATTCAAGAAAGAATACGACGATTATAAAAACAAAATTCCCCCAAATAAAACGATCAATGGAGAACCACACACGGGTGAAGAGTCAAAAATTCTGCCCCGCCTTTTCCAGCGTATTTTGGATCAGAAACTGGAGCAGGTTCTGCCATTTATCATTCAGAATGTGTCCAGCTGTTTGGAATCTGCCGACATTTTCATCAACAACTCAAAGGACAACAGCGCACATCTGAATCTGAAATACACGCTGGTGCGTTATATCAGCTTGATGATGTACCCTGGGCTTGTGCTACCGACTCGGTTGGAACACTGTATGCAGGTCGCATATGCGGGCAAGGCAAACTCCGGCTGCATATCGCGGCAGGTGGGCGCGGTGGTCACGGACAATGAATATGAGATCTTGTCCCTGGGCTGGAACCAGCAGCCGCGGGAGCAGTTGCCCTGCCTGTACCGGGATGTGTGTGAACTGCACGCACTATATGATCCGGATGGTTACAGCGACTATGAAAATGCTGATGAGGGAAAAGACTCTTTCCAGAAAGCAGTTGAACCACTGGCAGAAGAGTATAACCGTGAAGACTGTACCTTGAAAGCATGCGGCCGTGGTGCCTGCTACTGCTTTAAAGACCTCTATAACAAAATCAAAAAGGAGAAAAATCAGGTGCATACCCGGGCGCTCCACGCGGAGGAAACAGCGTTCCTGAACTTGTCTGGGGATGATAAATCGCGCGCAAAGGGAGGGTATTTGTTCACAACATCCAGCCCGTGCGTGCTCTGCGCGAAAAAGGCGCGGTATCTGAATATTTCTAAAATTTACTATGTTGACCCGTACCCGGATATTTCCTACGACCATGTGCTGTGTGCAGGCCCACGTGCCAGCCGACCAGAATTTGTGCTGTTTACTGGAGCAATCGGCACAGCGTACACAAGGCTGTTTACACCGTTGCTGGCAATCAAAGATGAGCGTGAGCTTTGGATCGGACACAAGATTGGGGAGACTGAATCAGGAAAGAAACCTCAAAAAGAAGAAAATCGGCAGAACGGTAAAGAGTCGGATGAAGAAAGTGCAGGTGAACACACATGAACAAAAGCGAAACCGCAGGTGGCGGGCCTCTTCTAGCAGAAGATTACCGCAAAGCGCGTAAAGAAGTGAGCGATATTGTAATTGCACCATTTGACGAGAACAAGGCAAAAGGCGTGGGCTATAATCTGGCAGCATCGATGCTTGTATACTCGGTCAACAAAAAGCGGCTTGTCAAGGTAAAAGAAAATGACCGAGAGGTGTACATTGAGATTGCCCCGCATGATACGGTACTGACGCTTTCTCACGAGTACCTGGTCGTGGATGGTGATATTGCAGGTACATTTCACTCTAAGGTGCGGTGCAGTGCTATGGGACTGGGTAATGTTTCCACCACACTGGATCCGAATTGGCGCGGTAAGTTGCTGTTTTCGCTGAACAATCCGACAAAGCGGAAAATCAAACTTGTTATCGAAGAAAAGAATGATGGCGCTCGTAAAGCGGTAGGGCTGATTACTATGGTGCTTTATCGCATAGCGGGCAAGGAAGAACACATCACAGCCAAAGAACTACATTTGGACAATCCACCTATGCGGACTGATATATGGCAGGATTTGACCGAACGGCCATCCGGAATCCATGCACAAGCATATGAAGAATTCCAGAAAATCGTACAGGAAATTACCGAGTTTGAAGCGCCTAAGGGGGAACGCCACGCACAGTTGCAAAAAGTTATTGATACGGCAATTGAGGTTCGACAGAAAATTTTACGTGGGGAAAGTATAGGCGCAATCCGTGCAGCAACTGTCCCGACAGAGGAAGCACTGCGGTCTTCTGGAGATATTGAACTGAAAGAAAAGTTTGACGCATGGAACGGTAAATTCAATGAAAAATCTGAGGATGGATCATACAAAATCAAGGATGTTGCGGAGCTTGCAAAAGATGATGCATTGAAAGATATGGAAGATAAATTGGTACAGGAATGCCATTATCTGATGCTTTGCGAGGATGTTCGCTTGCAGGAAGAATTTATTCAGAAACGCATTGAGCGCTACTGGGATGGACAAAGACTGACAAGGTTGCTAAAGCGAATGCTGAACTACAGGGCACTTGCAGTACTTTCGGGTAGTGTACTCATTGCAATGAGTTTTTTGGGTATAATATCTCTCGACGAAGCAGTGCCAACATTACAGAAGCTGGGATTTGTGATAGTGCCTGTAATTGTTGATGTTGTGGTAAATCTTTTTGGAGTGCACAAGCCAGATCAGAAGGGGTGAAATAGAATGTTGCAAAATGGGTGTCGTTTAAAAATTTGATTAAATAGTTGTCTGCAATACTTATGGCGTGTATCCGGAGAAAATCGATGGATTGAAGCGGGACTATGAAAAGCTGTGGGGCGAGGTGTCAAAGGTGCTGCAGGAACTCTCCGAGCTGGTGGCAAAGTAAGACGAGGGCGGCAGGTTTGCCTGTCGCCTGTCCTTTTTCATTTTGATGACAACTTTTTGCCTACTATGACATTGATAACTTTTCTATATAGTCGTAAAATTAAATTAATTGTAGATTCTGATAATATTTTTAAAGGAGGTAACTCGATGGCTTCCAGCAGTATTTTTATATATGAATTGCGTTCACCATCAGAAATCAATGTAGAATCAATATAGACGAAAGTTTTGGAATGTGTTATACATCGAAAGCTGGAATGCAAGAATTTAGAGGTTGTGTACCATTGGAAACGACGTGGGATAAAAAATATGAAAAATCCCGGGTAGAAATGGATTTAAGTGGAGTCCTATTAAATTTTACTATCGAAAAATAAGAAGTAAAGGAACTAAAGTAGAAAAAACTGGAAAATCTGCATTAATCTGACACATAGAAATGGGTTGGTGGTAACTGCACAAGAATTCGCTTTAATTATAACAATTAGAGATGCACAAGGACACGATATCTATTCAGAAATTGTCAATGGATTAAGGGAACGCGGTTATATTACAAATAATCTTGAAACAAGGCAGCAGATTCGCCAGCGGCAGTAAGCAATAGGAAAAGAAGATTGGATATGAAAAGCTGTAGGCGACTGATACGGTTGCTTACGGCTTTATGTATGAAAAAGTGTATGAACACTTTTTGAACAGACGGAGAATATATAGTAGGTGTTCATAGCGAAAAAGCAGAGTTACTATTGAAAATCAAAAGGGCAAAGTGTCAGACATAATTGTAAAGGACAATTAAAGTGCAAAGTTTGCGCTAATATATGAAATAAGAAAAAATTTACTTTTTGCTGTTGGGATTTTCCATATTCAAAGCGTATAAAGTAATAAAATGGCATGAGAGGAGGTACAAAATGCCAAGCAGTAATGTTGTGATATACGCCCGATACAGCAGCGACAACCAACGTGAGGAATCCATCGAGGGCCAGCTGCGTGAGTGCAGGACGTATGCCGAACGCAACGACATGAAAATCATCGGCAGTTACATTGACCGTGCGTTGTCAGCCAAGACAGACGCGCGACCACAGTTCCAGAAGATGATCCAAGACAGCAACGCCCACAGATTTCAATTTGTCCTTGTGTGGAAATTGGATCGATTTTCCCGCAACCGCTTTGACTCCGCATACTACAAACGCGCATTGTCCAAGAATAAAGTCAAGGTGATTTCCGCGACAGAACCAATCTCCAACACGCCGGAGGGCATCATGCTGGAAAGTATGCTGGAGGGCATGGCAGAGTACTATTCTGCTGAACTGGCAGAAAAAGTGACGCGCGGCCATACGGACAATGCGCTGAAATGTAAGTTCAACGGCGGTTCTGTGCCATTAGGCTACCGCATCAATGAGGAGCGTCACTACGAGCCTGACCCAGTGATGAGTCCCATTGTTAAAGAAGTCTTCGAGCGCTATGCTGCTGGTGATTCCATCAAGGAACTTTGCGCGGACATGAATGCTCGCGGCATACGAACCGGCTACGGCAGAAAGTTTGTAAAAAGCAGTTTCCAAAACATGCTGCGAAACCGCCGTTATCTGGGCGAGTACCGCTATCGGGATATTGTCACTGAAAACGCTTTCCCGGCGCTGATCGACCAAGAGACATTTGACAAGGTGCAGGTTCGTATGAAAGCAAATAAAAAAGCGCCTGCCAGATCGAAGAGTGACGAAGACTTCATTCTGACAGGCAAGTTGGTATGCGGCAACTGCGGTGCGCTGATGGTAGGTGACAGCGGTACAAGCCATACTGGGGCAACCTACTACTATTATAAATGTGGGTATCGCAAGCGCAAAGAGGGCGAGCGATGCCATATGAAAGCGTTCCGAAAAGAACTGATTGAATCTTTTGTAGTCAAGCGGGCGCTTGGGTATGTGCTGCAAGACAGTGCTATTGCAATGCTGGCAGATGCCCTTGTAGAAAACCAGAAACGAGAGAACACACATCTGCCCGCACTGCAAGAAGAACTCAAAAAGGTCAATAAGAAAATTGACTACATTGCCGCAGCGATAGAAGAGGGCATCATTACCCAAACAACGAAAGAACGCCTGACGGCATTGGAAGCCCAGCGCGATGAACTGCAAATCAGCATCTTTGAGGAAGAAACCTCGCATCCCAAGCTGACAAAAGAGTATGTTGTGCAGTGGCTGGAATCGTTCAAGCAGCGCGATTTGCGTGATTCCAAGGTACAGCGACAAGTAATTGAGTGCTTCGTAAACACGGTATATGTCTTTGAGGACAAAATAATTGTAAACTTAAACCTCCGCGATGGGGACAAGCCCATCGCATTTTTTAAAGAGAATGGTTCGGATATTGAAACCTTCGGGTCACCAAAAAGCACTACTTCATTTGAGGTAGTGCTTTTTTCTTTGTATGCGCTTTTTAATAGGTGTCGGGCGTAAAAGGTGACCCATGCGGGAATCGAAAAGCCCGGGCCCCGCGTCCAGCGTACCGCGGGGTAAAAACAGCCCCGCGGGCTGTTTTTAGGGCGCGGGAGATTCCCGCACGGGCGGAAGCTGATGTGGCCGGGGTGGTTGGTGTGGGATGTTGTTGTTTAAGATTGGCGGAGAGGCTTACCGAAGCGTGCGGGCCGGGCATGCCCGGCCCCTACTGGGTGGTTAAAGGAAAGCAATATGCAATGCAAAAGGAATAAAAATAATCGCCTGTTGTCCCGACAACAGAAATCCCCCGTCCGATTCGGTATACTAAGGGCGTAAAAAGCAGATACTGAAGGAGACTGGGGGCGTTTTTATGAAAATTATTTTTTATGGTACGCGGGAATACGACCACTACTATTTTGATGTGCTGGCGGCGGACCCGGAATATGGCTGCGAGATCAGGTTTTTGACGGCGAATCTCGATGCGGACACCGCGCCGCTGGCGCAGGGCGGGGACGCTGTGTGCGCGTTCGTCAATGCGGATTGCTCGGCTCCGGTGCTGGAAAAGCTGGCCCAGGTGGGCATCCGCTGCTTGCTGCTGCGGTGCGCGGGGTACAATAATGTGGACCTGGCCGCGGCGCAGAAATGCGGCATCACGGTGCTGCGCGTGCCGGGCTACAGCCCGGAGGCCGTGGCCGAGCACGCTATGGCGCTGGCGCAGGCCGCAAACCGGCGCATCTGCAAGGCGTATATCAAGGTGCGCAACAACAACTTTGCGCTGGACGGTCTGCTGGGGTACAATCTGTACGGCTCGTCGGCGGGCATTGTGGGCACGGGGCGCATCGGCGCGGCCATGGCGCGCATCTGTCACGGGTTTGGCATGACGGTGCTGGCCTACGACCAGTACAGGAACCCCGCGCTGGACGGCATTGTGCGCTATGTGGAGCTGGACGAGCTGCTGCGCACGGCAGACCTTATCAGTCTGCACTGCCCGCTGACAGCCGAGACGCGCCATATAATCAACGCTGACACCATCAAAATGATGCGTGACAACGCGATTCTTGTCAACACGAGCCGCGGTGGGCTGATCGACACCAACGCGCTGATCGACGCGCTGCGGGCCCGCAAATTTGCGGGCGTGGGGCTGGACGTCTACGAGGACGAGGACGGGCAGGTGTTCGAGGACTTCTCGGACGACGTTTTGCAGAACGAGGTCGTGCCGATTTTGATGAGTTTCCCGAATGTGGTGGTGACGAGCCATCAGGCATTTTTCACGCGGACGGCATTGCAGAGCATTGCCATTACGACGATGGAGAACGCGCGGGCGTTTGCGAGAGGGGAGAAGCTGGTGAACGAGGTGAAGGGGTAAGGAAGGCAGAAGGGCAATAACGGCAAAGCTGCAGGAATCCCTCCGGCCTCGCGGGCTCGGCTACCTCCCTTTGACAAGGGAGGCGCGGGCGGCATATATGCCGCCCCTACAGAGTGGAAGATAAAGCAGCGGCAGGGGCAAGGTGCGGCGGAGGGGTCAAAACCCCTCCCTACGAATGGAAGATTAAATGGCGGTAGCCGGGAGGTGCAAAGGGTAAGCTGTCGGGCAGGGGTAAGGTGCGGCGGAGGGGTCAAGACCCCTCCCTACGAAGGGAGGATTCAATGGCGGCAGCCGTGAGGTGGCGGGCCGGGCATGCCCGGCCCCTACAGAGTGGTGAAAAGGGTAAGGTGTCGGGTAGGGGCAATGGCGGCAGAGGGAGCAAGGGGACAAAGCGGCTCATCATACAATAAAATCCTAACAAAAAAGGACGCTGTATCGCTACAGCGTCCTTTTTGTTATACAGCAATTTGAGGATGGCGAAAATTACTTAGACTTTTCTTCGTCCAGGCGGTCCAGCAGGTCCCAGACACCCAGCATGTACTGCACGCCGAGGGCGCGGTCATACTTGCCGTAGCCGGGGCGGCAGTTGCCGGGGCCTTCCTCCCACAGCTGGCGGCCATGGTCGGGGCGGATGCAGCCGTCAAAGCCGCAGTCATGGTAGGCGCGCAGGATCTCAATGATGCCGGTCTCGCCGCAGCAGTCGCGGTGGGCAGCCTCGGAGAAGTCACCGTTCTCGAAGTGGTGGATATTGCGCACGTGGGCAAACGGGATGCGGTCACAGTGCTTGCGCACGATGGCGGCCACGTTGTTGTTGGGGTTGGCGTTCATGCTGCCGGAGCAGAGCGTCAGGCAGTTGTACGGGTCATCGACCATCGTCAGGAAGCGGTCAATGCTCTCGGCGTCAACCAGCAGACGGGGCAGGCCGAAGATGTCCCATGGGGGATCGTCCTGATGGATCGCCATCTTGATGTCGCACTCGCGGCAGGTGGGCATGATGGCCTCGAGGAAGTATTTGAGGTTATCCCACAGCTTCTCCTTGGTGACGGGGGCGTAGGCCTTGAACAGCTCGTCCAGCTTGGCCATGCGCTCCGGCTCCCAGCCGGGGAAGGTCATGTTATACTTCTCGGTGAATTCGAGAATGTAGTTTGCCATGCCCTTGTAGTCGTCCTGGATCAGGTCCTTCTGATAGAACAGGGCGGTGGAGCCGTCGCCGACGGGGTGGAACAGGTCGGTGCGGGTCCAGTCAAAGATGGGCATGAAGTTGTAGCAGATGGTCTTGACGCCGAACTTGGACAGGTTGCGGATGCACTGCTTGTAGTTCTCGATGTACTTGTCGCGCGTCGGCAGGCCGATCTTGATGTCGTCGTGGACGTTGACGGACTCGACGACGGTGGCGTCAAAGCCGGCAGCATGGATCTGGTCTACGACCTCCTTAATCTCGGCCTCCTCCCAGATCTCGCCGGGCATTTTGCTGTGCAGGGCCCAGACGATCTCCTCAACACCGGGGATCTGCTTAATGTCGCTCAGGGTGATGGGGTCATTGCCCTCACCATACCAGCGCCAACCCATTTTCATAGACATGTGGTGCTCCTTTTGTTTGTATAGTCGTTTGCGTAGGGGCGAGGCATGCCTCGCCCGCAAGTTTCCGGTTGCGAACCCGTGAGCGGGTTATACATTTTACGTGGCGGGCCGGACGTGTCCGGCCCCTACGGGGCGGCAGATGCAAGGCTTCCCCCTTGGGGGGAAGCTGTCATCGTAGATGACTGATGAGGGGGAACCTGGCCATTGCTGCTCGTTGACGGGGCAACTGCGCAAACTTACCCCTCATCCGGCCCTGCGGGGCCACCTTCCCCCTTGGGGGAAGGCTTAGGGAAGCTGCTCTCAGCCGTTCACGGCCTCGTGCAGGGTCTTGCGGACGGCACCGGCACCGGCGATCTCGGCCTTGAAGTACGCCTTGATCTTGTCGGCCAGGACGGTCTTGGTCAGGTCGCTGCCGAAGATGGACGCATTGGACAGGATGCCGTCCAGCTGGTCGGTGACGGTCTCGGGCTTGCCGAACTCGATGCCGGAGAGCTTGGCCTGCAGCTCGTCCTTCAGCGGGTCAGCACTGACCTCAAAGGCGTTGCCGTTGTCGTCGATGGCCAGCAGGTAACGCAGCCAACCGGCGATGGCCAGAGGAATGGAGACCAGGCTGTTCAGGTCGCGGCCCTCGGCGACGTAGCTCTTGATGGTCTCGCCAAAGCGGATGCCGACCTTCTGGGATGTGTCGGTAGCGATGCGCTGCGGCATGTCGGGCATGAAGGGGTTGGGCAGGCGCTGCTCGATGACCTCGTCGATGAAGGCCTTCGGGTCAAGGATTTTCGGGTCAACGACGACGGGCAGGCCCTCGACGTAGCCCAGGCGCTTGATGAGGGCGACGATGTCCTCGTCCTTCATCTCGGCGCAGATCAGGTCATAGCCCAGCATGCAGCCGTACACGCTCATGGCGGTGTGCAGCGGGTTCAGGCAGGTGGTGACCTTCATGCGCTCGGTCTTGTTGACGGTCTCGCGGTCGGTCATGTAGACACCGGCCTTCTCCAGCGCGGGGCGGCCGTTGGGGAACTTGTCCTCGACGACCAGATACTGCGGGCGCTCGGCGTTGACGAACGCGGCAATGAAGGTGTTCTTGGAGGTGACGATGGGGGTCATGCCCTCGATGCCGTCCTTCTCCAGAGACTCCTCGACGATCTTGTGGGGGCGCGGGGTGATCTTGTCGATCATGGACCAGGGGAAGGTGATCTTGGTCTCATCGGACAGGTAGTCGATGAAGTCCTGACCGACGAAGCCCTTCTCCAGCCATGCCTTGGCAACGGTCATAACGCTGGCCTGCAGCTTCTCGCCGTTGTGGGAGCAGTTGTCCATGCTGACGACGGCCAGAGGATAGGCACCGTTCTGGAAACGCTCCAGCAGCAGGGCGGCGACCATGCTCATGGCGTGGCGGGCGTGGGCGGGGCCCTCGTCGATGTCAGCCTGCACGACGGGCATCAGGCTGCCGTCGGGACGGTACAGAGCGTAGCCCTTCTCGGTGATGGTGAAGGAGATCATCTGCAGGCTGGGATCGGTGAAGATCTGCTTGAAGCGGGCCATCATCTCCGCGTCGGCAGAGTTGGCGCGCAGGCCCTCGGCCACAGAGCCGATGATCTCGCGGCTGGTGGTGCCGTCCGGGTTCAGGGTGACGTTCATCGTCAGGTTGTCATACGGGGTGTAGATCTTGTCGATGATGTCGTAGTCGAAGGTGTCGGCTGCGATGATGCCGCGGTCAGCGACACCCTCGTTCAGCAGGCGCTGCTGCAGCGCGGCGATGAAGCCGCGGAAGATATTGCCCGCACCGAAGTGGACCCAGATGGGGTGCTCCTTGGTGGCGGCAGTCATGGCAGCGTGGTCAAAGGCGGGCAGCTTGACGCCCAGCTTTTCCCACTCGGCTTTCTGGTTGACGATGGAAGACGCATTCATCTGCATAATGATTTGCTCCTTTTGTTGCTGTGGGGGTGGGCGGCACACGACCGCCCGCGATGTCTATAGTATACCGCGTGATTTTTTGCAAGAAAATAACGCTGATTGCTTGAAAAATTGCGAAAATTGCGGTAAAATCATAGCAACGCAGAAAAAGCTTCTCCCTTGGGGGAGAAGCTGCCGCCGCAGGCGGCTGATGAGGGGAGAGCTGGCCGCAAAATCCCGCTTGCAGGGGGGCAGCGGCAAGGTCGGCCCTCATCCGGCTTCGCTTCGCTCAGCCACCTACTCCCCTTCTGGCGCTATGCGCCACCTCCCCCGTACCGGGGGAGTCTGTCCCGGAGGGGAAGGCTTTTTGGGAGTCACCTATGTCAAACTACAACCCCTACACCAAGCGCCAGACGATGATCGCGCCGGATTATGAGGTCTACCGCTATCGCTCGACCTACATGAACGAGGTCGAGCTGCACCACCACGACTTCTATGAGATCTACCTGCTGCTGCGCGGGCGGGTGGAGTACATCGTCGAGAACCAGCTCTACCGCGTGCGCCCCGGCGACTGGATGCTGTGCAGCCCGCTGGAGCTGCACCAGGCGCGCATTGCCACCGACGCCGACGCCTATGAGCGCATCGTGCTCTGGATCGCGCGGCCCTATCTGGAGGGCTTGTCCACCCCGCGCACAAGTCTGACCCGCTGCTTTGACACGACAGTCCCCGGCCACACGAACCTTCTGCGGCTGCCCGGGGCCACCGGCGCGCCGCTGCGCACAACGGTGGACAAGCTGTGCGCGTTAAAGGCGGACAAGGCGTATGGCAGTGACCTTTTGGCCCAGAGTGCGCTGGTGGAGCTTTTGGTCGGCCTGAACCGTGCCGCAGCCGAGCGCGGCGACGCCCGCCCCACCGGCACGAGTGACCAGGTCGTGGACGCGGTGCTGCACTACATCAACGAGCACTACAGCGAGGCCCTGACGCTGGACCAGCTGTCGGAGAAGTTCTTCATCAGCAAGTATCATCTTCTGCGGAAGTTCGACGCGCAGGTCGGCACGACGGTGCATCGCTATATTTTGCAGAAGCGGCTATTAAACGCGAAGCAGCTCTTAGCCGGCGGCGTCCCGCCGAATGAAGTCTGCCAATACTGCGGTTTTGGCGATTACGCAAATTTCTACCGTGCGTTCCGGGCGGAATACAACCAGACGCCGCGGCAGTATATTCAGTCAGCGAGGGGGAAATAAACAGAAAATTTAATGTGAATTTTTGCCATAACCTTGCAAGAGTACGTCTTGATTTGATATAATTATAATGTAAAGGTCTACACATTTAAAAAGGAGCACAGATATGGCGAAGAACAAACTGGTAGCACCCGTTGTGAAATGGGTGGGAGGAAAGCGTCAACTGATAGACGAAATAACTCCTTTACTACCTAAAAAAATTGAATTTTATTGTGAGCCTTTTTTAGGTGGCGGAGCTGTGCTTTTTTCTATGCAGCCTCCTAAAGCGATTGTCAATGACTTAAACAGGGATTTGATGATTGTTTATGAGGTTATAAGGGACAATGTTGAAGAACTGATCGAATCATTAAAGAAGCATGAAAACACAGCAGATTATTTTTATGAAATAAGGGATATGGATAGAGACCAAAGTGTTTACCAATCCATGTCAAAAGTTGATAGAGCGTCAAGACTGTTATATCTAAATAAAACATGTTTCAATGGTTTGTTTCGGGTGAATTCTTCGGGAGAGTTTAATTCACCGTTTGGACATTATAAAAATCCCAATATAGTGAATGAACCGGTTTTGCGGGCAGTAAATAAGTATCTCACAAAAAACGATATTATCTTGTATAGTGAAGATTTTGAAAAGATCCTTGAACGTGTTCCAAACAATGGGTTCGTGTATCTAGATCCGCCGTATGATCCGGTTTCTGATACGGCTAGTTTTACGGGATATAATAAAGGCGGATTTGATAAAGAAGAACAGAAACGTCTGAAAAGATGTTGTGACTTACTGGATAAACGTGGTGTAAAATTTATGCTTTCTAATTCAGCTACAGAATTTATTAAAGATCTATATAGTGATTACGATGTGAGAATTGTAAAAGCTAAACGGATAATCAACGCAAATGTAAGTGGACGCGGCGCAGTTGAGGAGGTGTTGATTAGAAACTATGGGCATGAACGATGACGCATGGGAATGCTTATTTGCTAAATACAATATTCTTGAAAAAATTGATAGCAAAGGACAGTATACAATATCAGCAGATCAAATTCGCGAATTTCGTGAACCGCGGCTGATGACAAAGTTTGACCATAAAGTTAATCTTCCGACGATTTTTCAGCAAAATGATTTGGCTATTTTGCCGATAACACGGGGAGAGTATGTAATTTCCTCTTTTTCTGCGTATAAAGATTTTGAAGAACCTGAGCAGGACGTAAAAAAAATATTCATCCCACCATACCTCCAAAGTTTGGTGCCTCAGTTTTTAGTAAGCGAATCCATCGCATTGAACTGCGCTAGTGCCTGTGGGGTACTAGGTGATTTTCTTGAGGATGAAGATCTTTTGCCAACTGTCAACGGGCGGATGAGTTCCGGATATTTTCGTTTTAATATAAATACGAAGCATGGTATGCAGTCAGTTAATGTAGGAAATTCACAGATAGAGATCGACGCTGCTTATGAAGGCATTGACTGCCTTTCTTTGTTTGAGGCAAAGCACGACCTGGCGGACGATTTTCTCGTTCGACAGCTTTACTACCCGTTCCGCGTATGGAGCCAACGAGTAACCAAGGAAGTAAAGCCGATTTTTCTGGTGTTTTCCAATGGTATATTTAATCTTTATCAGTATCGCTTTGAGGCCCCCGGAATCTACAATTCTTTACACTTAGTAAAACAAAAGAACTATATCATCTCAACATCAATAACCCTAACGGATATTGAAAACTTATTGAGAACGGTTCGTCTAGTTAATGAACCCAAAATTTCGTTTCCACAAGCGGATCGGATGTCTCGGATTGTCAATCTTATGGAGCTTCTCAATGAAAAGGATATGACGAAGCAGGAAATTACTTCCGAATATGCTTTTGATGAGAGACAGACCAACTATTATACAGATGCAGGACGTTACCTTGGGCTACTTAGCAAGGGCAACAACAAAGATGGTGAGATTTACTTCTTTTTATCAGCACTGGGAAACTATATTATGACGCTTGATTATCGTAGTCGTCAGTTGGCTATTGCAAAACAGATACTGGAACACCAAGTGTTTAATCAAACATTAAAGATCCACCTAACTTGTGGGGAAATGCCAGACAGGCAAGCAGTAATGCAAATTATGAAAAACTCAAACCTTTATAATTTAGAGGCAGACAGTACCTACTATCGCAGAGCGTCTACTGTAATAGGCTGGGTAAACTGGATATTAGATACGATAGACGATTTATAAAAAGGTGAAACCTAAAGCCAGCCCCTTCCGAATCCCACTTCGGAAGGGGCTGGCTTACTGACCTTTATACCTTATTATAATAGGGAGATGCTTACTCTACGTCCTGCAGCGCGGCGTAGTCCTGTTCGCCGGTGCGGACCTTCACGACCTTTGCTACATTGTAGACAAAGATCTTGCCGTCGCCGATGTGGCCGGTGTACAGGGCCTTCGTGGCCGTGTCGATGATCTTATCCACGGGAATCTTGCTCACGACGACCTCGACCTTGACCTTCGGCAGGAGCGTGGCGTCAACCTCGGCGCCGCGGTACTTCTCGCCGCTGCCCTTCTGCAGGCCGCAGCCCATGACCTGGGTCACCGTCATGCCGGTTACGCCAATGTCGTTCAGCGCTTTCTTCAGGGTCTCAAACTTGGCCAGCTGCACGATGATGGAAACCTTGTGCATGCCGGAATCCAGCTCGGCGGGCAGCGGGGTGTCCTTGACGACCTTGACCGCAGCGGCGACCTTCTCGGGGCTGGCCTTGGTGATGTCGTCCTCGCCCAGATCGGTGTTCTCGTTCACGTCCAGCTCGGCGTAGGTCGGATCATTGATGGCGAAGCCTGCATAGGCGCTGGCCAGGCCGTGCTCGTGGTAATCCAGGCCGTCGATCTCCTCCTTCTCGGAGACGCGCAGGCCGATGGTCTTTTTGATGACCGTGAAGATGATGAACATCGTGGCCAGCACCCAGGCCGCCACGCTGACAATGCCCAGCAGCTGGATGCCCAGCTTGGCAAAGCCGCCGCCGTAGAACAGGCCGCCCTCGGTGGCAAACAGGCCGACGGCGATGGTGCCCCACGCACCGTTCATGCAGTGCACCGAGACAGCGCCGACGGGGTCATCGATCTTGGCAACGTTGTCGAAGAACTCAACCGAGAAGATGCAGAGCACACCGGCGACGATGCCGATGATGGCCGCGCCGAACGGGTCAACGACGTCGCAGCCCGCGGTGATGGCGACCAGACCGGCCAGCGCACCGTTGAAGGTCAGGGAGACATCGGGCTTGCCGTAGCGCACCCAGGAGACGATAAGCGCCGCAACGGTAGCCAGCGCGGCGGCCAGGTTGGTGTTGAAGCAGATCAGACCTGCGGAAACCATCGTGTCATCGCCGGTCATGCTGACGGTGGAGCCGCCGTTGAAGCCGAACCAACAGAACCACAGGATGAAAACGCCCAGAGCCATCGCGGTCAGGTTGTGGCCGGGGATCGCGCGGGCCTTACCGGCCTTGTTGTACTTGCCGATGCGGGGGCCGAGCATCCAGGCACCCAGGCAGGCCGTGACGCCGCCGACGAAGTGAACTGCGGTGGAGCCCGCAAAATCATGGAAGCCGAGCTGTGCCAGCCAGCCGCCGCCCCAGATCCAGTGGCCGGAGATGGGGTAGACGATCAGGCTGATGGCGGCGGAGTAGCAGCAGTAGGCGCTGAACTTCGTGCGCTCGGCCATCGAGCCGGAGACGATGGTCGCGGCAGTGGCGCAGAACACAGTCTGGAACACCGCGTAGACCCAAACCGGCAGCGTGCCGAAGTCATAGCTGCCGCGGATGAACGGATCAAACCCGCCGATAAGCGCACCGGAACCGGCAAACATGATGCCGAAGCCGACGAGCCAGTAGCACGGCGTACCGATACAAAAATCCATCATATTCTTCATCAGAATATTGCCGGTATTTTTTGCACGGGTCAGGCCAGCCTCGCACAAGGCAAAGCCCGCTTGCATGAAGAACACCAGAAACGCTCCAACCAGTGTCCATGTAACGTCTGCGGAATTGTACATAGAACAGAACCCCTCTCTTACTTTGCAAAACAGAAAGGCGCCGGACAGAATCACACTGTCCGGCGCCTTTGCCGTTCTTTCATTGCGCTTATGCTATCACAGAGTTGCGGCCTAGTCAAGAGGGCGGGGATATATTTTATTCATATTTGTAGAAAATGCTGTACAACCAGCCGAAAATACCGCTGGAAAATTGTGCATCCTGTAGGGGCCGGGTATGCCCGGCCCGCAGCTTACCGGCATATCCCGTTTCCCCATCGCCGCCCTGTAGGGGCCGGGCATGCCCGGCCCGCAGCTTACCGTAATATCCCCTTTTACGGTTCAATTCGTAGGGGAGGGATTCATCCCTCCCGGGCACCCTCCCACCGCCGCAGACGGCCACGGCGGCCAGAGGGCTGGCCGCCCTACACCCCCACATCAAACCCGTGCGTAGGGCGGGGTGCCCTCACCCCGCCGAAACCTGCCGCCCCCTACATGCACCATCTGTACATTTCCCTAAATTTATTCATTTTTTTGTAAAAAAATCTACCCAAAAAATTTTCTTTGTGCTATAATATCATCAAATAGCCCTTTATCGGGGGCTGCTACCATTCAAAGGAGGATCATCCATGCCCAACCTAGCTCTTCTTGCCCTTGAAGCCAGTGACGGTACCGTTGTGCTGACCAGCATCACACTGGTTTTCGCGATGCTGGTGGCCCTGTGCCTCATCATCACGCTGGAAGGCAAGATCTTCGACAACATCAACAATAAGAAGAACGGCAAGCCTGCCGCGCCGAAGGCCCCCGCTGCCCCCGCTGCCCCTGCCGCCAAGCCCGCCGCCCCTGCGGCCAAGGCTGACAACGGCTCCATCCCCGGCGAGATCATCGCCGCGATCTCCGCTGCCGTGGCCACGGTCTGCGGCGGCAATGCCGTCATTCGCGGCATCAAGCGCGTTTCCAAGCCTGCCGCCGGTTCCCGCCGCGGTGCCTGGGGCGACGCCGGTGTGCGTGAGCACACGACGCCCTTTATGTAAGGAGGTACGGAAATGGGTGCTATTTTTACCAATATTGCAGAGATCTTCGCAAAGTCCGGCTGGGCACAGATCTTCTTCACCGAGGGCGGCTGGAAGTACGCCGTCATGCTGGCAGTGGCCTGCGTGCTGCTGTATCTGGCCATCGTCAAGCAGTTTGAGCCTCTGCTGCTGCTGCCCATCGGCTTCGGCATGCTGATGACCAACCTGCCCCTCGACGGCATCTTCCACATGGACATCTTCATCAACTCCACCAACCACATCGACTGGGCGCTGCTCGGCTCGTCCGGCGGCATGGTCGACTATATCTACTTAGGCGTTAAGCTGGGCATCTACCCGCCGCTGATTTTCCTCGGCATCGGCACGATGACCGACTTTGAGCCGCTGATCGCCCGTCCGTCCAGCCTGCTGCTGGGCGCTGCCGCACAGCTGGGCATCTTCTTCACCTTCGTCGGCGCTAAGATCCTGGGCTTTACGAACCAGGAGGCCGGCGCTATCGGCATCATCGGCGGCGCGGACGGCCCCACCGCCATCTACGTCACCACCAAGCTGGCCCCGCACCTGCTGGGCTCCATCGCGGTTGCCGCGTACTGCTACATGGCGCTGGTGCCGGTCATCCAGCCGCCCATCATGAAGGCCCTGACCACTGAAAAAGAGCGTCAGATCGTCATGACTGCCCCCCGCCGTGTCTCCAAGACCGAGAAGATCCTGTTCCCCATCATCGTTACCATCATCGTTGCCCTGACCCTGCCTGACGCCGCCATTCTGGTCGGCTGCCTGATGATGGGCAACCTGATGAAGGAGTCCGGCGTTGTTGAGCGTATCACCAAGACCGCCGGCAATGAGCTGATGAACATCATCACGATCTTCCTCGGCTTCTCCGTCGGCTGCACCACCAACGCCGCCACCTTCCTGAACATCCAGACCGTTGAGATCATCGTTCTGGGCATCGTCGCCTTCGGTGTCGGCACCGCCGGCGGTGTTCTCCTGGGCAAGGTCATGTGCGTTGTCACCCACGGCAAGATCAACCCGCTCATCGGCTCCGCCGGTGTTTCCGCCGTTCCCATGGCCGCCCGTGTTTCCCAGAAGGTCGGCCAGGAGTACAACCCCCGCAACTACCTGCTCATGCACGCCATGGGCCCCAACGTTGCCGGTGTTATCGGCTCCGCTGTTGCCGCTGGTATCCTGATCAATATGTTCGGCTGATAAAGCAAATTGAAGCGCCCCCGCGTGGCAGAAGCCACGCGGGGGCGCTTTTTATTAAAGGCCCCCTTGTCAAAGGGGGCTGTCCGCGAAGCGGACTGGGGGATTTCGACGGGCTTTGCCGGATAAGCCGTCATACCCGCAGGCGGCCGGGAATCCCTCCGCCTCGCTTGCGCTCGGCACCTCCCTTTGACAAGGGAGGCTTTTTTCTCGGGGCTTCGCCCGCGCAACAAGCCGCCCCTTACAGGGGAGGTGGCCGAGCGTCAGCGATGGCCGGAGGGGCTTTACCGCGTTCACTCCACCTCAAACCTCTCCCCGTCGATCTCGACCCATGCCACAGCCTCGGGGTCGATCAAGTTGTAGGTGTTCACCCGCAGAGCGCTCTGACCGGAATATTTGCTCACGCGGCCATAAAAACCCTGGTAAAATTCCCCGTCCCAGCCGTAGGTCAACTCGGTGCCGTCGGCGCGGAACAGCTTCACGCGGGACTGCACATCGTATCGCGAGGTCCCGCCCAGCGGCAGACTGCCGTGGTTCTTGCCGATGACGCTGACCGCCAGCGGTTCAATACGAACCTCTTCAATGTCAAACGTTGCGTCGGGATATTGCTCGGCTTCTTCCTCGGTCATATCATAATGGAACCAGTGCCCTCCCTTCAGCGCGATGGTTTTCTTTACGTTTAGCGTCACGGCTTCAGCCATGTCTGGCAGCATGACCTTAACATGTGCAGAGGCCTTGTGATTTGTCAAATCGCAGATATACAGCGTTCGCGTGTCGGTGGCCGTCTGGGTCAACGGAATATCCACATAGCAGGAGAGAACGTCGCCTTCGCTGACCGCATTGCGCATTGCCCACGACCCAATAGCGTACCCGTAACACGGCCCTACCTGTGCGTTGCTTGCAATATAGAGCCGCTTGTCGCCGCTGTTGTCCGCTGCACGCAGGTAAAACGCGCCGGTGTCCCACACCAAATCGTTTGGCTCCATCCCCTTGGCATTGTCCACATCGTACAGCACCCGCAGCGTGTTCTTGTCGCGCAGCAGCGCCTTTACACTGACCGTGTGGCCGTTGATTTCGGTGGTCAGCGGTTCGTCCAGCACCTCGCCGTATTTCTGCACCAGTGCGTTCGTCTCGTTGGCGGCGCTCATGGGGTGGAAAAGCCCCAGCACCACCGCGCCCGCGGCCACTAAGCAGAGCGCTGCCGCCGCGGCTGCCAGCCGCCAGCCGCGCAAAACATGCACCCTTGGGCGGCGCGCCAGCACTTTTGCCCGCAGCGCCGCGGTTTCTTCCGCCGTCAGGGCGTCAGCCAGCGGCGGGTGGTCGTTCATCCAGCGTTCCAGTTCGGTCATAGGTCAGCCCTCCTTCAATAGCTTTTGCAGTGCCAGCCGTGCGCGGTGCAGCCGGGTGCGCACCGTTGCGGCAGGCATGTTGAAATGTACGCCCAGCTGGGCCGCGGTCTCGCCATACACGTACCTGCGCAGAAAAAGCTCCCCGTCGGGCGGCGGCAGCGCCATGACCTGCGCCATCAGCTCGCGGGTTTCCAGCTCGCTTTCCAGCGCAACGGCCAGCTCGGCGTCGTCGCGGTCATCCAGCGGCAGCGTCTCGCCCCGGCGCAGCAGCGCACGGTAGCGGTCAATGGCGCACTGCCGCGCCGCCTGCACCACCAGCCGCCGCCGATGGGTCTCGTCTGCGGGCAGGTGTGCCCCGCGCCAGAGCTTGTAAAATGTGTCGGCCTCGGCCTCCTCGGCGTCCTGCGGATGGCCGGGCAGAATGGCCCGGCAGACGGACCGCACTGCGCCGCCGTAGTCCCGCAGCAGGGTGTCCAACTCGTGCTCTGTCATGGGCGTCGCCCCCTTTCATAAAGATTATACGACAAAAACGGGCGGGGTGTTTCAACTTTTTTGGCTTCCCCCTCGGGGGAAGCTGCCGCCCGCAGGCGGCTGATGAGGGCAAAGCTTCCGTCGCATCCCACAAACGGGAGACCACCGCACCCACCCTCATCCGCCCTCGGTCGGGGCCTCGGGCACCTTCCCCCTCGGGGGAAGGCTTCCGCACCGCCCCTTTACCGCCCGCCCGATTTGTGCTATAATACGCTTGATAATGGGGAAGTATTGGAAAAGAGGTGCATACATGCTGAAAGTAACCCTGCTGGGCACGGGCGGCACGCAGCCGCTGCCGGACCGCGCACTGGCCGCCGCCGCGGTCACGGTGGGCGGGCGCAGCGTGCTGCTGGACTGCGGCGAGGGCACGCAGGTCGGCCTGCGGCGGTACGGCGTCAGCGCGTATCGGCTTTCGGCGGTGCTGCTGACCCACTACCACGGCGACCACATTCTGGGCCTGCCCGGTCTTTTGCAGACCTTGGGCAGCCTGAACCGCACCGAACCGCTGACGATCTACGGCCCCAAGGGCATCGAGCCTGTGGCGCAGGCCGTTACGGCACTGGCCGGGCCGCAGGCGTACCCGGTGCGCTGGCAGGTCGCAGACAAACAATTCAACATAGACACGCTGAAAATCACCCCGTTCCCGCTGACCCACCGCGTACCCTGCTGCGGCTATCTGCTTGCGCTGCCCCGCGCCGGGCGGTTCGACCCCGCAAGGGCGCGGGCTGCGGGCATCCCGATGCCCTACTGGAAAACGCTGCAAAGGGGCGAGGCCGTCGGCGGCTGCACGCCGGAGCAGGTGCTGGGTGCGCCGCGCCGCGGGCTGAAGGTGGTCTACGCCACCGACACCCGCCCCTGCGCCGCGCTGGAGGCCGCCGCCCGGGACGCCGACCTGCTCTGCATGGACGCAACCTACGCCGACGACGCCGACCTGCCCAAGGCGGAGCTGTACGGCCACGCCACCTGCCGGGAGACCGGCACACTGGCCGCCGCGGCAAACGTGCGCCGCCTCTGGCTGACCCACTACAGCGCCGCCGTGACCGACCCCGCGCCGGGCCTGGCCGCCGCGCGCACCGCGTACCCCGCCGCCGTGGCCGGGTATGACGGCCTGACCGAAGAACTGGAATTTGACAGAGAGCCATGACCGAGAAACGAAAAAATCTGCTGTTTATCGCTATAATTCTGGCGCTGGCCGCGGTGCTGTGGCTGGCCGCCCACCACGGCGGCACGGGCCGCACGGCGGTGCTGCGCTACGGCGACCCGCAGGTCGAGCAGCGCATTGATCTGCGTAAAAACGCCGAATATGACGTTGACACCGGCCTGTACACGATCCACCTGCGGGTGGAAAACGGCGGCATCGCCTTTGTAGACAGCCCCTGCCCCGACCACCTGTGCGAGGGCTTCGGCACCCTGAAAAACGAGGGCGACTGGGCCGCGTGCATGCCGGCAAAGGCAAGTTTGACGATAGAATAAGAAAAAATAAAAGATAATAGATAAAAGATAAAAACAAAATCCGTAGGGGCGGATTCCATATCCGCCCGTCAACAGGCAGACGACCGGCGGGCGCATATAGAATGCGCCCCTACGGCGGCAGAAAATTTTGAGCGACGCGAATCATCAATTTTATTATCTATTCTCTAAAAAAGGAGCAGCCATGAATCCAACCTTCAAGCAAGTAACCAAGACCCGCTACGTCCAGCTGGTTTCCGAGCTGGCGCAGGAGATTTTCGTCCAGCATTACACCAAGCTGACGCCCAAGGTCGCCGCTGCACTGGCCGATAAGTACCAGAGCGACATCCTGACCGACGACGAGATCCACAGCGGCGTCATCAACTACTTCTTAATTTACCTCGGCACCGAGCCGGTGGGCTATTTCGCGCTCGACCTTGGCCCCGCGGGCGCCATGTGCCTGAGCCGCCTTTTCTTAAAGGAAAAGGCCCGCGGGCAGGGCATTGGCCGCAGCATCGTGGCTTATGCGCAGAAGCTGGCCGAGGGCGATGGCCGCAGCCGCCTGTATATGCGGGTGTGGGCACGCGACCTGAAGGCTGAGGGCTTTGCCAAAAAGTGCCGCTTCCGCAAGGCCGAGACAGCCCCCGTGGAGGTCCTGCCCGGCACCACGCTGGACATCACGACCTGGGAGAAGCTGTGGCGGTAAAGCTGTAGGGGCCGATGCTTGCATCGGTCCGCGGGGCGTCGAGGACGCCGCCCCCTACAGCGCGGTAAAAGCAAAATCTGGAGATACACCATGAAATTTCTGCACCTTGCAGACCTGCACCTGGGCAAACGGGTCAACGGGTTTGATATGCTGGAGGATCAGCGGTTCATCCTTGAACAAATTCTGACCCTCTGTGAAAAACACGGCGTCGAGGCCGTCGTCATCGCGGGCGACATCTACGACACGCCGGTGCCGCCCGCCGCGGCCTGCACGCTGCTGGACTGGTTCCTGACCCAGCTGGCCGCCCGCCGCATCCCGGTGCTGGCCGTCTCCGGCAACCACGACAGCGCCGAGCGGCTCGACTTTGCCAGCAGTCTGCTGGCAGAACAAAACGTACACATTGCCGGGCGTTTCACCGGCTGCCCCAAGCAGGTCGTACTCAATGACCGCCACGGCCCCATCGAGTTCACGCTGCTGCCCTTTGTGCGGGCGGCCACGGTGCGCCACTACCTGCCCGACGCCGACATCACCGACTACGACTCCGCCGTCGGCGCGGCGCTGGCCGTCTGTGAGCCCGCCGCCCCGCGCCGGGTGCTCGTCGCCCACCAGATGGTGGTCTCCGGCGTCTGCCCGCCGCAGCTCTCCGGCAGCGAGACCGCGCCCCTGACCGTCGGCACGGTGGATTCCATTGATGCAGCGCGGTTTGCGGGCTTCTGCTATGCAGCGCTCGGCCATATCCACCGCGCCCAGCGCGTCGGCATCGACGCCGTGCGCTACGCGGGTGCGCCGCTCTGTTACCATCTGGACGAGTGCGGGATGCAGAAATCCGTCACTCTCGTGCGGGTCGGCAAGCGCGGCGTGGAAAAAATCGAGCAGCTGCCGCTGACGCCCCGCCGCGCTATGCGCCACCTGACCGGCCCGCTGATCCGGCTGACCGCCCGGCCAACCGACACCGAGGACTACATCTGGGCGACCCTGACCGACCCGACGCCGCTGCCCGACGCCATGGCGCAGCTGCGCGCCGCTTATCCCAACGCCATGCGGCTCGACTACCTGCCCCAAGGTGAGGTCGCGCACCCGCTGGACATGACCCAGGCCGTGCGCGGCAAGCCCTTTGTCGAGCTGTTCCAGGACTTTTTCACCAAGATGAACGGACGCCCCCTGACAGTGGAGGAGACCGTGGCTGTGAAAAGATTGCGCGAGGAGGCGTCAAAAAGCGAATGAAACCCCAAAAGCTGATCCTGACCGCCTTCGGCCCCTACGCGGGCCGCACCGAGCTGGACTTCTCGGCGTTCGGCGGCAGCGGACTGTTTCTGATCGGCGGCGACACTGGCGCGGGCAAGACCGCCCTGTTTGACGCCATCACGTTTGCGCTCTACGGCGAGACCTCCGGTGAAAACCGAAAAACAACGATGCTGCGCAGTGATTTTGCCGCCCCCGACGCCGAGACGAGCGTCGAGCTGGCCTTTACCCACCGCGGGCGCAGCTACACCGTGCGCCGCTGGCCCGACCAGCAGCGCGCTGCCAAGCGCGGCACCGGCATGGTCAAGGTGCCCGCCAAGGCCGAGCTGATCCGTGAGCCGGACGAGCCGGTCAGCGGTGCGTCAGCCGTGACCGACGCTGTGGTCAAGCTGCTGGGCATCGACGCCAAACAGTTTGCCCAGGTGTCGATGCTGGCGCAGAACGACTTTACCCGGCTGCTCAACGCGCCGTCCGCGGACCGCGCCGCCATCCTGCGCCGCATTTTTGACACTGCAGACCACCAGCGACTGGGGCAGGTCGCCGTCGAGCACGCCCGTAAGGCCGACGAGGAATGTAAGCGTCTGGACGATGTACTTTTGATGCACGTCGGCACGCTGATCGGTGACGGTGCCGACGAGGAGACCGCCGCCGACCTGGCCGAAATGCAGGCCGAGCGAGACCCGTTTGCCGCAGGGGCTGTCGCCGAGCTGGGCAGGCTGCTGTTGGAGGCCGACGACGCCAACGAAAAACGACAGACCAGCGTTATGAACGAGCTGGACGAGAAGATCGCCCGCGGTGACGCCGGCCTGAAAATTGCCGAGGAACGCGCCGCCCGCCGCCGCCAGCTGGCCGGGCTGGTGGCCGAGGAGCAGCGCGCCGCCGATGTGGAGCACCAGACCGACCTCATCATGACCGATCTGGAAAAGCGCACGGCGAACGTGAAGGAAAATATTGCCAAAAACGAGGCGGACCGCGCCGCGCTGAGCCAGGCCGAGGCCGACCTGCTCAAGACCGACCACCGCATTGAGCTGGCCGAGGGGCTTTCCGCCGACTGCAGGCAGCTCTTGCAAAATCTGGCGGACGCCGACAAAGCCGACGAGGACGCCGCCGCGCGTCAGGCAGAGTATGTGGCCGCACAGGCTGCACTGGACAGCGCCGAGGAAGAATACAGCACGATGCAGCGCCAATTAAACGCCAACCGCGCGGGCCTGCTGGCCAAGGACCTGCAAAAGGGCAAGCCCTGCCCGGTCTGCGGCTCCACCAAGCACCCGAAGATCGCCGCGCTGCCCAAGGACCACATCACCGAAAAGCAGCTGGAGGAGCGCGAGAAGGCGCTGACGGCCCAGCGCCGCAGCACTGCCGCGGCCAGCCGCACCGCCGGTGACGCCGCCGCCCACGCGCATGAGCTGCGGGCGGCTTTGCAGCGAGACGCGGATGGATTTTTCGCGCGCCGCGGGGACCGCTACACCGGCAAGCCCGCCGCCGAACTGACGCCCGACGAGCTGAAAATCGCGCTGACCGCCCAGCAGACCAGCCTGACCGAGGGTCTGCGCGGCTTGCAGGCCGACCACCTGAAGCTGAAGCAAAAGACGGACCGCGCCCGCAGCCTGGCCAAGCAGGCCGACCTTTTGAACGGCCAGCTGGCCGACCTGGAAAAGCAGCGCTTTGCGGCCACCCGCCGCGCCGCCAACGCCAAGGCCGGGCACGCTGCCGCCAGCGCCCGCGTGCAGCAGATGCGCGAGACGATGCCCAAGCGCGACAACCCCGACGCACTGACCCAGCTGCAGGACGCGCTGGCCCGCCTGCGCCGGGACCGCGCTGCCGCCATGGCCGCCCGGGACGCCGCCGTGCACCGTCTGCACACGAACCGCGCCGCCATCGACGCGCTGCAAAAGACGATGCGGGAGAGCGCTGCCGCCCGCGAGAAGCGTGCTATGTGGGACAATCTGTCCAAAACGATCAACGGCAATTTGACCGGGAAAATCAAACTTCCGTTTGAACAGTACGTACAGGCGTTCTATTTTGATGGCGTGGTCGAAGCCGCGAACCTGCGCTTCACCCGCATGACCGACGGCCAGTACCGATTGCTGCGCCGCAAGAGCGAGGCCGTCGGCGGCAAGACCGCGCTGGACCTCGACGTGTTCGACGCCTACACCGGCAAGACCCGCCCCGTGGGCAGCCTGTCCGGCGGCGAGAGCTTCATGGCCGCGCTGAGCCTGGCACTGGGCATCAGCGACACGATCCAGCAGAACGCGGGCGGCGTCGTCATTGAGACGCTGTTCATCGACGAGGGCTTCGGCTCGCTGGACTCCGACAGTCTGGAAAAGGCCGTGGACACGTTGGCCGGGCTGGCCGGGGGCGATAAGCTCATCGGCGTCATCTCCCACGTCGAGGCGCTGCAGGACCGCCTGACGCGACAGATCCACGTGACCAAAACGCGGGCGGGCAGTAAGGCGGAAATTGAGATCTCTTAAAGGCTCCCCTTTGAGGGCAGCTCCGCCCGCAGGCGGTGAGGGGTGGCCGGGTGTAGACCTGTAAAGTGTGCGTCTCCCGCCCACCCCTCCGCCCCGCGGGCACCTCCCCTCAAAGGGGAGGCTTTTTAGCTTGCACTTATTTATAAAAAGTATAAAAATATGACAAAATCAACGCTGCAACAAAAATTAGAAACCCTCTCCGCGGCGCGTTACCCGCTGCACATGCCCGGGCATAAGCGGCGGGTGCCGCCCGCACCGGGGCTGGGCTGCTATGCCTGGGACCTGACCGAGATCGACGGCGCGGACGACCTGCACGACGCGGACGGCATTCTGGCCGACGCCATGGCCCGCACGGCGGCGCTGTACGGCGCGCGGCGGTGCTGGTACCTCGTCGGCGGGTCCACCGTCGGCCTGCTGGCGGGCATCCGCGCACTGGCACCGTTCGGCAGCACGGTCATTGCGGCGCGCAACTGCCACAAGGCCGTCTACCACGCGATGGAACTGGGGCAGCTGACGGCCCGCTGGCTCACGCCGCCCGTGGACCCGCAGTTTGGCATCTACGGCAGTGTGCGCCCCGCCGATGTGGTCGCCGCGCTGGACGCTGCGCCCGACGCCCGCTGCGTGGTCCTGACCAGCCCAACTTATGAGGGTGTTTTGAGCGATATACGTACTATCGCAGAAATCTGCCACGCCCGCGGCGTGCCGCTGCTGGTGGACGAGGCCCACGGTGCGCACTACCTGCCCTTTGCCGCCCGGTACGGCTGGCGCGGCGGGGCCGTAGCCGCAGGGGCCGATCTGGTCGTGCAGAGCGCCCACAAGACGCTGCCCAGCCTGACCCAGACCGCGTTTTTGCAGCTGAACGGCGATCTGGCCGACCCTGCCGAGGTCGAGCGCCAGCTGGACGTGTTCGAGACGAGCTCACCGAGCTACCCGCTCATGGTCAGTCTGGACGGCTGCACCCGCTGGCTGGCCGACGAGGGAGAGGCCGCCTTTGCCGCGTGGCGCGCCCGGCTGGATGCCTTTGACGCGGCGGTGCGGGATCTGAAAAATACAAAAATACTGTGCTGCGGCGCGGACGCACTGACGGCGCATCCTGACTTTTTTGCGCATGACAGCGGCAAAATTTTGCTGCAAATCGGCGCGGCGGGGGCGGCGTACCTGCGGGCCGACGGCTTTGAGCCCGAGATGGTCTGCGGCCCGAACGTGCTGGCCATGACCAGCCCCTGCGACGACGCCGACGCGCTGGAACGGCTGGCCGATGTGCTGCACGCCTGGGACAAAACGGCGGCCCCGCCCGCGGCCCCGCGGCATATTCTGCCCGCCCCCGGCACGGCCCGCTGCACGATTGCCGAGGCGTTGCTGCGCCCCGCGCGGGCCGTAAGGATGCGGGATGCGGTGGGGGAGACCGCCGCGGAGTATCTCTGGGCCTATCCCCCCGGCGTGCCGCTGGTGGCACCGGGCGAGGAAGTGACGGCAGAGCTGGTGACGGCCTGCCGTGCCTTGGAGCAGGCCGGAACCGCGCTGAAGCATACGGGCGGCAGCGGGGCGGAGGAGATTGCGGTTTTGCTGTAAAGGGGTTCCGACGGGCCTCCCGCTGTCTGTTGTTTTCCTTCTGCCCCTATTGACAAACCCCGGATTTCCGTGTACAATAATAATAATTCTAAAATGTATAAAGGGGTGACTGTTTTATGAAGCACATCCAGACTCTCGAGACCCGCGACATGGCTAAGAGCCTGCTGAACGGCGGCTGCGGCGAGTGCCAGACTTCCTGCCAGAGCGCCTGCAAGACCAGCTGCGGCATTGCCAACCAGCCTTGCGAGAAGACCGACAAGTAATTTTTGCTGGCTTTGATGCCGGGATGCCGTGTGGCAGCCCGGCATTTTCTATGATACAAACGGTGCGGCGGGCGCATATAGAATGCGCCCCTACAGGGGGGATGCCGTAGGGGCGGATTCCATATCCGCCCGTGGCCGTCCGCCGCATTGCACCATAACAAAACGGAGAAAACCATGATCCATCAATACAAATTAAGCGGTTACAACATTGTGCTGGATGTCTACAGCGGCAGCGTGCATGCGGTGGATGACGTCGCCTATGACGCCATCGCCCTGATCGACCAAGGCAGCAGCCGGGCGCAGGCTGCTGCAGCCCTTGCCAAAAAGTACGCGGACCGCGCCGATGTGACCGCCGCCGACATCAACGACGTGCTCGACGACATCGACGAGCTGACCGCCGCGGGCCAGCTGTTTGCGCCCGACGCCTACGCCGACCACGCCTTTGACTTCAAAAACCGCTCCAACGTTGTCAAGGCGCTCTGCCTGCACGTCGCCCATACCTGCAACCTGAATTGCAGCTACTGCTTCGCCGCGCAGGGCAAGTTCCACGGCGAGGCCGGTCTCATGAGCTTCGAGACCGGCAAGCGCGCGCTGGATTTCCTCATCGAAAACTCCGGCACCCGCCGCAATCTCGAGGTCGATTTCTTCGGCGGCGAACCGCTGATGAACTTTGAGGTCTGCAAGCAGCTGGTCGCCTATGCACGCAGCATCGAGAAAAAGTACAACAAAAACTTCCGCTTCACGATGACGACCAACGGCATCGGCATCACGGACGAGGTCATCGACTGGTGCAATAAAGAATGCCACAACGTTGTTTTGTCGCTGGATGGCCGCAAGGAGGTCAATGACCGCTTCCGCGTCGACCTCGCGGGCAACGGCAGCTATGACCGCATCGTGCCCAAGTTCCAGAAGCTCGTCAAGGCACGCGGCGGCCAGGGCTACTATATGCGCGGCACGTTTACGCATCACAACGTTGATTTTACGAAGGACCTGTTCCACATGGCCGACGACCTCGGCTTTACCGAGCTGTCCATGGAGCCGGTTGTCGCCCCGCCGGACTCCCCCGAGGCCCTGACCGAGGAGGACCTGCCCAAGCTGTTCGACCAGTATGAGCTGCTGGCCAACGACATGCTGCGCCGCCAGAAGGCCGGCAAGCCGATCACGTTCTATCATTATATTTTGGACCTCAAGCACGGCCCCTGCATCTACAAGCGCATTTCGGGCTGCGGCTCCGGCACCGAGTACATGGCCGTGACCCCCTGGGGCGACCTGTACCCCTGCCACCAGTTTGTCGGCGACCCGGCGTACAAGCTGGGCAACGTCTGGGACGGCGTGACCAACACCGCCCTGCGCGACGAGTTCAAGCTGTGCAACGTCTATGCCCGCCCCGACTGCAAGGACTGCTGGGCACGCCTGTACTGCGCGGGCGGCTGCGCGGCCAACGCCCTGCACGCTACCGGCGACATCCACGGCACTTATGAGTACGGCTGCAAGGTGTTCCGCAAGCGGATGGAGTGCGCCCTGATGATGCAGGTCGCCCAGCGCCTTGACCCCGAGCTGGCGAAGAACGCCGTCCGGTTTGAGAGTGACTGCGACGGGTGCGGCGAGGGCAACGACGGCGCGTGCGAGAAGTAAATAGCCATTGAGTATGCCGCTCTGTAGGGGCCGGGCATGCCCGGCCCGCAGCTTACCGGCAAGCACCTGCTTTCCGGTTTATGTTGCGGGCCGGGCATGTCCGGCCCCTACCGCGTCATAATGGCAAACGGCAGCTGCGGAGGGGTCAAGACCCCTCCCTACAGATCGGGGTCCACGGGTACTTTGTAGGGAACGGTCTTGACCGTTCCGGGGACGTGTGCCGTTATTGCATGGTAAAACATTGTTAAGGCGTAGGGGCCGGGCATGCCCGGCCCGCAGCTTACCGGCAAGCACCTGCTTGCGGTTTATGTTGCGGGCCGGACATGTCCGGCCCCTACAGGAATATAAAAGATAAACACCTGTCAGCTGTTTATCTGCCAATCGCCGCGCACTTCTCCTTCAGCCAGACCTTCTCGTCCTCGTTCAGGCGGGGGCTCAGCATCTCGTAGACGTGGGCGTGGTAGTCGTTCAGCCAGTTGATCTGGTCACGGCTCAGCTCGTCCACAAGGACCGGCTCGGTGGAGATGGGCACCAGCGTCAAAGGCGCAAAGCCCAGCCAGTGGCCGTACTGGTTCTCGCCCAGGTCGATGCACTCCAGCTCGTTCTCAATGCGGATACCGACCTCGTCGGTCTCGTAGATGCCCGGCTCGTCGGTGATGGTCATGCCGGGCTTAAAAATCACGGGGTTGTTCGGGCGCAGGCTCTGCGGGCCCTCGTGTACGCCGGAGATAAAGCCGACGCCGTGGCCGGTGCCGCAGCGGTAGTTGACCTTGTGCGCCCAGACCGGGCCGCGGGCAAAGGTATCCAGCGCAAAGCCGGTGCAGTAGTCCAGGAACACCGCGCGGGCCATGTCGATGTGGCTCTGCAGCACCCAGGTGTAATAGCGGCGCTCGTTGTCGGTCAGCGGGCCGACGGGGTAGGTGCGGGTGATGTCGGTGGTGCCGCAGTCGTACTGGCCGCCGTTGTCCACCAGCAGGAAGCCGCGCGGCTCGATGACGCTGTTCACGTCGCCCTCGGCGTGGTAGTGCATCATGGCGGCGTTGGCGCCGTAGGCCGCAATCGTGGAGAAGCTGTCCTCAAAGTAGCCGGGCATCTCGGCGCGGCGCTTCTGCAGCATCGTGTCGATGTCGATCTCGGTCAGCTGCTTACCTTCGGCCAGCGCCTTTTCCAGATCCATCTGGAACCGCACCACGGCGACGCCGTCGCGGATATGGCACTCGCGGAGGTTCTTCAGCTCGGTCTCGTTCTTGATGCCCTTCAGGGCAAAAATCGGGTCGGCACCGGCCACGGTCTTGTGGGCGGTCAGGGCCTCGTACAGGGCGTAGTTGGTGGCCTTCTCGTCCACCAGGAACACCTCGTCGGCGGGCAGGGCGTGGACGGCGTCGATAATTTCCTCGTAGCCGCGCAGCGTCACGCCGCTCTCGGCCAGCGTGGCGGCGTCGGCGTCGGACAGGCGGCCCGGCGCGATAAACAGCGTGCAGGCGTCCATCGTGACCAGCGCGTAGGCGACGGCCAGCGGGGTGCAGGGCAGGTCGCGGGCGCGCAGGTTCAGCAGCCAGCCCACGCAGTCCAGACCGGTCACGGCCAGTGCGGTGGCACCGGCCTTCTGCAGCTCGGCACGCACCATGGCGATGCGGTCCGCGGCAGTCGCGCCGGTCTGGGCCGGGGTCAGCAGCTCACAGGGGGTGTCGGGCAGGGCCGGGCGCTCGCCGGTGGCGTCCCAGATCGGGCTGGCCACGTCCTGACTCTTGAGGGAGGCACCCTTCTTGGCCAATGCGTCGATGTACTCCTTGGCAATCGTGGCGGGCACGCAGCTGCCGTCCAGCAGCAGGGTCTGGCCGTCCGCAAAGTGGCTCTCAAGGTACTCGGCCACGGTGGGCACGCCCGCGGAGCCCGCGTGCATGCACTCGATCTCGCTGCCTGCCAGCTGCTTGTCGGCCTGCACGTAGAAGCGGCCATCGCACCACAGGGCGCTGCGGTCTTGAGTCACAACGAGGGTCGAGTTCTCGCCGATGAAGCCGGAGAACCACGGCAGAGCGTTATAATAGCCGGGCAGGTACTCGCTGCAATGGGGGTCGCTGGTCATGATGAGCACGCCGTCCGCGCCCGCCGCTTTGGCAGCGGCACGCAGCGCGGCGATTTTTTCATTGGTAGTCAAAATGGATCGCTCCTTTTTGTGATAGATATTGGGGTTAGGTATATCATACCACGAATGGTGCAAATAATAAATAAGAAATAATAAATAAGAAATAATAAATAATAAATATTGTGGAGTTTGTGCCCGGGGGCACATACAAAAATGCGGCGCGCCGTAGGGGGCGGGCGTGGCGGCATGTATGCCGCCCCTACGGGCCAACTCGCCAACGTCTGCCTACCCGGCGGAGCGGTCAAGACCGCTCCCTACAAAGCACCCGTGAACGATAGCCCGTAGGGAGGGGTCTTGACCCCTCCGAGGCAGTGTCCCATTAGCGCCAACCCCCTGCAAATCCACAAATTTTGCAAAAAATTCAAAATTTCCCGCGCAAAATGGCGCAAAACCCCTTGACGTGTTTGTTATAATAGTATTAGCAGTTAGTGTAATAGATTGCCAACCAACTGAACATCTGAACACATCTTGAATAGAGGTACCCAACTATGGCTGAAAAGAAAACCAAAATCGACATTTTCTCCGGCTTCCTCGGCGCCGGCAAGACCACCCTTATCAAAAAGCTCATCAAGGAGGCCTTCGCCGGTGAGCAGATCGTCCTGATCGAGAACGAATTCGGCGAGATCGGCATCGACGGCGGCTTCATGCGCGAGGCCGGCATTCAGGTCAATGAGCTGAACTCCGGCTGCATCTGCTGCAGCCTGGTCGGTGATTTCCGCGAGGCACTGAAGAAGGTCGTCGAGACCTACCACCCGGACCGCATCCTCATTGAGCCGTCGGGCGTCGGCAAGCTGTCCGACGTGACCCGCGCCGTCGAGGGCGTCGCCGAGGATCTGCCCGTCATCCTGAACAGCTTTGTCACCGTCGCCGACGTGAACAAGGTCAAGATGTATATGAAGAACTTCGGTGAGTTCTATGACGACCAGGTCAGCCATGCGTCCTGCATCATCCTGAGCCGCACCGGCAACGCCAGTGAGGAGAAGGTCGCTGCCGCCGTCGCCCTGCTGGCAGAGAAGAACCCCACCGCCACCATCGTCACCACCGACTGGACCGTCCTGACCGGCGCACAGATCGTCTCCGTCATGGACGGCAAGCGCGACCTCGTCGCCGAGCTGCTGACCGAGGCCCGCGCCGCCAACGTGGCCCATGCCGACGAGGATGAGCACGAGCACCACCATCATCACCATCACGACCACGATGAGGACGACCACGACTGCTGCTGCCACCATCATCACGACGAGGACGACGATGAGGACGAGCACGAGCATCACCATCATGACCATGATGACCACGACGACGAGCACGAGCATCACCATGAGCACCACTACGACGAGCACGGCGTCTGCTCCTGCGGGCATCATCACCACCACGACCACGACGCCGACGAGGTGTTCACGAGCTGGGGCAAGGAGACGGCCCACAAATACAGCCGTGAGGATCTGGACAAGGCCCTGCACGCACTGGACGAGGGCGCTTACGGCATGATCCTGCGCGCCAAGGGCATTGTGGACGGCGGCGACACCTGGTACGAGTTCGACATGGTCCCCGGTGAGCACGAGATCCGCCCCTGCGGCCCCGACGTCACCGGCAAGCTCTGCGTCATCGGCTCCCAGCTGAAGGAGCATGAGATCGCGGAATTGTTCCACGTTTGATAAGAATGCCTTCCCCCTTGGGGGAAGGTGCCCGAGGCCCCGACCGAGGGCGGATGAGGGGCGAGCCTGCCGCAGCAGCCCACGAATGACAGGCCGCGATCAGCTCTCCCCTCATCAGTCCGCTTCGCGGACAGCTTCTCCCCCGGGGGAGAAGCCTTTGACTGCTACTAACCGAAAGGACGTCCCCTATGCCTAAACAAATCCCCGTATATCTCTTCGTCGGCCAGCTGGAGAGCGGCAAGACGAAATTCATTCAGGAAACGATGGAGGACCCCAACTTCGACTCCGGCGACAAGACCCTGCTGCTGGTCTGCGAGGAGGGCGAGATCGAGTATGACCCGTCCAAGTTCGCCTTCGGCGGCGTGCACGTTGCCCAGATCGAGGATAAGAGCGAGCTGACCGCCGAGAACCTGACCGCGCTCGAAAAGAAGTCCGGCTGCGGCCGCGTCATCATCGAGTACAACGGTATGTGGCTCATTCAGGAGCTGTACGACGCCCTGCCCGACAACTGGCTCGTCTACCAGAGCCTGGCCACCGCCGACGGTACGACCATCAAGACCTACGCGGGCGACAGCGCCATGCGCAGCCTGTTGCTGGACAAGCTGCGCGGCAGTGAGCTGCTGGTCGTCAACCGCGCCGAGGCTGTCAACGACGACGAGAGCCGCCAGCTCATCCACAAGCTGGTGCGCCAGGCCAGCCGCCGCTGCGACATCGCCTACGAGTTCAAGGACGGCAGCGTCGCCTATGACGACATCCCCGACCCGCTGCCCTTCGATGTGGACGCGCCGGTCATTGAGATCCCCGAGGAGTTCTTCGGTATATGGTACATGGACTGCATGGACGACCCGAAGAAATATGACGGCAAGACGGTCAAATATCTGGCTCAGGTCTGCCAGACCCCCCAGGCCGGCAAGGGCGCGTTTGTGCCCGGACGCTTTGCCATGACCTGCTGCGTGCAGGACATCCAGTTTGTGGGTATGCCCTGCAAGTACGACGATTACAAGTCGCTGGAGCAGCGCAGCTGGATCAACATTACGGCCAAGGTCAACGTCAAGTACCACCCCATCTACAAGGGCCAGACCCCCGATTCCACCGGCCCTGTCCTGACCGCCATCTCCGTCGAGCCGGGCGAAAAGCCCGCGCAGGACGTGGTGATGTTCAGCTGATATTGCAATAGAAAAGCACCTGCCTTTTACACGAAGGCAGGTGCTTTTTGATTTATAGAGCGGTAGGGGCCGGGCACGCCCGGCCCGGCGGTTTGCGGCGGACGGGCGCTTGCGGGAAGCCTGCGGGCCGGGCATGCCCGGCCCCTACTGCGCAAAAATCAACCGCGCGTCCCCGCGATCTTGGAATCGGTGCTCCACCCCTGCAAATCGGTGGGCGTCAGGCTGCTCATCCAATTTTCGCGCTCGGTCTCCCACTGGTCCCAGGCGGCCTGGCTGCGGATGGCGGTGCCGCTCTCAAAGGCATCGTCCCACGGGTTGGCCGGGTCGGGGTCGGTGGGGTCCCAGCCGCGCTTCTCGGTGTCGGCGGGGTCGGTGTAGATCGTGCCGGGCTTTCCCATCGGGCCGGGGTCGTCGGCGTCGTTGTAGATGATGACCGGCGTGCCCAGCGGGCAGTTGTCGTAGATCCACTTCACGTCCACCACGGCCAGCCGGATGCAGCCCAAGCTGGCGCGGGTGCCCAGCAGGTTGAACTCGTCGTACTCCACATCGTCCTTGTGCTGGCTGTAGTAGGGCACGCTGTGGAACAGGTAGCTGTCATAGATGCGGGTCGCGTACTGGCCGTAGCTCGGGCCCATCAGCAGCCGCCAGCTGTAGTCCACCGGGGTCGAAAAATACCCGGTGGGGGTGTCCATGCCGCCGCTGCACACCATCGCCATGAACGGCACAGCGTACTTTTTTGTGGCAGAATCCACGGCGTAGACCGTGACCACGCCGCCTGCGTTGTTGACCGCCAGCAGGTAGGGGTAGCCCTCCTTCGCGTCCAGCGTCAGGCCGTAGGCGGAAAACTGCGTTTTCAGCCCGGCCAGCGTCTTTGCGGCGTTGTCGTCCCAGGTCGTCGGGTCCTTGATCTGCGGCGCGTCCTTGGTGGCGTTGCTCGTGGCCGTCGCCATCGCGGGGGCCGCTGTCGGCTCGGGCGTCGGCGTGGGGCTTGTCTCCGGCGTGGCGGCGGGGGCCGCCGTGGGCTGCGGCGTCGTGGCGGGCAGCACGTCCTGTGGGGTGTTGGGCATCTGCACGCAGGCACACAGCAGCGCAGCCGTCAGCAGAAGCGGAAAAATGCGGCGTAGAATCGACATAAAATCTCCTTAGTGTTTGGTGACGCCGTACTCCTCGGCCACGAATTTCTCCAGCGCGGCAAAGCTGCGGCGGACTTTTTCGGTCTCGATGCAGTACGCCATGCGGAAGTAGCCGGGGCAGCCGAAGCTGTCACCGGGGACCAGCGCCAGGTCATATTTCAGCGCCTTTTGGCAGAACGCCTTTGCGTCGTCCTCCAGCGCCTTCGGGAAGATGTAGAACGTGCCGTCCGGCTTGACGACGGTGAAGCCCAGCGCGATCAGCTCGTCGTAGATCAGGTTCATGTTCGTCTCGTAGACGGACAGGTCGCTGGTCACGTCAAGGCAGCGCTCGACGGCCATCTGGATGAGGGACGACGGGCAGTTGTGGCCGGTCCCGCGGGAGATCTGGCCGCACATCGGCACGATGTACGCGGCGTCCTCGCACCGCGGGTTGGCGGCCACATAGCCGATACGCTCGCCCGGCACGCTCAGACTCTTGGAGAAGGAGTAGCAGGTGAGCGTATCATCGTAGAATTTTGCGGGGTAGGGCGTGACCCTGCCGCCGAACGAAATCTCGCGGTACGGCTCGTCGGAAATCAGGAAGATGTGGTGGCCGTATTTGGCGCTTGCCTGGGTCAAAAAGTCGGCCAGCTGCTGCAGAGTCTCCTCGCTGTAGGCGGTGCCGCTGGGGTTGTTGGGGCTGTTGATGAGCACGGCGGCGGTGTTCTCGTCCACGAGCTGCGCGAACGCCTCAAAGTCGATCTGAAAGTCCGCGCACCGCGGCGGCGTCACGCGCAGGGTAAGCCCCGCGCCCTCGATGTACGGCTTGTACTCGGGGAAGAACGGCGCAAACGTTACGATGTTCTGCCCGGGCACGCCGACGCAGCGCACAGCATGGGCCAGCGCACCCGCCGCGCCCGTCGTCATAAAGATATGGTCGGCGGTGTAGTCCATGCCGAACCGGCGGTTCAGGCTTTCGGCCACGGCCTTGCGGGTGGACGGCAGCGTCAGCGTCGGCGTATAGCCGTGCAGCCTGACGGGGTCGGTGTGGGCCAGCAGGTCCTCGCAAGCCGCGGTGAACTGCGGCGGGCAGGGGACAGACGGGTTGCCCAGCGAGTAATCGAACACGTTCTCATAGCCGATCTCCGCGCCGCGGGCGGTGCTCCATTCAGAAATCTGACGGATAACCGACTTGGAGCCCAGCATATCTTTATAGTGCTGTGCAATCATAATAACAGCTCCTTTTTGTGAAAAATGTTGTAATTTGACCCGGAAACGGCAGCCTCCCGGAAGGTCGCTTTCTTTTGGCAGCAAAAGAAAGCTTGGCAAAGAAAACTGCCGCTGTTTCGACGCGGTGCGGGGTTGTGCGCGTGGGGCCACAGTTGAGCGCAGCGAAACTGGGGAGCGCAGCGAAACTGGGGAGCGCACAATGATTGCCCCCGCGGGGCAATCAACCGCAAGAGCGTGTTTGCGAAGCAAACTGGCGGCGCTCGTTGTGCGCCGCCAAGCGGGACCCGCGACTTAGGGGCTGCACGCCCCTAAGAACCCCAAAGAGGAGGTCGGAAGTCTCGGCGGCTAAACGGACGCAGTATTACTGTCCGTTCTTAACGCCG
>OHZI01000037.1_pt1 | contig 53431 bp, 37 predicted proteins | sample 1580511 | NCBI WGS metagenome assembly OHZI01 (sample SAMEA3882508, study PRJEB24775) | human gut metagenome | biome: human-associated habitat; feature: intestine environment; material: feces | place: Netherlands | collected 2009/2010
TTGGTGACATTGACGGTGTTGGCGGGTGTGTACTTTACAAAGAATCCTCTCTGGATGTGGGGATTTTGGGGAATTCCCGTTATCGGGTATTTACTGACATTTCTTTTGATGCGTAAGCGTCAGAAGATGGTAAAATCTTACATTGACAAGATTTTAGTTCAGGTTTGGAGGATGTTTGGACTGATTTGTATGATATTTGTATTGATGGCTACGGATCTTGAACGGTATGAGGTTATTCTTCCTATGGGGGCTATTGTCATGTCGATGGGAAGTATCATTACGGGTTGCATCATTCGTTATACTACATTTTTTATCTTTCCGGCTATGGGGCTTATGTGGGGAGTTTCTTTGATGCACTGAATTCCGGAACGTCATACGTGTCTTTGGTTTGGTTTGCCGGTGTGGTGGTCTTTGCCATGATTGTTCCGGGGCATATTTTGAACTATAAAGCCCGGAAAGAAGTTCACAACAGAAAGTGAGGTATAAGATGAAGACAATAAATAATGTTTTGGACAGATTTCTGCTCTCCTGGAAATTTTTTATATTGTCTCCCAAAGAATCAAATACTTCCAGCATTCCTGCTTCCGGGAACTGCTCATGATCATTTAAAATACGCGTGCACAGCTTCCTTCCTGTCTCTTCCAAAAGTCGTTCTTTTTCTGCAACTATATCCACGGCTGACCTTGCTTCACCGGCAGACTGTTCCTGCCTGTTTCGAAGCTCAGAAACTTCTTTTTCTGCCAGTTCCAATTGCTCACGGGTGAGATCTCTATGAAGGGTAGAAGCTATGCATGGATTCGGATGTTCTATTGCGCCGCATACAGGACATGGTTTCCCCGGCTGAAGCTCGCGTGCCAGAAAACCAGCCTGCTCATCCAGAAAAATTCTCCGCATAGACTCATATTCCTGGCTCTTTGCGTCATATCTGATTCTATTCTTCTGGTATGTCTCTCGTGCTTTCTTCGCCAGTTTTTTCTGTGTTTCTACACCTTTAAGAAGATCTTCCGTTTCTTGTACTTCAATGCCAAGTACTTCCAGTTCCTGATTTTTCCCTTTCCAGACAGCAATTTTCTCATTAGTGTCGGTCAGCTTCTCTGACTGAGCCCTCCAGTCTGCTTCCTGCTTCTCCATTTTCTCCAGATCTTCTCTGGCTTTGCGGTCTGCGGCCTGCGCTGCGGTCAGATTTTGCTGGCTGGTCTTTACACTTTTTTCTGCTTCCTTGATCTGCTTAAGGAGCTTCACTTCTTTATTCACGCGCTCATAAATAGTGGTGTACGCCTTAAGCTCCTTCTCTGCCGTTTCTTTCACCGCCTTCGCTGTCTGAATGACAGATTGTGACTGTTCTTTTAATAAAGGAGCTCGTTCCTGCTGCTCCTTTAAGGCACTCTCACATGTCTGCATATTACGCAAGGCATCCTGACAGCGTGCGTATTCGCCTTTTATTTCGTATGCTTTCTTAATTTTCTCTGACAGAATGGTCTTTTCCCCTATTTGTGCTTCCACTTTCCCACATTCAGAAAGCTGAACCTCAGCGTTTTCCAGCTGCGCATATAAATTCGTCAGCTGAATGGAACTGTTGTAGATATCCCTTTTTTCGTCGCGGAGTTTTGATGCGGATTGTAATTCTTTCGAGGTAAAATTCACACTTTTCTCCAGTGTTCTGCATAACTCGCCCAGATGATCCAGAAAGCAATCCATCACTACAATTTCCCCATTCAAAACCTGCTTTTTTAGCCCTTCTATTTCCTGCCACTGGTCATATTCCTGGGGAATTACCACATGGGCAGCTTCAGTCTGACATGCAGTTTTGATCTGGGCAATCTCTTTTTCCAGGGAACGCTTGCGATTCATCAGCTCGTCCACAATATTCTGGTATAATTCAGTGTTAAACAGCTTCCGGAAGATGACTTTCTTATCATCAGATTTTGCACGAAGAAGCTCCATAAATTCTCCCTGAGCGATCATGGCAACCTGCATAAACTGGCTTTTGGTAAGACCGAGGATCTCCCCCAGCTTGCTGTCAGCTTCCTTCTGTGGATATTCGGTACCATCTGGCATGATCAGGCTGACAGACCCCGGTACTTCACGACTTCCTGTATTTTTCCCCGCCCCTCTTGTCAGAAGCTTCAGATGTCTGGGAACACGGCGGACAGTATACAGCAGGCTATTTTCTCCTGCCCCTTCGGAAAAAACAAGCTCTACAAATGGTTCAACGTTCAACTCTGCATACTGGCTTTGCAGTACAACACCATCTTTCTTGTTTGTACTGGAGCTGGCTTCACCGTAAAGAGCAAATACAAGGGCATCAAATATAGTTGTTTTTCCTGCTCCGGTGTCTCCGGTCACAAGAAACAGATTCTGATTCGGCTCCTGAAAATCGATCTGTGTCAGTTTTCCGTAGGAACCAAACGCCTGCATGATAAGTTTCACAGGTCTCATTTCGTCACCTCCTGTACTGTATTGATAACCTCCTGAAGAATTTCCTGCTCTTCCGCATCTGCATTTCCGAGGAACTGGCAGCAAAGTTCAAATGGATTCAATTCACGCTCACTGTCTGCATGTCTGGTATAATCAACCTGCCGCACAGTCTCACGGCGTATCTCTAGAAGCCCTGGAAAAGCCAGACGCAGACGATCCTGCATATCAATTACGTCCAGATCCACCTTATCCGTAAGAATTACTGTCACATAATCTTTACAGCGCTGTGCCAGAACACTCTCTAAATCTCCCTTGATCACTTTTATCTGGCGCAGCGGTTCCAGTGGAATTACTTCTGTAGTGATTTCGCCCTTTTGTTTTATGTCAACCATTATAATTCCTTTATTCTGACCTGCTTCACTTACAGAGCATGCCAGCGGCGTTCCACAATAGCGATAAAACTCGCCGCCTGCTTTCATTGGCTTATGAATATGTCCCAGTGCCGCATAGTCAAATTTCTGCAGAATATCGGCTGACACCTGGTCAATATTTCCTACTGTCCGGATCTCAGAGTCCATTCGTTCAACTTCTTCTGCACTCTCCCCCATAGGCAGATAGAATTGATGGCTGACCAGAATGTTTCTCTGGTTTATGTCAACCTGTTCACGTTCTATCAGTCTGTGGATCGTATCATTGTAAGAAAGATTATTTCCATTCTCGTCTGTACCAGTGATCAGCTTCACCATGGAAGGCTTCACAAAGGGAAGCAAATAAAAATTCACCGGACCATATTCATCCTGAAGTACCACTTTCTCAATCTGATCTTCTTCTGTCTGCGGCGGCATTCCGATCATATAAATTTTCTGACGATCAAGTACACTCCGAAAGCAGTTCACGCGGGGCGCGCTGTCGTGGTTTCCACTGATCATCATAATTACAGAATCCGAAACTGCATTTCGCAGCTTTCCGATAAAATGATCAAACACCTCCACTGCTTCTGCAGACGGAACTGCTTTGTCATAGATGTCCCCTGCGATCACGATCGCATCAGGTACTTTCTCTGTGGCCTTCTGAATTATTTGATCCAGTATATATTCCTGATCTTCTCTGAGATCACGATTGATTAATTTCAAGCCAATGTGTAAATCTGATAAGTGAAATATTCTCATAAACCGTTCCCCATTCTTATCTTCTCAAAATTCCAGTTAAATTATATATTTCATATACCTTACTATTACCGATTGTATATATAAAACCAACTTCATAGCCCTATGCATTTCTGTTATATTCTCTCTCAATCCATGCCATCAACACATCTACTATGTATTCCTGCTGCTCTTCTGTGAGCCGCACTCCTGCTGGAATTCTATGCCACTTATACAAGCATCCCCGACAGCAGCAGCCAGTAGCATGCTGAGCCAGGAATACAGGGTGCCCGCGCATTGGAGTCTGTTTGCCATCATTGGGAATCTGAGCCGGAGCCAGACGTGTTCGCACAAAATCTGAGGCATGACTGCGGATGGTATCCATTCCTTTCTCCCGGATATACTGTATATCCTTGTCCTTCAGATGAAAACGACTGCGAAAATTCGAGCGGGACAGGCGGGCAAACAGATCACAAAACTGGTCCTGTTCCGGATCATATTTTCGCAAATACTTCTCATATCCATTCAATATTTCTGCAATTTTCAAATTAAGCTCTGAACTATTATACGTATAGTTCTCATCCTCTAAACGAAAATAGAAATCTATATTAACTTTCAGCTTATTGTTTCCACGCTTTATTCCTCTGCCGCTATTTCTAAAGTTACTACTATTCGTCGTATTATTAATTCCTTCATTTTTTTCATTTGTTCCACCGCCTTCTTCCTGCACCAGAAATTTCACCTGCGCTGCATGCCTCTTCAGAAGAGGAATAATGCAAAAATACAGCCGGTCCTCTTCCATATGAAGATACCCCAATACCTGTTTGTCTTTATTCATAAGCTGAATCTGATTCCCATGGAAAGCTTTTGGAAACAGATATTCGCCAGACTGCAAACTTGCTATAAGCCTGCCTTCCGGGGATGCGGCTTCTGCCGCCAGAAATGCTTTAACCCGATAAATTCTCTGACCTTTCCTATCTGTGCTCTCTGGTTTCATCAGGGAATCCAGAACCAGTAATGGGTTCACATATTGCATAGAAAGATATTCAAACAGCTTCGCCTGGATGCGGAAACGGTATTCTTTCAAATCTGGTACAGAAGATAAGTCTTCTGCGTTTACGGCATTCTCCGTTCTCTCAAGGAGGGCTGCGGCTGCATGACGAATACTGGTAAGAAAAAGCGCGAAATCCTCTTCCTCCGGATCCCACATATATTTTCCACAGGCAGCCTGATAATACAGTTTCCCCTGGGCTTCCTTTCGTTCTTCTTCAGAAAGATTCATACTATAGTGCAGATAAATATTCCTTGGTATAAAAGTAGCCTCGTTCCATTCACCAGACCATTCCTGATGCTGTTCCCTCTTCCCAGATTTATGATTGTCTGCGCCATGAGCCTCTGTTCCATAAACTTCCGTTCCATATACGTTCTGCATTTCCCGGCTATCGCTCTGGCTCAGTATCCGATACGCTTCATTTATCTCCTGTGCGCGCTGAATATGGGCTTCCCCTACTTCATTCAATGAGTCCGGATGAAAACGGCTGATCATTTTATGATATTTTCGCTTAATTTCCCTTTCATCATCTTCTGGGGCAATCCCCAGAAGTTCTATTGCATCTTGTGTATTCATTATATATTCCCGATATTTTTATTTCGTTTTTGTCTTCATATTCTTTCAGTATACATTATTTCAAGTAAAAGGGCTATAAATTTCCAATTTAACTTACTCTGAGTAGATGTCATTATAAATGGGAATCGGTTAGATATTGTTATGATTTATGGCTGGGAAACTAGTTCCCAGCCATTTTTTCTGATGTGTCTTGTTATAATTTTATCGGATGTGTTTCGAAAATCTTTCGTTTTCTTATTGATCTTAGGTATTTTGGTTGATCTTTAGCGGCTTATGAATCTTTAGTAATTTACAAATCTTTGGTGAAACACAGAACTTTCGTACTTCTAAGTTCTTTTGTATTTTCAGATTCTTTTGTGCTTTATTGCTTTCTTTCGTATTTCAGATTTCTTAAGTGTTTTTCGTATTTCTCTTTCGTTGATGTATCTATACTACCATATCTGTCGCTTTTTGTCATCTGGCAAAGTGAACATATTTTCGATTGTATTTTCATCTATTTTTTATTCTATCAATATATTACATCAATACCAGCATGATAATCCCAACTATCACAAGAAGGGGAAGTGCTATGTAGATCAGACCTCCCAGAACTAATCCGATCAGGACAAGGGGAAGGAATATCAGACGAAAAAAGATTTTCGTAATTCCCCAGGTTGCGCGGAAGGCAAGTCCGATCATTTTGCCAAATATACCAAACATTAAAATGATAAATAACAGCGTCAGCATAAATTGTCACCTCGTTTTCTTTTCAAGCATTATACAATATGGTCTGCCCTTTACTGTAATCAACGACTTAATGGGGATTTTCACTTCAAATAAAGAAAAAATTTACAAACAGCGCAAAAAGCCCCCTGCAGAATCATTCCGCAAGGGGCGATTATTCACTATACGATTATATACTTCGCTTAAGCCTTAAGCCATCATCGGCTCCAATGCCTTAGCCAGCTTCTCTTCCTCAGCTTCTGCCTCTGCAAGATCTTTACCCAGTGTAGTGTAATAAATCTTAATCTTCGGCTCTGTTCCGGATGGACGAACAACTACTGTCTCGTTATTCTCCAGTTTGTAAATGAGAACATTTGCTGCTGGAAGACCGGTCTCCTCAGGCTTCTTATAATCGGTAACCTTCACTACCTTGTAGCCTGCAATGTCTGCCGGCGGGTTGTCACGGAATTTCTGCATGATTCCTGCCATAGTGTCCATTCCGCTGAGTCCCGGGAATTCAAAGCTGTCAACCTTGTTCAGGTAGCGGCCATACTGTGCGTAAATCTCCTCAAGTCTCTGCTTCAAGGAGCTTCCAATGCTTCTGTAGTATGCAGCCATCTCGCAGATCAGCATGGATCCGATAATGGCATCCTTATCACGTACATACGGTCCTGCAAGGTATCCGTAGCTCTCTTCAAATCCGAAAATGAAACGGTCCACTTCACCAGCAGCCTCAAGCTGTGCGATCTGGTCACCGATCCACTTAAATCCGGTAAGTACGCTTCTAAGCTCTACACCGTAGTGCTCTGCAACTGCGTCTGCAAGAGGTGTGGAAACGATAGATTTCACTGCAACCGGGTTCTTCGGCATTGTGCCTTTCTCGATACGGCCAGCTGCAATATAGTCAAGAAGAAGAACTCCCACTTCATTACCACTTACCAGCTCATAGGAACCGTCCGGGCATTTCATGGCAATACCAACACGGTCTGCATCCGGGTCAGTAGCAAGCATAAGATCTGCTCCTGTCTCCTTGGCAAGCTTCAGTCCTTGCTCCAGAGCTGCGAAAATCTCCGGATTCGGGTAGCTGCATGTGGTAAAATAGCCGTTCGGGTATTCCTGTTCCGGAACAATCGTTACATCTGTGATTCCGATATCCTTCAGGATCTGGGTTACCGGCACAAGTCCGGAACCATTCAGCGGGCTGTAAACCAGCTTCAGTCCTGCTGTCTTGCAAAGACCCGGACGAACCTGGCGTGACTCGATTGCATCGTAAAGAGCACGTTTGCAGTCGTCACCAACAAAGCGGATCAGACCTTCCTCAACGCCCTCTGCAAAGGACATGTATTTCGCGCCTGTCAGAATGTCTGTCTTCTGGATCTCATCATAAACGATAGCTGCAGCATCATCTGTCATCTGGCAGCCATCCGGGCCGTAAGCCTTGTATCCATTATATTTAGCAGGGTTATGAGATGCGGTAACCATAATACCCGCGTTGCACTCATAGTAGCGTGTCGCAAAGGAAAGGGCCGGTACAGGCATTAATGCATCATAAATTCTGACCTTAATGTCATTGGCAGCCAGAACTCCTGCTGCTGTTTTCGCAAATATATCACTCTTCAGACGGCTGTCGTAGCTGATTGCAACGGTCTGAGTGCCGCCCTGAGTCTTCACCCAGTTAGCAAGACCCTGTGTAGCCTGACGCACTACATAGATATTCATACGGTTGGTACCTGCTCCAAGAACTCCACGGAGTCCTGCTGTACCAAATTTCAGAGCTACTGCAAAACGATCTTTAATTTCTTCATCGTTTCCTTCAATCTTAGATAATTCTGGTTTCAGATCTGCATCCTCGAGATCCGCTGCCATCCAGCGCTTGTACTCTTCGTTATACATTTTAACCACTCCTGCCATTATTATTCTATTTATTTTGTCTAATATTACTACAGATATTAATAATATACCACATTTTTCACGGAACGGCAATATAAGCAACAAATTTCTACCAGACATTTTTTCTCTGTTTTCCACTAATTTCCGACAATTATACATTTCAGCCGCAGTTCACAGGGAGTTACTGTTCACTGGTAACGTTCCGCGAGGTGTTTTTTGTGAACAAAGTTCACAGAAAACCCGAGAGTTGCGGCGCGAAATCATGCAAAGCATGATTTCTGTGCATCGCGAAGCGCGTTACTGTGAACGGAGTGAACAGTAACCACAGGGAACATTCCATTCTCACATTTTCAATTTAGGTATAGCGTTCCCGGCTTTTTTACGCTATAATAAGATAGTGTGTGAAAGCGACCATCCTAACCGCTTTCCCTTTATCTGACATTGAGATTTGAAAAACACTATAAAATTCAATTGCAGCAATCTTTACAGCTGCAGAACGGAGGAGATTATGGAAATTGTCTGCCTAGACTTAGAAGGTGTGCTTGTCCCGGAGATCTGGATCGCATTTGCCGAAGAAACCGGCATTCCGGAGCTGAAACGAACCACAAGAGACGAGCCTGATTACGATAAATTAATGAAATACCGCCTGAACATTCTGAAAGAGCATGGTCTTGGCCTGAAAGAAATCCAGGAGACTATCGCCAAGATCGACCCGCTTCCAGGCGCCAGGGAATTTCTGGACAAATTAAGAGCACAGACCCAGGTTATCATCCTCAGTGACACTTTTTCCCAGTTCGCAGGTCCTCTTATGAAAAAGCTGGGCTATCCTACCATCTTCTGCAACACACTGGTAGTGGGCGAAAATGGCGAAATTACTGATTTCAAAATGCGCTGCGAAAAGTCCAAATACACCACTGTGAAAGCCCTGCAGTCCATTGGCTACGACACCATTGCCAGCGGTGACAGCCACAACGACCTTGGCATGATCCAGGCAAGTAAAGCAGGATTCCTGTTCAAGAGCACGGATGCTATCAAGGCTGAATATCCGGAAATTCCGGCTTATGAAACATATGGCGAGCTGTATGACGCAATTATGAAGGCAATTAAAAATTAATGTAAAGTAAAACTTGGATTCCATCCAGTTTCCGCCAATACACAGCAGTTGGGCAACTGCTATTCCTAAGCATGTCATTTCAGGTGCGCTCTTAGCGAAGGTAAAATCCACAACCTGCATAGACTTAGGCGTGAGGGCTTTCCCGAACGTCTTAGCCAGAGTTGACCGTTAGTTCACCGGAGCGTTGCACCGACCTGCGTGGAATATCAGTTGCCCAACTGTGTACCTCTTATATCTTCTTCACGCTTTCCCTCTCAATAAACTGCGTACACATCTGCATCTTGATCTTAATCCCGTCATTATCTTTCAGAATATTCCGCAACCGCCTTACAACGGCTCTTCCCATCTCCTGCTTCGGCACCCGGAGCGTGGTCAGAGGCGGATAAGAAATTGAGGAAAAAGTAAGGTCGTCAAATCCCACAATAGATATGTCCTCCGGAATCCGGATTCCAAACTCTGCCATAGCTTTCATAGCCCCCAGCGCGATCATATCGTTGTCTGCGAAGAAAGCTGTAGGCAGCTTCACCTTCTCAGACAAATACCGTTTCATATTTTCGTAAGCACCGTCGATGGTAGTTGCCATTGTAAAAATATAGTCCTTATTCAGGGGAAGTCCCGCCTTTTGCAGCGCTGTCTGATATCCTGCAAAACGAGACCGGAAAGGTTTGATCCTGAAATCTCCCCGCAGATAACCAATCTCTTTATGCCCATTGGCAATGAGATACTCTGTAGCCATACGCGCTGAATCTGCATTATTGATCAGCATGGCATCAAAGCTCATATCCTCTTTCCAGTAATCAATCACAATAAACGGGCAGGTCATCCCGCGGATCAGGTCAATGTCCGCATCCACCATCTCTGTTCCCAGAAGGATCACCGCCGACGCCTTGTCATTCATGATCCACTTCGCCTGTTCCTGGTATCCAGGATCTCTTTTGTCCAGATTACACATCTGCATTTCCATTCCACAGGCGCGGCATTCCTGTTCCACCCCGGAAATCAGCTGGATAAAAAAGGGAGAATCCTCAACCACAGCACCATCCCGCTTAAACATGACAAATTTTATTTTGCGGATATGATTTTCCTCAAAATACCCAAGATCCTGCGCCACTTTAAAAATCTTCGCAGATGTCTCAGCATTCACGCCTTTTTTGTAGTTTAGTGCATTTGAAACAGTTGCCGGAGAAAATCCTGTGATCTCACTGATTTTTCTCACACTCACTTTCATTTTAGTTCCTCCTCTGTCGGTAAAATAATGCCATACATCTGCGAAAAAAGACGCTGCAAAAAACAAGCTATCACCTGTTATTCGCAGCGTCTTCTCTGATCATTTTATGCCGGGAACGCAACTCCCGCTCTTAAAATTATGTTCGGATAAGGTGTAAACTCACCTGTACGGATTGCAAATTTGCACTGTGCAGACATCTTTTTCAGATCTACATGGTCAATTCTGCTCTCCTCTGCCTCAGGAAGGCTCTGCTGAATATATGCAAGAAGCTCCGGATTTTTTTCCTCAATCTCATTTGCAATGGTGTAGGCTTCCACTTCTGTCTCCGCCAGCACTGCATCCATCACCTGTTTAAAGGTGGGAACCCCTCCGCATACAACCAGGTCTACAATCTCCACGCCCTTTGGAATGGGCATTCCTGCATCACCGATCATAAACAGATCTTTATGTCCCAGCTCTGCGATACAACGGATCAGCTGGGCATTTAAAATCCCTGATTTTTTCATGCTATTCCTCCTGCATCTCTGATTATTACTATAAATCTTTTTCGGATTTTTTTCAACTTTTCAAATTATTTTAACATTAAGGAAGATTTTGGTTACTTAATTATTTGTTCTCGTTTCTTGCCTGAAGTGCCATCTTCGCCTGAAGATTTCTCTGTGTCTGGTCGATTACGACTGCAAGGATGATAACCAGACCACGGATAACCTTCTGCCAGAACTCGGATACACCACACATTGTCATACCATCATTGATAACACCGATAACAAATGCACCGACTACAGTTCCGATAATGGTTCCGGAACCACCGCTCATGGAAGTACCGCCAAGTACGGTAGCTGCGATGGCGTTCATTTCCCAGCCATCACCAGATGCAGGATGTGCTGCGGAAAGCTGTGCGGTGTTGATCATACCAACCCATGCTGCACAGAAGCCGGAGATCATGTAAACGATAATTTTGATCTTATCTGCTTTGATACCGGAAAGACGGGCAGATTTCTCGTTGCCGCCGACTGCAAGTACATACCATCCAAATGGAAGCTTCTTCAGGATGATAACGGAAATAATTGCAAGCACTGCGAAAATGTAAACACCGGTAGGAATGCCGGCAATATTGCTTCCAAGGATCTTGAAGCCTGTGTTGCCAAGTCCGTCATAGCCCTTGATATCAGAGAATGTTGCACCGTTGGAACGAAGGTTCGCAAAACCACGGCAGATGTACATGGTACCAAGGGTAGCGATAAATGGTGCTACACCTAATTTTGTTACAATAAGACCGTTGACTGCACCGATGATGCATCCAACAACCAGCATGGTAATAATGATTACCGGAACGCTGAAATAAAGGGTTACACCTGCAAATTTCAGTGTAATACCTTCCTGGATCATTCCACCGGCAAGCATACCAACAAGTCCGACTACAGAACCAACGGAAAGGTCAATACCGCCGGTAATGATTACGAAGGTCATACCAAGTGCAAGGATTCCATACAGGGCTACGTGCTTGGCAACCATGGTCAGTGTAGATGCTGACAGGAATGTGGTTCCTTTTACAATGGTAAAAAAGATGACCAGGAGTACCAGTACAATAAAGGTACGTCCTTTTAACAGTGTCATTAACAACTGATTATTATTTGATTTTTTGTTATTCATTGTTCTGCTCCTCCCCGGCTTACGCATTTCTTCCGGTTCCAAGTCCGGCATAAGATGTACGTACAAGTGTGTCTTCTGTAATCTCATCTCCGGTCAGCTCGCCGGTCTTTTTGCCATTTGACAATACAACGATCCTGTCTGCGATTGCCATGATCTCTTTCAGCTCAGATGAGATAACGATAATGGAAAGTCCTTTTTCCGCAAGGTCGTGAATGATCTCAAAGACCTCAGTCTTCGCACCGATATCAATACCACGGGAAGGCTCATCCAGAAGTAAGATCTTCGGCTTGGTCAAAAGTCCTTTGCCGATTACAACCTTCTGCTGGTTTCCACCGGACAGTGACAGGATTGGAAGTCTCTTGTCCGCCACTTTAATATGGATATCCTTGATCTGCTCGTCAACTGCCGCATTCTCTGCTTTCTCGTCAAGGAACAGACCTTTTACATAATCCTTCATAGAAGAAATAGCGGTATTCTTGCCGATGTCAAGAGTCTGGATCAGACCCTGGCTCTGACGATCCTCAGGTACAAGAGCAAAACCGTTTTTGATCTGGGCGGCAACATCTTTGATATTTAACTTTTTGCCCTCATAGAGTACATCACCGGTGTGTTCCGGATGAAGTCCCATCAGGCACTCAAACAGCTCGCTTCGTCCAGCTCCCAGAAGTCCGTAAACACCAAGGACTTCACCTTTTTTCAGATCCAGGCTTACGTGGTCAAGAGTCCAGCCGCCGCCTTTTTTCGGAAGGCACATATTCTTAATTTCCAGCACCTTCGGCTGTTTGGCAAGGTCAATGCTTCTCTCAAAACGGTGATACTGGGTGTTCTTTCCAACCATATTCTCTACGATCCAGCTGAGCTCAATGTCCTTTACATCAGCATCTGCAACGTATTTTCCATCACGAAGAATGGTAACGTGATCGCCAATCTCCATGATTTCTTCCAGACGATGGGAAATATATACAATGGAAATTCCGGCTTCCAGAAGCTCTCTCATAATCTTGAAAAGTACCTTAACCTCTGCGGCAGAAAGAGAAGACGTAGGCTCATCCATGATCAGGACACGTAAGTCATCCTGGTTCAGGTTTCGTGCAATTTCCACCATCTGCTGCTGTCCTACACGAAGATCTCCGACCATGGTTTCCGGTGGAATTTCATGTTCCAGACGCTGCAGGATTTTTTTCGCACCCTCTGAATGGGCCTTGTCATCCAGGAAAAAGCCTTTCTTTTTCTCATGTCCCATAAAAATATTCTGGTAAACTGTCATATTCGGGAAAAGAGAAAGTTCCTGGTGGATGATTCCGATACCTTTTGCACGGGCTGCATTGGTATCCTTGAAGTAAACCTCCTGGCCGTCCATGTACATCTTACCTGCTGAAGGCTGCTCGATTCCGGCAATCATCTTCATCAGGGTGGATTTTCCGGCACCGTTCTCACCGATCAGAACGTTTACCTTTCCTTTCAGAAGATCGAAGGAAACCTGATCCAGAGCTTTGGTTCCGGGATAAATTTTATCAATTTTTTCACAATGGAGAACAACATTCGGATCATCAAACATAATGCTTCCTCCTTTTATTCAATCGTCAGCTCAACTGCTGTAACAGATACTGCATCTGTACCGGCTTCTGCGCCGCCTGTAAATGTAACAGTCTTGCCAACTACATTTTCGTCGATTCCAAGTGGGTCAATTACCTGTGCAAGCGCCTGCTTGTTCAGTTCTTTTCCATAGCTTGACCATTCCGTCTGGTTGGTAAAGCTTTCAAAATTCTTCAGAGACTGAAGGTCACGGATGGCGGTACTGGAGTTCGGTCCATCTGTCCGGACCTGAACCTCTGTAGTTCCGGTATATCCATCCAGTTCTACTATCAGATAATGTTTCGGGGTGTCTGTATTGTATTCTTTGATTTTTCCTGTGCCTTTTACTGCAATTGTTTCTGTAATGCCATCACCATTTAATAATTCAGAAAGATCCTGTGCCTTGTCGGAAATGTCCGCTACAACGGCTCCCCAGTCACCCTGGGACTCTGCTGCGGAATCAAATTCCTGTTTTCCTGTATAAGAAGCTTCTTCGCCAATGGGTACTACAGTTACAACACCACAGCCGGTAAAGGTTACTGCTGTACATGCGGCCAGAACTGTCAAAATTCTTCTGCTTTTCATAATCATCTCTCCCTGCTTTCTATTATAAAAGGCGGCGCTGGCGCACCGCCTTCCAAAGCGTGTTTAAAAAGACTTTCTGCAAAATATACCACAAAGCGAGGCATGCAGATTGTGCGAATAATTTTTCAAACACTCGTTCATTTTTTTATAAAAATCTGTTTCCTGGCAGCCAGATTATTTAGCTTCTGGTTCTGTGTAAACAAATGCGTTCAGGCAATCTGTGTTGTCAGCTGTGATTGCTACACAAGGAACAAGCTGTTTCTCTTCTTCCGGAGCTGTACCGTTAAGGTAAGCGTCTGCCTGCTCAACTGCCATCTCAGTAATCAGAGCGATCTGCTGAAGAGCGGTACCAACCATGTCACCAGATTTGATGTAAGCGTTTGCTTCGTCAGATCCGTCAAGACCGATGATCTTAATGTCGTTACGTCCTGCATCCAGGCAAGCCTGAACAGCACCACATGCCATTGTGTCATTACCGCAGATAATACCGGTGATCTCTGGATTGGACTGAAGGATTGCTTCTGTCTTTTCATAAGCTTCTGTCTGATCCCAGTTAGCGGACTGCTGAGCTACCATCTCAAGATCCTCATACTCATCAATTACAGAATGGTAGTTATCAGAACGAACCTGGCAGTTTGTATCGGATTCAAGTCCAAGGAGCTCTGCGTATTTGCCTTCGTAGTTCATAGCCTCAACCCATACTTCTGCGATTGCTGCTGCACCCTGTGCGTTATCTGCAACGATCTGTGCTACTGCAAGTCCGGACTGGTTGATCTCACGGTCGATAAGGAAAGTCGGGATTCCAGCGTCATATGCTTTCTGAACTGCTTCGATGGAAGCATCTGCACCAGCGTTATCGCAAATGATTGCTGCTGCGCCATCGTTGATAGCTGCTTCGAAAAGCTCAAGCTGTGTAGCAGCGTCGTCATCGTGGGAAGCACATTTTACTTCGTATCCAAGTTCTTCAGCTTTTTCTTTCGCAATTACCTGCTCTGTGTTGAAGAATGGGTTAGATGTGGAAGGTGTGATACAGTAAATGATCTTGCTTCCGCCGCCTGGAAGTAATTCTGCATTCTCTTCAGCCATTACCGGAACTGTCATTAAACCTCCAACCATCGCTGCTGTCATAGCCAATGCCATTGCTTTTCTTGCTTTCATAAATACGTCCTCCTTGAAATATAATTAAGATCTGTTTTTGTTCGGTTTTCTCTCCGAACTGTTGATAATTTGATTATAAACGTTTGCATAAATATTTCAATAATCTTTTTAGTTTTATGTGTTATTTTGTATGAATGCACAAGGTTTTTGTTGTGATTTTAGTAAGTTTTTACTATAAAATCTATGTATTCCCAAACATCCATTAGTGCATTTATGTAAACGTTTATATAAACATTTATAGGCAGTATGTAAAACATAATATAAATTTTGCGCGTTATGGAGACGGTTGCCAAGACTATCCAGAGCCAGGCAACAGCTCTGGTGAATAAGACCTGTTCTCTGCAAAAATAAGGCAGTCACCAAGGTCTCATGCAAACATGGACTTTGGTGACTGCCACACAGATACACGCTTATGTAATTTGAAATCTACAACATTCCCAGCTCTTTCTTCACTTCATCCGCTCTCGGAATGGACGGTGTAGCGCCTGGTCTTGAAACAGCAATGGAGGAGGCCTTTGCAGCCATTCTCAGCGCCTCCTGGATGGATCTGCCCTCGATAACTGCAGCAATGAAATATCCTGTAAATGTATCACCAGCTGCTGTGGTATCCACAGCTTTTACCTTGAAAATATCCTGGAAAACTTTTTCTTTTCCATCGTAATAAACAGCGCCGTCACTTCCAAGTGTAAGCACGAAACGTGCATTAGGAAATTTCGCAGCCATGGCATCCAGGATCTGATCTTTATCCTTGCAGCCAGTGATCTGTTCACCTTCAATTTCGTTTACGAGAAACAGATAAACCTTACTGAGATCACAGGTGCTCAGCTTGTCATCAAAAGGTGACGGATTCATAACAATCTTCATCTTTTTCTCATAAGCCTGGTCAATAATGTAGTCCAGCATATTAATCTCATTCTGCAGGATCAGATAGTCTCCCTCTCCAAAATCAGCAAGAACCTCATCTACAAATTCCTTTGTCTGCATCTGGTTGGTTCCACCGTATAAAATGATGCAGTTCTGGGCATTTTTGTCCACCTGGATCATGGTATGACCACCCTTTACCGGAAGTCTGCGGATATATTTGGTGTTTACACCAGCTTCCTTACAAGCATCCAACAGAATATCTCCATCTGTTCCCACGATTCCCGCATGATAAACCGGCACCCCAGCCTTCGCCAGTGCAATGGACTGGTTCAGTCCTTTTCCCCCGCTAAAAACTTCCAGCTTGGAAGAATGCTGGGTTTCACCGCCTACAATGATGTGATCTACGGAATACACGTAGTCTACATTTAATGAACCGTAATTTAGTACTTTCATGTAAAAACCTCCAATTTGTTTGTTCTCCCTCATACCGCCACCCACAAACCTTTTCAGATGACAGCATCTATACTTCTATTATTATGTTGTACAAACTTCTTCTCGTCAACTACATTTTCCATCAGAATGTTACCGTTTACTGGTAAAAATTATATATCCCACTCTATTTTCAATCCAAAATCCGCAATTTCTTCCCATCCCGTTCTATAATCCCCTCATCTGCCAGGTTCTTCATCTCCCGCATCATGGCACTGCGGTCTACACTAAGGTATTCGGCAAGAGTGGTGTAGGACATGGGCAAAATAACAGTTTTCGTCTGTTTTTCTGCGGCGATGGAATTTAAATAGGCCATGATCTTCTTTCGAGTGCTGTTTCTTGACAGCACATAGATCCGGCTGGCCTGCTGGCTGGCACGCAGGGCAATCATCTGAAGCAGGTTGCTTACCAGCTGGCTATGGAATTTACAGGCATTTTCGCAGCGTTTAATCACATGCTCATAGGCGATAAACAGCACTCTTGTTTCGGATTTTGCACAGACATAATAGTGCTGGGATTCTTCAGGTAAAAGGAATGGTTCGCCGAAAACACTATCCTTTTTCAGGTTATCTATCATATATTGATTTCCATCTTCATCAATGCAATAAAGAACTGCCTGACCTTCCAGGATCAAACCTATTTTTTTCATGGAACTGGAATATTCCATCACAGTCTCATTATTCCGATAGACTGCTTCATGCATATCGAAACAGATGCGCATACGTTCCTGTTCTTCAGGAGTTATGTATGAAAAAAGTGTCACTGGTGTCATTTCTACAATCCCTTTCTATCAATTTATCCAGAACATGTTCAAAAAAATAATTTCTTATATCTTACACCATTTTGTTGTATTTGCAACAGACTTTATTTCAAAATTTGGTTATACTAAAGCCATGTTAAAGAAATAACAAAGCAGTAAAAAATACATAGTTCCCTCAAAAATCACAAACAATTACATCAATAACAATATCTCATAAAAAGGAGACGAACCCCTATGAAAATTACAGACACCATCCGCTACGCAGGCGTAAACGACCATCAGATAGACCTTTTCGAAGGTCAGTACAAAGTACCGAACGGTATGGCATATAATTCCTATGTGATCCTGGATGAAAAAATCGCAGTCATGGATACTGTAGATGCAAATTTCACTCACGAATGGCTGGATAATCTGGACCGCATCCTGGAAGGCCGCAAGCCAGACTACCTGATCGTACAGCACATGGAGCCGGACCACGCAGCAAATGTGGCAAGCTTTCTGAAGGTTTATCCGGAAACCACCGTCGTAGCCAACGCCAAAACCTTCACTATGATCCAGAATTTCTTCGGTCTCGACCTAGAAGGACAGAAGCTGGAGGTTACAAATGGCGACACTCTCAACCTTGGAAACCACAACCTGACCTTCGTTTTCGCTCCCATGGTGCACTGGCCGGAAGTTATGGTAACCTATGACAGCACCGATAAAGTACTTTTCTCTGCAGATGGCTTCGGAAAATTCGGCGCACTGGATGTAGAAGAAGATTGGGACGATGAAGCTCGCAGATACTTTATTGGCATCGTTGGAAAATACGGACCACAGGTTCAGAAATTACTGAAAGTTGCCGCAGGCCTGGATATCCAGATCATTTGCCCTCTTCACGGACCTGTTCTTACAGAAAACCTTGGACATTACATTGGTCTTTACGATACATGGTCCTCTTACACACCAGAGACAGAAGGAATTGTGATTGCCTACACATCTGTATACGGTCATACAAAAGCAGCTGTAGAACTGCTGGCTGACAAACTTCGAAGCAAGGGATGTCCCAAAGTTGTTGTATATGATCTTGCAAGAGATGACATGTCACAGGCTCTGTCCGACGCATTCCGCTACAGTAAGCTGGTTCTTGCTACCACAACCTATAATGCAAGCATTTATCCGTTCATGCACGACTATATCACCCGTCTGACCGAGCACAACTTCCAGAACCGCACAGTGGGCATCATCGAAAATGGTTCCTGGGCACCTCTGGCAGCAAAAGTTATGAAAGAAATGCTTTCTGGCTGCAAGAAGATCAACTGGCTGGACACTACTGTAAAAGTGCTTTCTGCAGTAAACCAGGAAAACAAGGATCAGCTGGAAGCTATGGCAAGCGAACTTTGCAAAGAATACATTGCCCAGAATGATGAGCTGGCAAACAAAAATGACATGACAGCCCTTTTCAGAATCGGATACGGTCTTTATGTAGTTACCTCCAATGACGGCAAAAAAGACAACGGACTGATCGTCAACACTGTGACCCAGCTCACTGATACTCCAAACCGTATTGCGGTAAATATCAATAAGGCAAATTACTCCCACCATGTGATCAAACAGACTGGAGTTCTCAACGTAAACTGCCTGTCTGTAGATGCACCGTTCTCTGTATTCCAGCAGTTTGGTTTCCAGACCGGACGCAGCGTAGATAAATTTGCAGGTCAGAAGGTCTACCGTTCCGATAATGGACTGGTATTCCTGGACAAATATATTAATGCATTTATGTCTCTGAAGGTTGAACAATATGTAGACCTTGGTACCCATGGAATGTTCATCTGCAGCGTCACCGAAGCCCGCGTCATGAACGATCTTGACACCATGACTTACACCTACTATCAGAAAAATGTAAAACCGAAGCCAGAAACCGATGGCAAAAAAGGCTTCGTCTGCAAAGTATGCGGCTACATCTACGAAGGTGACGAGCTCCCGGATGACTTCATCTGCCCGCTGTGCAAACATGGAGCTGCAGATTTCGAGCCCATCGGATAAAAAACAACCAGATAAATTTCTCAAGGCAGCGCAGGATCCAGATCCTGTGCTGCCTGATTACCGGTAATAGCAATTCCTGCTGCACCCTCTGGGGAAAATCTGCAATTTCAATTTTCGCCGGAATTCCATTTCGTCAGCGGATTCTCTCAATATATTCAACGCCATTCGAAGATTTCGAATATCTTTTTCCATGTAATCCGTATAATTTCCACGGCCAACCAGCTTCAAGTGCGTAATTCCGGCTTGCTTTAACTGATAAAGTGCACATAGACCACAGCCAGTTTCACCGCAAAGATAACCTGCAGAATCATAGGAAAAATCATGTAAACTGTGAAAATCATCAGGAACAAAGCCGTCTGGCAGCAAATGCCCTCCGTTTATTTCCTGATTGAAGATTTCAGAACCGGCATTCCCTGTTTTTAAGGTTCCGATCTGATAGGGCACTTTACAAAGATACCCCATCTCATCGCAATGCAAAGAATTACAAAATGCACCTGTAAACTGGCACATTTCATTCAATACAAAAGCCTCAAATTCCGGAATTCCTTCTGTCCCATCCTTTTTTCCACATTTATCAACAACCGCTTTCATATCTTCGAATGTATTTTTCCTGTGAAAAATCACACGTTTCAATCCCAGTTTTCCCAATGAAGCCACCATCTGGCTGTTAATTTCTCCACATTCTCCACTGAGATGGATTTCGCAGTTTATACCATTTTCACGTAAATATACCATCAACGCCGGGTCTGCAATAATATAACTGTGAAAACCGATTTTCATACACTGGCTTATAATCCCGGCAATTTCTGGATATTGTTCCGGGATATAATACAGGGAATTGAAGGTAAGATGGACTGGTTTTTCGTACTTTTTCATCATCCCAGACAGGATTTCCAGCTCACTGAATGCACCAAGCTGTACGTTATAACAAAGTACTTCCCTGCGGTTTAAGGGCAGTACCGTTCCGTATTTTTGGGACCAGGAATAAGGAACATAACCACAGAAAAATTCATCTGCACCAGCCTCCACGAACTTTATATATTCATCTATTGAGCCTAATCCTGCTACTATTTTCATCACTTATCTCCATAAATTCCAGCCTTGAGCAGCCATGTACTTCATCCTGAATAAAATATCGCTTCTGCCTCAACACGGGTATGTCACCTGCCGGCGACATTACCATGCTCTTATTACAACCCGGTCCACACCGTTTTGGATATAATTCTTCAGTATTTCTTCCTCTTTCAATATCCTCATATCAATCCCAAACAACGAATTATACCGCCCTATCATATGCAAATGTTCCGGATACAAAAGTGCATATTCCGCACAATATCCCGGGCATTTTTTTGCAAGCTTTTGTCGTCCTCTCTCGCCAGTTTCACATACTGCACCAAGAGGACAATACTGTGATGTATTGGTCTGATAGAACGGAATATGCAAGCTGTTTTTTCCAGGTGGAATCTTCTGTTCGTAACCGCAGGATTCCCATTCAAAGCGTTGGATTCCATATTCTCTTTCCAGAAAATTACGGTAAAATCCAGCATTCAGGCTGTTCCTCTCAAACCATTTCTGTTCTCCTTTTTTGAACGGAATCCGAGGGTCTTTTCTGCGTTTATTTAACAAAATTCCAAGGCTGGGAATCAGATTCCTTCTGCTTTTTTTTACTAAAGAAGCCATTCCCCAGTCATTTACAACAATCTCTACAGACTGCCTTTTTTCTTCACACCACCGGTTAATTTCATCAAGCAATTCTGTTATATAATCCAGCATATATTCCCGGATATAAGAAAAAACAAGTGTGATTTTCACCTGTTCTGCCGCTGCTTTTTCTATTATTTCAAACAACAATTTACGTTCCGGAAACAGAAGATGACAGAACTGATTTCCAATATAAAGGTGATCCGGTACTCTATGTTCCAGAATAATGTTGCCGCAGATACCGATACATTTTCCGGCATACTTTTTGGAAAATTCTGTCAGGGAACTATTCAAATATTCCTGATACAATTCCGGGCGATCTATCTCCAGCGCCAGTTCCGCAACACCTGATTCAGGCGGTACCTGGCACTTATACCCAGGCTCAAAGCCAGTTCCGTACTGAGAACAATTATCAGTTAAATCTATACGTTTCCCATTATAAGCGGACTCCAATCCATCTGGCGTAAGCTCTCTCCGCCATATTCCCACCTGCTCTTCCAGACTGCCACGCTTGACCTCATCCAGTTCCCCCGGATACCCTGTCAGGCTTTTCGCCAACGCGCTGTCGTCCTCTTCCAGCTTCAGATGAATGTAGTGATTATACTGATAAAGAAGCCTCTGAACCGCCTCCGCATACGCTTTCTGCTTCACCGTCACCTTATATTTCACATAAAATCCGGAGAGTTCTGCGTCCACCATATCAAACCTTTGTATATCGTATTCTGGAATTTCCAATTCACGATAACACCCATTCTTTATGTCATAAAAGCACACCTTCAAAGCTTCTGAATCAGAGATATTTTCTTCTATTGTCCGAAAACAAAATCCACTCTCATCAATCTCTGTAATCCGAACCTCCCGTCCCCCCACAACCCCGGCAAGAAGCCCGAAAGGAATCATTGAAACCATTGCAATCACACCCTGTTCCGTCTACGAATACTGCAAGTATATCTCAGAACATATAAAAAAACAATCTTTCCGGTTTATAAACTTTTTCGCCTTTTTTCTTCACAAAAGAATGATAAAATTAACTTAACGGCTATGAAAACATAATCATTGATTTTTCAAACACGCTCCAGTTCTATCTGGTATGCTTCATATTCGCTCACCGCAGCAGGAAGCAGTATTCCAGCCTCCATAAGTGCAGCTCCCGGATATACTTTTCCGGTAGTTTTTTCCCGATAAAAAGCATCCTCTTCCATTCCTTTTAAGGTAACGTATGCTGCCGGCGGATTGGCTTCTGCTGTAAGTCTTATCACACTTACCAGTGCCTTGGATCTGTCATCTGATACCACCATCCAGGCCGCAAAATTATCCTGGAAAGGATTGGAAAGACGGTAATAATCTCCTTCACGGATCAATTCCTGATACTCCCTGTATTGGGCAAGCTGGGCACGGATTTCTGCTTTTTCTTCTGCATTTAGAAGTGCAGGATTCAGTTCATAGCCAAAGGTTCCAGACATAGCTGCAACGCCTCTTGTATGCATACTGGTCACTCTTCCGGTCTGATGGTTTGGCACTGCTGACACATGTGAACCCATTGCTGCTACCGGATAAAAGAAGGAGGTTCCATATTGAATCCGTGTACGATTAATAGCATCTGTGTTGTCACTGCACCAGATCTGAGGGGTATAATACAGCATTCCGGCATCAAATCTTCCGCCGCCTCCGCTGCAGCCTTCAATAAGAATATCCGGATAACGGTTCGTAAGTTTTTCCAGGAAATCGTACACCCCAAGAACATAATCATAGGTCACATTTGGTGCATAAATATCTGCCAGGCTGCGGTTCATATCCCATTTAATGTACTCCACATTTCCCTGATCCAGAACTGCACAGATACGTTTAAATATATCATCACGTACTTCTTTTCTGGAAAAATCAAGAACCAGCTGGTTTCTGGAACGGACAGGCTTGCGGCCTGGAATTGTGATTGCCCAGTCCGGATGTTCCCTGTAAAGATCACTGTCCTCGCTAACCATTTCCGGCTCAATCCAGATACCGAATTTCACGCCTTCTGCGTTTACTCTTTCGATTAATTTTGTCAGAGTTCCGCCTAATTTTTCCTCATTTACATACCAGTCGCCGAGAGAAGAATTATCGTCATTTCGCTTTCCGAACCATCCATCATCCATAACCACCATATCAATTCCAAGCGCTTTTGCCTCCTTTGCAAGCTCTACGATGGTGTCTCCGGTGAAATCAAAATATGCGGCTTCCCAGCTGTTGATCAGGACAGGACGATTTGCATGGACGTATTTTCCCTGGCAGATATGATTCATAATGCAGTGATGGTACTGCTGGGAAAGCCTGGAAAGACCTTTGTTTGTGTAGGATAAAATAACCTCTGGCGCGGTAAATTCAGCTCCGGCTTCCAGGGGATATGCAAACAGTTCATCAGTCAGACCCATCTGGATTCTGGTCTGACCATACTGGTCCTTTTCTGCTTCTACAAGGAAGTTTCCACTGTATACAAACAGCATTCCGTAGCAGCTTCCGCTGTCTTCATTTGTGTTTTTTCCTGCAAGGATTACCCCTGGATTATACTGGTGGCTGGAGGTTCCACGGCGGCTGCCAATTCGGGTGCTTTCATGGGAAACCGGCATTCTTTCCATGTTTCTTTCCATAGCATGTCTGCCATAAAATTTGATCAGATCATAGTCTCCGTGAAGGAAATCCAGGCATGCGGACTGGGCTTTTTTTACTGTTACAGGGGCTTTTCCAGCATTCTTAATTATCACACTTCTGGTGATAATATCTTCTTTTTCCAGTACTCCGTAGAGTAGATGAAGCTCTACTTTTGTAACAGGATCTTCCAGTATAATTTTCAAAGTTTCCGCTTCATTTTCTTCTGCACGGACGAATGGAAGACCTTTCAGAGTGTATTTTCCAGCCGCAATTTCATGCGTTATGTAAACCGGATTGCAGCACTGGGAACCATCTGCATTCTCTATATTTAACGCATAATTTCGGAAATCTCCTGTGCCAAGTGATGGATATTCCTGTGGCAATGCATCCAGAGAATAGGTTCTGTCGCTGCCTGCTGAATTCGGATTTCCAGAAAAGCCACGGTCTCCATAATTCAGAAGATAGTCCATTTCTCCTGCAGTTCTGGCACCATAATACAGGTGCAAAAGGTACCCTTGAGCATCCGCCTGCATCTGATAGGTAGTGTGGGCAGTGGTGAGGGTAAAGATCCGGGTTGTTTCGTTGAAGGTAATTGCCATGAGTGGGGCCTCCTTTTTCTATGATGTGTTAAGTATAGCATACCAAAATCAACACTTAAATAGCTTAATTTTTCTTATTTTATGCCTTTATGATGGTTTTTTATGGTATAATGAAATATATTATCGCATTATGATATATTGTCAGCAAATGTAACGGAGGATTCCGGATATGGATAACAACTTTCACATTTTTCCGAGCGAAACTTTCATTGATCTATGCCTTTACCAATATGGACATGAGAAGTGTACTCCCGGACATTTATTTGGTCCGGCAACGCGGAATCACTATCTTTTTCACTATGTTCTTTCCGGAACAGGCACCCTGATGGCCACGAATTCCAAGGGGCAGAATGTAAATTATCAGGTTCGGAGCGGACAGGGATTTATGATTTTTCCAGGACAGATCACCACTTATGTGGCAGATATTCAGGTGCCATGGGAATACGTCTGGGTGGAGTTTGACGGGCTGCGTACCACAGAAATCCTCAACGTTTGTGGCTTTTCCAAGGATGCGCCAGTCTATATGGCCCACTCCAGGGAGGCACGAAAAAAGATGGCGGATGAACTGATTTACATTTCTCAGAATTCAGAGCAATCTCCTTTTCATCTGATGGGACATTTCTATCTTTTTGCGGATCTGCTTGCGCAATCTGTTGCCAGACCGCAGCCTGCCGCCACCAGTAAAATGAGTGATTATTATATAAAAGAGGCAATAAATTATATCGAACAGAACTTCCAGAATGATATTTCTATTGAGGATGTGGCAGCTGTATGCGGTATTAACAGAAGCTATCTGGGACGAATTTTCCGCACCAGCACAGGACGCTCTCCACAGGAATTTCTCATTCATTACCGCATGACAAAAGCGGCGGAATTGCTGAAGCTGACCACATTATCTATAGGAGATATCGGCTCTGCCGTAGGCTACGAAAACGCCCTCCACTTCTCCCGGGCTTTTAAAAATGTGTATGGGGTTTCACCGCGGGCGTGGCGGGAGCAGCATAGATGAATTTCTGATTATGCAAAAAGGACCTTCCGATTTCTCAGAAAGTCCTGTATCTGCTTGCGGTTATTGAATTTTAGAAGTTAAATCCTACGGATTTCAGTGTTCCGTCTGCGGACTGTGCGGTTACGTCCTGGGCAACTACGCCAGCTTCTGTCTCCTGGATGTGGAGGGCGCTCTGGGTTTCGTTTTCCTCTGGTGCAACGTTTTTGAATTCCATATTAATTACGACTGCTTCGTCTGGAACTTCGATCTCAACACCATCTGCGATGAAGGTTACGTCGTAGAAAGTGTACTCGTCGTCTTCTGTTGTTCCAAGGTCTCTGATGGAAGCCTGTTTTGCTTCTTCATATTTCTCACTGCCAGCTTCAAGCTTTACAGCGTTCATTTCAGCGTTTTCCGGAAGAGCTGTCTCATCAAACACTTTTGCAGTGATAATGACTTCTTCGTTCTCGAAACGGAAATCGGAATCTACGGTAGTTTCTACTGCATCTCCAACTTCACCGGTTCCATCGGTAAACTCTGCTGGGTCAGCTTCTGCGGAGCTATCTGTGAAACCATCAACAAAAGCGGCTTCTTCAGCAGATTCTCCAGTCTGGAACTCATCCTGAGATTCTTCTGCCTGAGGCTCTTCTGTCTGAACTTCCTCGATCTGTGCAGCTTCCGGCTGAACCTCTGTCTGAGTCTGCTCTGGCTGAACTTCTTCCACATATACAGCTTCATCGCCTGTGGTAAAAGCATCCATCTCTGCAAGTGCCTCCGCATCTGTAAATCCTTCCGCGGAAACTACTGTATATCCTGTCACCAGCATTGTCGCTGAAATCATAACTGCCATTGCTTTTTTTAATGTATTCTTTCTCATAATGGAAACCTCCTGAAATCTATAAAGTCATTCCCAAATGTAATATCCTTTAATTTGACTTCATTATACCAGTAGGGCTGTTTCGTCAACTCTTTCTTCGGGATGTTTTTCCACTTTTCAGGAAAGTTTTTTTACTTTTTTGCAAAACCAGAACCACAGGGCTGTTCTGTAGTTTTCCTTAATTGAGCAGGAAGCTAAAGTGAATCTGCAAAAAGGCGATCCGCTTTGTGTGCGGACCGCCTTCATTTGTACTTGCTTTGTTATGGTTCCAATCTGATCAGAAACTTTGTTTTGCTTTACTGTCTTTTGTTTCTTCTGCGGCGTCTTTCAGTCTCGGCTGCAAGCATTGCAGCTGCAAGAAGAAGCATCAGATAAGTTCCGATCGGGGTATCATCTCCGGTCTTCGGTGATTTGCTACCGCCGTAGCCGCCGGAATGATTTTCGGAGCCACCGCTATTTCCACCATCGGAAGAAGGAGTAGGTGTTGGTGTTGGTGTTTCTGTTACTGTGCTTTCTTCCTGGTTGGTGATGACAACTTCTGCTGTCATATTCGTTTCATCAAATATAACAGAATCTGCACTTACGGTAACTTTATATCCAAAGCCTTCGGAGCCTGCAATTGGTTTTCCGTTGGAATCAGTTTCCGTTACATACAGGGTTACCTTTGCTCCTGACTGGGCAAGACCAACATTGATGATCTCACTTACTTCATAGCCACCGTCCATATCAAGCTTGATAATGTTCTGCTCAACCTGCTGGGAAAGCTGTGTATGAGCTGCATCATCAAAGATACCTGCATAGAATACCTCGTTGCTGTTTCTGGTGCCTCCATCTGCACCAAGAACCTTCTTGGTAATTGTCAGCTGACCCTGTTTGTAGAATCCATCTGGCGGGAAGCTGCTGAACACGTTTTCAAAGGAAACGGTTGTTGTTCCATCGGCTTCGGTTACTGTTGTGGAGTTACCATTGCCAAATACAGCTTCATAGACGGTTCCATCTGCAAGAGCGCCGATCGTCTGAGAAGTTCCATCCTGTGTACACTCTGCAATGTAGTATGTCTTGCCTGCCTTAATATTCTCTGAGAATACTACGGTGGAAGCATCTGCATTCTTGAATACAAGAGCTTTCACATCAGAAACTCTCTGAGTGCATTCTTTATCAGAATACAGGGCTACATAGAAGGTCTGATCTCTTGCTGCCAGATTTTCACCAATATAGGTAAGTTTCTTTGTCACTGCAATAGATGCTGAGGTTGCCAGTTTATCCTGTACAAGTAAAACACCATCCTTGGAAACAGCTGTTGTTTTTTCTGCATCTACTGTTCCGTCTTCTTTCAGAACAAAAGTAGTGTCGCTTGTAAGTAAATATCCGTCTGGAGCTACAGTCTCACGAAGAGTGTAAATCTTACCGGTTTTCAGTTTCTCGGTAACATGAGCTTCCTTGGTGGAATCCCACTCGTCTACTACGTTTCCATCCTGGTCAATGATCTGGATGTGAGCACCTTCCAGCTCTTTCCCATCGGAAATATCTACTTTGCTTACTTTTACAGAAGTTCTGCTGTCTTCTACCAGAAGGGTTCCATCCGCTGAGATGGTTGTGCTGGTATTATCTTTGTCAAGAGTTCCATCCTCCTTCAAGCTAAAGACTGTGTCAGCTGTAATAGTATAGCCATCTGGCGCTACGGTCTCACGAAGGGTATATTTCTCACCGGTCTTAAGACCTGTTACTTCATGAGATTCCCAGGTGGAATCCCACTCGTCTACTACATTTCCATCTTTGTCAAGGATCTGGATATGAGCACCTGCCAGTTCTTTCTGGTCGGTAATATCCACTTTGCTGATCTTAACAGATGTGATTGTATTGGTAATGATAAATCCTTCTGTGGCATTTCCTGTTACTGTGGAAATATAGCCAGCTATTTTGCCAATTTCTTCTACTGTGTAGACAATATCCTTTCCAGCCTTCTTCTCATCAAGTTCGGACCAGGTGTAAGTCCACTTGTTCTCTGCGTTCAGGATAATTTCCTCGCCACTGTTTTCGCCATCGGCTTTCAGCTGAACCTTGATTTCCTTCGGTCTGTGACCGCCGCGGTCATCGTTATCAGCCCATGACTTGGTAACTGTGACGCTGGTCTTTCCTGGTGCATAGCTATTGGTGATATCGTAGCCGGTGATCTCAGTTGTGTAATCTGCAACTGCATCCTCGGTTACCGTGTATACAATTTCTTTTCCAGCCTCATATTTCGGCAGTTTTTCGAAGCTGTAGGTCCAGTTTCCATTTTCGTCTGCGGTTACGGTCTGGCTGTCCTTCTCCTCGCCGTTTGCAAGAAGTCTTACAGTGATGCTCTCCGGACGTTTGCCATCCTGATTGTCGGCATCGTTCCAGGTCTTGGAGCCCTTCACCTCAGTTGTCTCGGTTGTGTAAGTGTTGGTGATGTTAAATCCGTCTACACTTGTTTCATAACCTTCCACTGCTTCCTCGGTTACGGTGTAGGTAATTTCCTTGCCATTTGCATATTTCGGCAGGTCTTTAAAGGTGTAGGTCCAGTTTCCTGCTTCGTCTGCTTTTACAGTCTGGCTTGCTACGATCTCTCCGTTTGCAAGAAGGTTGACGATAATGCTCTCTGGACGCTTGCCATCCTGATTGTCTGCGTCATCCCAGGTCTTGGTTACGGTGATGGAAGTTGTTTCTGGAGCGTAGGTGTTAGTCAGAGTAGTTACAGTTCCGTTCTTGCTGTTGTCGGTAAGTTCGTAACCTTCTGGGAGAGTTTCCTCTGTCCAGGTGTACTCGATTGCTTTTCCGTCTGCTTTTTCCGGAAGGTCAGATATAGTCTGTTTCCAATTGTTCTCGACGCTCAGGGTAACGGTCTTTCCGGTTTCTTTACCGTCTGCAAGAAGACTTACGGTAATGCTCTCCGGACGTTTTCCATCCTGATTTTCAGCGTCGTTCCAGATCTTGGTTACTGTTGCACTGGTCTTTCCTGGAGTGTAGCTGTTGGTGATGTTGCTGCCATCGTAGGTTGTAGTGTAATCAGTTACTTCCTCCTCAGCTACGGTGTAGGTGATTTCCTGGCCATTTGCATATTTCGGCAGATCTTTGAAGGTGTAAGTCCAGTTTCCTACTTCGTCTGCAGTTACGGCCTGGCGAGTTTTCTCTGTGCCATTTGCAAGAAGGATTACAGTGATGCTTTCCGGACGCTTGCCATCCTGGTTGTTTGCATCGTTCCAGGTCTTGGTTCCGGTAATCTCGGTGGTCTCTGGCTGATGAGTGTTAATGAAATTATAGCCATCACTCTCGGTTGTGTAGCCATCGACTGCATCCTCAGTTACGGTGTAAGTGATTTCCTGTCCGTTTGCATATTTCGGAAGGTCTGTGAAGCTGTAGCTCCAGTTTCCGTCTGCATCAGCACTTACACTCTGGCTCTTAAGCTTAGTTCCGTCTGCAAAAAGGTTTACGGTAATGCTCTCTGGACGTTTTCCATCCTGATTATCTGCATCTTTCCAGGTCTTGGTTCCGGTGATGGAAGTAAGCTCTGGAGTATGAGTGTTGGTCAGAGTGGTTACCGTTTCGTTCTTGGAAGTTCCTGTCAAGCTGTAGCCTTCTGGAACATTAACCTCGGTCCAGGTGTAGGTGATATACTCTCCATCTGCTTTTTCCGGAAGACCAGTTATCGTCTGTGTCCAGTTGTTCGCAGCAGTAAGAGTAACAGTTTTGTTAGTTGGCGTTCCATTTGCAAGGAGAGCTACGGTAATGCTCTCTGGACGAATGCCATCCTGGTTGTCAGCATCATCCCAGATCTTGGTTACAGACGCGCTGGTCTCACCTGGGGTGTAGCTGTTGGTGATGTTGTAATTATCATCAATAGTTGTTGTATAACCAGGTACGGTAAGCTCGCTTACCGTGTAGGTAATTTCCTGACCGTTTGCATATTTCGGCAGATCGGTGAAGCTGTAGGTCCAGTTATCGTCAGCTGTTACGGTCTTGGTGTCTGTAATTATGCCATTTGCAAGAAGGTTGACGGTGATGCTCTTTGGACGTTTGCCATCCTGATTGTTGGAATCGTTCCAGGTTTTGGTTCCGGTGATGTCGAGGGTTGCTGGTTTATGAGTGTTGGTGATGTTGTAGCCTTCTACCTTAGTCTCATAATCTGCAACTGCTTCCTCTCCTACTGTGTACTTGATTTCAGTTCCTGCTTCGTACTTCGGCAGGTCTGTGAAGCTATACGTCCAGTTGGTTGCTGCTGTTACATCAAGGCTCTTCACTACATTTCCATTTGCAAAAAGGCTGATCTTGATGCTGGTTGGACGTTTGCCATCTTGATTATTCGCGTCGTTCCAGGTCTTTGTTCCAGTGATGGAAACTTTTTCCGGAGCGTAGGTGTTAGTCAGGGTGGTTACAGTTCCGTTCTTTCTGGTGTCGGTCAGTTTGTAGCCTTCTGGCATGCTTCCCTCTGTCCAGGTGTACTCGATATCTTTTCCACCAGCCTTCTTTTCCAGATTCCCTACAGTTGCGCTCCAGTCATTCGCTTCTTTCAAAGTTACAGTATCCACTACTGCATTTCCATTCATCAGGTTTACGGTCAGTTCAACCGGGCGGGTTCCGTCCTGGTTGTTGCTATCATTCCATACCTTCTTGACCGTTGCTTCTGTCTTCTCAGTTTCATGGGTATTTGTGATCGTATACTCCGTCTTGTTTTCATTGGCTGTTACCGTCTTAGTATAGCCTCCCGGCACGCTTACTTCGTCTACACTGTACTCAATCTCGGTTCCGCTTGCCTTCTTCGCAAGACCATTCCAGGTATGGGTCCAGTTGTTTGCCTCATTCAGCTCTACCGGCTCTCCGCTCTCTTTACCGTCTGCTTTCAGCTGTACGGTGATGGAGTCTGGACGGATTCCGTCCTGGTTGTCACTGTCCGTCCATACTTTTCTTACGCTTACACTGGTCTCTTCCGGCGCATATTTATTAGTCAGCGTGGTTACGGTTCCGCTTGTCACACTTCCTTCAAGGCTGTAGCCTTCCGGCATGCTTCCCTCGCTCCAGCTGTAGCTGATGACCGTTCCGTTTTCCTTCTTTGGCAGGTTGGATACAGTTGCTTCCCAGCCGTTCTCTTCACTCAGGGTTACCGTAGACACTACTGTATTTCCATTCATCAGGTTTACGGTCAGTTTAGCCGGGCGTTTTCCGTCCTGATCATTGCTGTCGTTCCATACCTTCTTGACCGTTGCTTCTGTTGTCTCGGTCACATGGGTATTGGTGATCACATATTCCGTTTTCGCTTCGTTTGTGCTTACCGTCTTGGTGTAGTCTGCCGGTACGCTCACTTCGTCCACCGTATATTTAATGTCGGTCTTATTTGCTTTCTTCGCAAGTCCGCTCCAGGTGTGGCTCCAATTATTCGCCGCATTCAGGTCTACCGGGGCTCCGCTTGCTGTTCCGTCTGCATAAAGCTGTACTGTCACACTTGCAGGTCTGATTCCGTCCTGGTTGTCGCTGTCTGTCCATACCTTCCTTACACTTACGCTTGTTTCTTCCGGTGCATAGGTGTTCGTCAGGGTGGTTACCGTTCCATCCACGGAAGTATCAGTCAGGCTGTAGCCTGTCGGCATGCTTCCCTCACTCCAGCTGTATGCGATATCGGTTCCGTTGGCCTTCTTCGCAAGTCCGGTCACTTTCGCTGTCCAGTTATTTCCAGCATTCAGGGTAACCGTCCGTACCACCGTGTTTCCGTTCATCAGGTTCACGGTCAGTTCTGCCGGGCGTTTTCCGTCCTGGTCATTGCTGTCGTTCCATACCTTCTTGACCGTTGCTTCTGTTGTCTCGGTCACATGGGTATTGGTGATCACATATTCCGTTTTCGCTTCGTTTGTGCTTACCGTCTTGGTGTAGTCTGCCGGTACGCTCACTTCGTCCACCGTATATTTAATGTCGGTCTTATTTGCTTTCTTCGCAAGTCCGCTCCAGGTGTGGCTCCAATTATTCGCCGCATTCAGGTCTACCGGGGCTCCGCTTGCTTTTCCGTCTGCATAAAGCTGTACGGTGACGGAATCCGGGCGGATTCCGTCCTGGTTGTTGCTGTCATTCCATACCTTCTTGACACTTACACTGGTCTCTTCTGGTGTATCTTTTCTATTAGAAATCTTTACAGTTCCAGATTTTTCCTGATCACCAGGGAAACTATTTTTGTGAATTTCGGCTCCGCCCTGATAAACGTTTTTAGCATAAATGGAACACATTCCATTATTATTCATATATGAGCCTTCTGGAACAAGGGCAAATCCGCCCATCTTCTTTCCAGTATCTTTCACATATCCCTTATATGGAGTTCCATCTTCATTTACGAAGTTCCAAATTGTTCTTTTTGCAATTTGTTGACCTTTACTATTCGGATCCAGTTCGCTTTCTTTTTTACCAGCAACATCAACTATTTCATTTCCAACATAAAGTACTTCTGTCGCAACATCAAGTTCATTCATGCCACTTGGAATCATAACATTGATCACAAGAGCTTGATTATCTCTAACTGCTGGAAGATTTAATCGGTGCTGTTTCAGATCACTTGGGGTTAAATAAACAACTTGTGCTGAATCTGTAGATTTCGCCTTAGCAAGTTTCTTTGATAATCCAGATACTGTTGTTAAAATATTAGTAATGTTAATCAGAGAATCGAATTCTGCTGCGGTAACCTTCTTAACAGCCCCCTTATCGGTCGTCACCTCTGACGTTGTTACAAATAAATTGTTTGAGCTATTTGCAGTTAAACTTGTAACCCCTTCAATCACTTTCGCAAATGAAGTTGTATCATAGTTCATTAAGCCTTTTAAACCTTCTGAATAATCATAAGAAACTGTATAGTCTCCTATTTTTCCTCCATCTTCAAGAATATTTCCTTTTTCATCTAATTCATATACTTCATATGCACTTTTTGCATCCTTAATTGTATACGAGGTAGAGCCAACTCCGTTAGCATCAGTTGTAATGGTTACATCTGCGACTTTATTCTTGTTTGCATCAACTATTCTAAAGTTAAAAGTTTTTGCAGCTGCTGGATTAACTGATTTTTCAATATTAATTGTAAGATTAATTTTCTTTTCAGTTCCCTGTGCTCCAACCGGGTTTCCATTTCCTTTAAATTTATCTACAGCAAAATTTCCCTCAAAATGCATGGATTGCTCGAAATAATTCGCAACAACCATAAATTGGCTTGCATCTTTCAAGCCATCTTTTATATCAGCATAAGAAATAGAATTATTTCCCATCTGAGTTGCATTAATAACAACTGTGTCATGTGAAGAGTCTACTGTGTATCTGTCATTAATTGCAATTGTAAACTGATAATCAAATGTCTGGCCATTATCGACTTCTGACAAAGCGTTATTTGTATCCCAATTATTTTGTTTCTGACCTTCTACGTTTGGATTTTGATCTGGACGAGCAATTGCAAGCACTGCTTTATATTCACCAGTTTCTATGCTCTTCTGTCGATTACCATTATTATCATACAGCGCATCAAATGTTGCCTCGCCAATTCCATTTTCTACAGTTATTTTTTTAAACTGATGTAATCCATCTTTTTCAATCTTCGCATAGTATGTACCATTCTGACTTGTTGCAACGTTTCCCTGCGAATCCACAAACTGTAATCTCAGCTTAAAACTACTCAGACCTTGATCTGCGATAATAAAAGTACTAAAACTATCCGTTGTTAATGTTACTTCCTTAATTTTTCCTTTTTTATTCAGTTCAACATTATCCGTTACATCTTCCAACTGATCCAGGTTTTCATCCAAATGTAATACCTGTACACTGTCTTCTGTTGTTTCATTTGATAATTTCTGAGCCTTTTTATAAGAAATGTTTACGGAAACCTGACTTTCTGCTGGCTCGATTTCGTTTCCGTTCTCATCTTCAAAATGCATATCATAAATCAGATAACTATCATACAGAACATTCTCTAACTCTTCATATTCTTTCAGTTTCTGTTCTGCATACGCATAACCATCCTGATGATCTGCTTTATTCATTTTTGTGACAACAAATTTGGCGTTGTCCGGTACTGCATCGGCATTTTCCAACGTTGCAGTTACCGTTACCTTAGAATCCTCATAGGTATATACCGTCTGCTGATTTTCCGTCTCCGCGGCCGCACTCTTCTGCTTCACCCTTCCCACCGTCGCCGCAAACGTCGTCACAGATGAATCAGCCATGATCATCACGAGAGCGAGAAACAGTGCCAGAAATCTTCTTAAATACCCATTCTTTTTCATAATGTCTCATTCCTTTCTTTGGATATGTAGATTTATTTTAACCGAATCGGGAATTATTTTCGGTTGCATGATAGATAGTATATGATTTTTAAATATATTCTATCACTTTGCCTCTTTCTCCAACTCTTTCATTTTCCGAAAGAGTTGCAAAAACGAGCGATTTCCTATGGCATTTTTAGCATTTTTCAAGTCTTTTCCATAAATCAGGAGCAAATGAGTTCATACTCATCACAAATCACATCGTAGACCATAATTTATCCCTCCATTTCACACATCTCTCCAATGGATGCCACATAGAAATCAACCTGAGTGAATTTCTTATCGCCAGAGAGCTTATTGAATTTTTTTGCAATTCGTTTGGAAACGATGGGGCAGTTCTCCTGGCTGATTTCGATCAGCATGACAATATACTGCCGGACATTGTATCTGGTGTAAAAATCACCTTTTCGTATGGATGACTGGATAGCCTGTCTGAGAAGTTCGGACTTTTCACGTTCCTTCTCCTCCGAAACATGATCCGCCTTATAGTCCAGTGTGCAAAGCATAACAAACACGGATAAACCGGAGCGCTCCACCATACGGCTGAATACATGATAGATGTCAACAAAGCTGGGAAACGGACAGAAATATGCTCCTACTGCAGCATCCTTTTCCCGAAGTCTTTCCTTGATATCGCTAAGGGCACCTGCTGCCTGTGAAGTCCGTTCTCCCATCAGCTTGAAACGCTTTAACAATCTCTCCGAAGGGGCCACTCCCATTTCATCGAATAAAAGCTTTTCGGTGTTTTGGTAAACTTCAAGGCCTTCCTTATATCGTGACATTCCGATCAGGCTGTCGATTTCCCAGACCTGCCACTCGTCAAAGGGATAAATTTCGGCGGCTCTGTGCGCCACTTTATGCAGATCTTCATACCGTTCATGCCCCTTCAGCCAGCGGCACAGCTCCTCTGTAACACGGAAGTACTCATCTCTGCACCGGACATTCTCCACAGCGACCCATTGCTCCCCGATCATATCCGGGAGAAATTCACCTTTATAAATTTTCCAGGCCTGCATCCAGAGATGGAGCTTGTCCTCTTCCCGTTTCTCCTTTTTTTCTTTCTCTATCAGTTTCCGGAACTCATTTACATCAACCTGAACTTCAATATTTCCGTCCCAACAGCACATTCCGGACTGGATATTTATGTATTTGCTATCTGGAAGTCCAATATCCTTCAGCTGTTTACGAAGTCTGAAAATGGTGTTGTTCAGGCTTCCGTTCTTATTCTCCACCTCAACTCTTCCATAAAGGGCATCTATCATAGCAGCTTTGGAAATTCCGCCGTCTTCGGTATGAAACATAAGCAGCTGAAAAAGCTGTGTAGTCTTCGATGCTTTATTTCGATCCAGTACCAGTTCTTTTCCCTTATATTCCAACGAAAAGGTTCCAAGCATGCGAACCTTTAATACGTTTTTTTCCATATACTTTTCTCCATAACTAAAATAATTCTAGAACGTATTTATTGCAGACGTAATTAGCAATAGCCTTTTATTTCCTTATTAATTATAATACGACTTTTTTACATAATAACACCAGAATAAAAAAAGAACTATTAACATTTGGTTAAAAAAAGGCAGAAGTTTTCGTTACATGTACTGAAAACTTCTGCTCTTACTGCTTCTTTATTCTGTTACTTCGTACTGCCTCAATTCATATTTCAGTTTGGTGCCCTCTTTGATTTCTATTAGCAAAAGGACTCCGGGCACCGGCTTCTCACCGGCATGTCCTCGCTTTTTACGTATCTTGCGTTAAATTCCATATTGATCTGGCGAAGCTCTTTCTTCCCATCAATGTATTCCTGATACATCTCAGCCAGCCCTGCCATACAACCGTCGCAGTTCGCCTCAATATTTCCAAGGGATTCTGCAACAATCTTCTCCCGCTCCTCACGGGTAGTTTCTGCGATTAAATATCCCGCCATCTTTACGCCTCCACTTTCTCAGGTAAATTTCATTATCTCTATTATAGCGTACTCCTTAACAATTTCAACTTTAACTTCCATAACCACTTTAGAATTAATTGATAAATCCACCTGCAAAAACTGTTTATTTTCTCGTTTATGTGTTATATTATATCTACCTTATATTAGTCAGGAGGACTTTATGCAGAAAAAAAGAGTAGGTGTGATTACCTTCCATAACTACGACAATTACGGTGCCATCCTGCAGAGCTATGCGCTTCAGAAAAAGCTGCAAGAAATCGGCACTCAGCCGGAAATTATTGATTACCGCTGCGACTATATCAGCAATCCTTTCCGCCTTGTAAACCTGAAAAAGAAAGGACTTTTTAACTATATTTACGGGGCAATCGGCCATATCTGCTACATTCCCCGCCGTTTCAAATGCAACAAATTCCGTAAGCATATGCGCTACAGCCAGCCTGTCATTCAGGGTAAAATGCAGCCGGTAGCTGGCAAATACGATATTTATATTGCTGGAAGCGACCAGATTTGGGATTACAAGCTTACCAATTTTGACACTACCTATTTCCTTGATTTTGTAAAAGAGGGAAAAAAGAAATGCAGCTATGCCGCAAGTATCGGTGAAAATCTTCCGCCGGAAGAATACCAGCAGAAATACAAAGAACTGCTTTCCGATTTTGATGAAATTCTGGTTCGTGAAGACTATGGGGCTGACATTGTAGAGAATCTCACAGAGAAGCGTCCTGAAGTGGTCTGCGATCCTACCCTTCTTCTCACTGCGGAAGAGTGGGATAAGCTTCTGGTTGAGCCAAAATATAAAGAAAAATACATTCTGGTTTACCAGCTGGGAATTAACAAAGAAATCGTAGACTTCGCCCGCCGACTCCACAATAAGACCGGCTACCGTATTGTATACATTCCTTTCCCATTAGTCGGACTTCTGAAATGTGACTGCAAGATCACAGTTGGTCCTGCAGAGTGGATGGGACTTTTCAAAAATGCAGAATATGTAGTTTCTGATTCTTTCCATGGTGTTGTTTTTGCCCTTATTTTTAACCGCAAATTCTTCGCCAAGGTAAACGGTCATCACATGAACCGCCGTGTTCAGCAGCTTCTTAATCTGGTGAAGCTTACCGATAGAACTATGGATGATGTTTCTTACGAGAAGCTTACCGAAGAAATTGATTTTACTTATGCAAATGAGCAGATTGCCCGCTTCCGTGAGCACTCTATGGAACAGCTGCGCCAGATGACATCTGAGGATTAAGCAGCGATTACCAATAAATGGAGATTTTTAGCAAATGAATAAAGAAAAAAATGTAAAAAAAGCCTTTTTATGGAATATGATCGGAAGTACCTGTTACTCAGGCTCCTCCTTTTTGTATCTCCTGGTGGTAACTCGTGTGTGTGGCGCACAGCTGGCAGGGTTTTATTCCTTAAGCTACGCTACTGCACAGCTGCTTCTGCAGGTGGGACGCTATGGTGTCCGCACCTATCAGGCCACGGATCTGGAGCACAAATATATTTTTTCCGAGTATAAGGTTTCCCGCATTATCACCTGTGCACTGATGATGCTGTTTGGAATTATTTACAGTTCCTTCAGCTTCAAAGGCGAATATATTATCATCAGCACTTTTATTATTATGATGAAGATGATTGATGCGGTGGAGGATGTTTTCCACGGAAATCTTCAGCAAAAGTACCATGTTGAGCAGATGGGAAAAATGCTGGCGGCGAGAAATCTGTATTCCGCAGTTTTTTTCACCGCTATGCTTATTATCACCAAGAACCTGTACTGCACCTGTGTTGCTACTTCTACAACCTCCCTTATTCTGTGTCTTATCATTAACTCACAGATGACCAGAAAATACGTTGGTCATGAAGAGGATGGACGCAAGCTTCAGATGTCTCATGTGTGGGAGTTACTTCGAACCTGTACCCCTATGTTTATCGGTACTTTTCTTTCCCTGCTGCTCTACAACATTCCAAAATACGCAATGGCTGGCGTTATGACAGATGAATATCAGACTTACTATAGCATTCTGTTTATGCCTTCTTTTGTGATTTCGCTGATGTGCGAGTTCGTGTTTAAGCCTACCATCACCACCATCGCAGAATTATGGTGGGAAAATAATGTGAAAAAGTTCACACTGTACATACTGCGGATCATTGGCATCATCCTGGTCTGCTGTGTAGCTGTTGTGGCTGGAGGGCATCTCATCGGTCGAACATTGCTGGAGATTATTTACGGCGTGGATCTTTCCCCATATAAGCTGCATTTCGTAGTTCTGCTTATCGGCGGAGGAATCAGCGCGGAAGTCTACATGATCTACAATATCCTTATCGCTATCCGCTGGGGAAAATGCCTGCTTCCAGTTTATTCCATAACCGCAATTATTACCATCACAGCTGCCCGGATTCTGGTGCAGCAGTGGGGAATTATGGGCGCAGCATTGAATTATGTACTGTCCTGCTCCATTTTGTTTGTGCTGTTTACTTTGATTCTGGTTTATGTAATTCTTCGAAAAAAACATCAGAACTAATTCAGTTAATACAACATCCCCCGGAAGGGAAATGTCCGTTTATTGGGACTATTCTTTCCGGGGGATGTTTTTTTATTTTCCTTTCGGATTTATGCGTGGAAGCTGATACTCTCGTATATTTTCATAGCCCGATAACGCCAACAGCAACAGCAAGTCACGCTGTGGTCCTTTCCAGGATTCTGCAGGTTCGTACCATTCGTGGATAGTATGCTCTCCACCGCCTTTTCCTCCCCATCCCACGGTGATGGCAGGGATTCCAAGACTGATGGGGATGTTGGCGTCTGTGCTGGCGGCACCGATGTACAGGGTTTCCATGCCAATGGCCTGATTTGCAGCATTTGCAGCCTGGACAATCTGGCAGGATTTTTCCTGGGTACCAGCAGGGCGCCTGCCCTTTTGTTCGAAGGTGACTGTAATGCGGTCATCTTCTGCTGAGGTTTCCCTGTCTCCATTATCAGCATTCACTGGCACTGCGCCAGCTGTATCTCCCACACTGCTTTTCGCTGTCATATTATTGTCGTCAAGGATTCCTGTACTCTCAGAACTTAAAGTTCCATATCCCCAGCGGGCGTTTTCCTCATTCACGGCTTCTTCTATTGCCTGGTGGAGTTTTGCAGATAATTTCTCAAGTTCCCCTGCCTCCACAGAGCGCATATCCACCAGCATAGAACACTCTGCCGCGATTACATTTACAGACGTGCCGCCGTTTACTACGCCTACACTGAAAGTAGTTTTCGGATTCTTTGGTGTCTGGAAATCGCTGATTTTCGCAATCGCCCTTCCCATTGCGTGAATCGGGTTGGGAATTCCGAAGCCGGTGAAGCTGTGTCCGCCGGTTCCGTGGAAAGTTACCAGATAGCGCTCGCTGCCTACTGCCTGGTAAATGATTCCAGAGGTTTTTTTATCATCAATGGAAACGAAACCGTCGTAGCGCCCTTCTGTGTCTGCCATATCCTTAAATACATGCTTAATTCCCCTCAGATCACCAAGTCCCTCTTCGCACACATTTGCACAGAACACAATATCTCCCTCGCCGCGAATGCCTGTAGCATTCATTGCTCTTGCAAGACTGAGAAGCTCCGCTACCGCCCTGGTATCGTCTCCGATTCCCGGACAGCTGTAGCGTTCGCCTTCTTTCTTCAAAGTAAGGTCTGTCTCCCTTGGGAAAACAGTGTCTGTATGTCCCGCAACCATAATTCGCGGTCCATTCCCAGTCCCTTTCCAGGTTCCCAGCACATTTCCCACCTCATCAACGTGCACATCTGAAAGACCGGCATCCACCATCTTCTTTCGGACATATTCCGCTTTCTCCCCTTCTTCATAGGAAGGCGCAGGAATCTGGCACATTTCCAGGTGCTCCTGCAAAGTTCTTTCATCATCTTCGCGCAGAAATTTTAATGCTTCCTGCACACCGTTATATTTCAGTAATTTATCCATAATCGTTCCCTTTCAACTATAGAAAAGTCAGCAAGTTCCAGCCTTCCCAGCCCAAACCTCCTGACTCTCATACGTCTGATTATTATCTTTTTATCACCATACAGCGGTTTTCCACTCATCTGGTCAACACTACATTTGAAATGATTTTTTTGCAGAATCAGATCCTCTGAACATAATTATAATCTCTCCAGCAGCTTCTCCAAATCTGCATAACTCTCAATATTATTGGATTCCCTACGAAGCCCTGCACTGTGGGGCATTCCTGCTGTATACCATGCCACATGCTTACGCATCTCCCGAATGCCGATAAACTCACCCTTCATCTCTATCTGCGCTCGCGCATGCTTCAGAATCATCGCTTTCACCTCGGCAAGAGACGGTCTGGCCAGCTCTTCCCCTGTTGCAAAATAGTGATTCATCTCCCGGAAAATCCATGGATTTCCTTCCACAGCACGCCCGATCATCACCGCATCACATCCGGTCTGCCGGAAAAGTTTCTCCGCCTTTTTCGGCGAATCCACATCCCCATTTCCAATCACCGGAATGGAAACTGCTTCTTTAACCCTGGCAATGGTCTCCCAGTCTGCTATCCCGGAATAATACTGCTGCCGTGTCCGTCCATGAACTGCAATAGCTGCTGCCCCGGCATCCTCCACGCGCTTTGCAATCTCTACAATATCCACCGGCTCATTTTCAAAACCAATGCGGACCTTTACGGTCAATGGTTTCTGAATGGCAGAAGAAACGCTTTTCACAATCTTCACGATCAGATCCGGATTTTTCAAAAGAGCTGAACCCTCACCGTTATTTACCACCTTCGGCACCGGACATCCCATATTGATATCCAGAATGTCAAAAGGCTCCTCCTCGATTTCCTTCGCCACCTCCGTCATCAGCTCTGGCTCACTTCCAAAGAGCTGCATGGAAATAGGATGCTCCACCGGGTCGATTTCCATCAGCGCCCTGGTATTTTTGTTCTTATAGGAAATAGCCTTGGCACTGATCATCTCCATGCAGAGAAGCCCAGCGCCCTGCTCTTTGCAAAGCCTGCGAAAAGCCAGGTCGGTAACGCCCGCCATTGGTGCCAGGACGAACCGGTTAGGGATCTCCACAGTTCCGATTTTCCACTTCATCTCCTTTGGAAGCTCATATCTCAACTTAGAATCTAAATTACTACTCATATCACCTTAATTACTTTCATACTTGATGTGTAACTATTCAATCCTTTCAACAATTACTCGCTTCGTGAACTCAAATGTCACATCTGATGAGCTGCTATTTTCCCTGTTTATCAGTTTATCCACACAGCTTACGCTTCTGTCTTCTCTTTATCCACATCTTCCCCAAGGAAGAACACACGATAATACATTTCCAGAGATTCCAGAAGCTCCTCTTTCTCCACACGCAGCTTTTTAATCTTCAGTGCACCGCCAATATCATCATAAAATCCATCAGCTTCCGTAGCCTCTGTTTTAAACTGCAGGTTTCCGTGATCATCAAATTCCAGTGTGAAAATTCCGCCAATCTCTTCTGTGAAAAGAACACACATGATCTGCAGTTCCTTCTTCACATGATCTGGCAGAGAATCAAAGTCTTTATTAAAGTAATATTTCTGTTCATAGGCGCTTGCGCCGCAAAGCACTACATTCTCCTGATACAATTAAGTCCCACCTTTCTGTTTTCATCTGTGTCAACAACATTTTCGCAAGTGATATGCCCCATTCACTGTAGGATTATCGCAATCAGTGGGGAATATCATTTGCGAAAATGTGCCTAAACAATGGCCTTACACATAGCTATACAGCCCGCGAACCGAAACCTCACCGGCGCTGACAGCTACAATCGTTCCATCAGTTTTCTCTACCAACAGCTCTCCGCCATCTGTAATCCCTCTGGCCACGCCCTCGTACGGCTCTTTCGCCAGCACACGCACCGGCTGATTGTAATTAGCAAGAATACTTTCATATTCCTCTTTCAGCCCACTGAGGTCACAGGTCGCTGCAAATTTTTCATAGTATTTCTCAAAAGCTTCCATCACAAGCCCGGGAATCTGGCTTCTGTCAAATTCCTTGCCGCTCTCCAGATAAAGGGATGTAGCCTTGTCTACCATCTCCTCCGGAAACTCTTTGATATTTACATTAATTCCCACTCCGATGACTGCATAGTCAATTTTTCCATCGCGGACTCCCATTTCGGTAAGGATTCCGCATATTTTTTTGTGGGAAACCACCACATCATTGGGCCATTTGATACTTACGTCAAATCCAAGACTCTTCACTGCTTTCGCCACAGCCATCCCCATTACAAGGGTAAGGGTTGGTGCATACTGAGGTTCAAATTTCGGTCTGAGAAGAATGCTCATCATAACCGACGTACCCTCTGGTACCTCCCAGGATCTGCCAAGTCTTCCTCTTCCTGCTGACTGAAATTCTGCCAGTGCAAGAGTTCCCTCTGATGCGCCTTCCTTCGCCAGACGCTTGATCCACAAATTGGTAGAATCTGTTTCTCTTGCAAAATGGACGGTTTTGCCCGCCCATTTTGTATGTATCTGATCTGCAATTGTGGTTTCGTTATAGATACCGTCTGTAACAATTTCTTCATATGATTCTTTTTCGGAAATCATTTCAGATACCCTTTCTTTCATTAATTCATTGTTATCTGGAAGCCGAATTATTTATTCTCAGGCTCCCCCAGTGTAGCAACCATAACCGCTTTAATGGTGTGCATACGGTTCTCAGCCTCATCAAATACCTTAGAAGCCGGAGACTCGAAGACTTCGTCTGTTACTTCCATATCTGTCAGATTGAAGCGCTCGCCCATCTCTTTGCCAATCTTTGTCTTAAGATCATGGAATGCTGGCAGACAGTGAAGGAAAATTGCTTTCTCCCCTGCATTCTTCATAACTGCAGATGTTACCTTGTATGGTGTCAGATCATGGATTCTCTCTTCCCATACTGCATCCGGCTCACCCATGGATACCCATACATCTGTGTAAATAACGTCTGCGTCCTTCGTTCCAGCCTCTACATCCTCTGTAAGAGTAATGGTTGCGCCGGACTCTGCTGCGTACTCTTTGCACTGAGCAACCAGCTCCTCATTCGGGAAATATTTCTTACTTGTGCAGGCTACGAAATGCATACCAAGCTTGGAGCAGGCTACCATCAGGGAGTTACCCATATTGTAACGGGCATCGCCCATGTAAACCAGCTTGATTCCTTTCAGATATCCGAAATGCTCACGGATGGTAAGCATATCTGCTAACATCTGTGTTGGATGATATTCGTTTGTCAGACCGTTCCAAACCGGAACTCCTGCATATTTTGCAAGATCTTCTACAATTTCCTGACCAAATCCACGGTACTCAATACCATCATACATTCTTCCAAGAACTCTCGCAGTATCTGCAATGCTCTCTTTCTTGCCGATCTGGGAGCCAGTTGGATCCAGATAGGTGCTTCCCATTCCAAGATCATGGGCTGCCACCTCGAAGGAACAACGTGTTCTGGTGCTGGTTTTCTCAAAGATCAGGGCAATATTTTTGCCTTTGTAATACTCGGTAAGCTCACCGGCTTTTTTCTTTGCCTTTAACTCAACGGATAAATCAAGAAGATACAGAATTTCCTCTGGTGTAAAGTCTTTCAGTGTCAAAAAATTTCTGCCTTTTAAGTTCATAATAATCCTCCTCTGGTGTCAGGTATAGTACCTGGCACCATTTTTCTTTCTGTCATGCTTTACAGTAAACTGTCGTACAAGTCTTTGAATTTTTCACTTTTCAGACTGACCATAGCCGGCTTTCATCTCATTAATTTCTTGTTTCAAGAATGTTACTCTTCTTTTTTATCCTTCTCATCCACAACAACTTCTTTCAAAGAAGCTGCCAGTCCTGCCAGGTTCTGGATCTCTGACGGGATAATGATCTTGGTAGATTTGCCGTCTGCCACTTTCGCAAGAGCTTCGAAGCTCTTCAGGGTAAGAACTGCATTGTCAGCACCTGCCTCCTTGATCATACGAAGACCTTCTGCATTCGCCTTCTGAACCTTCAGAACTGCCTCTGCCTGACCTTCTGCCTCTTTGATCATGCGCTCTTTCTGCGCTTCCGCGCGAAGGATAGCAGCCTGCTTCTCAGCTTCGGCATCAAGAATTGCAGATTCCTTTTTACCCTCTGCAACAAGGATGGTGGACTTCTTCTCACCTTCTGCGATCAGAATTGCCTCACGTCTCTCACGCTCTGCTTTCATCTGTTTCTCCATGGCTTCCTGAATAGCGGCCGGAGGAATGATATTTTTAAGCTCTACACGGTTTACCTTGATTCCCCATGGATCAGTTGCCACGTCAAGGGAAGCACGCATCTTGGTATTGATCACCTCACGTGAGGTCAGGGTTTCATCCAGTTCCATATCACCGATAATGTTACGCAATGTAGTCGCGGAAAGATTCTCGATAGCCATGATCGGATTCTCAACGCCGTATGCGTACAGCTTCGGGTCTGTGATCTGGAAAAATACAACAGTATCAATCTGCATGGTTACGTTATCTTTTGTGATAACTGGCTGTGGTGGGAAATCTACAACCTGCTCTTTCAGATTGACTTTTCTTGCCACACGCTCTACAAATGGAAGTTTGAAGTGTACACCGGTTCCCCATGTTGCCTGATAAGCACCTAAACGCTCAAGTACGATCGCATATGCCTGGGGTACGATGCGGATGCAGGATGCCAGGATCCACAGCACCAGAATGATGACGATCAGCAAAAATAAGATACTTCCCATATTACGCCTCCTTTGGCTCCACGATCAATTTAACGCCGTGGACTGCTTTTATGATTACTACAGTGTCAACCGGAATTGTTACGCTGTCATCGGATGTCCGGGCCATCCATTCAATGTCATTGATGCGAACCTGGCCTGTCTGGGCCAGATTATTGATCTTCTGGATCACGACAGCCTTTTTTCCAAGAAGACCTTCCACATTTGTTTTCTCTGTGTCTTTTCTCATAAGCTTCAGAGCTGCCGGTCTTGTAAAAAACAGCAGCACCAGTGAAACACAGAAAAACAGAAGAAGCTGCGGCACGATTCCCATTCCAATGCCGGCTGCAATAGCGGCAGCAAGTGCGCCTCCTGCAAACCAGATGGTGGTAAGTGCCGTGGTAAGCCCTTCAATAACCAGAAGCACAGCCAGGACTCCCAGCCAGATAATTGGTTCCATAAGACTCCCCCTTTCAGATAAGCGATTGTCAAAATCTGCCATACGTCATCAGATATACTTCAGCAGACAGATTCCAGATCAGCTAACCCTACCGTCTCTGCCTTGCAGCCTCATACATCAAAATTCCTGCAGCCATAGCTGCATTCAAGGACTCCACCTTGCCGCACATGGGGATCCGGATGAGACAATCGGCAGCTTCTGCTGCCTCTTCCGTCAGCCCGTTTCCTTCATTTCCAATAAGAAATGCTGTGCCGCCCTGATAATCCTCCTGATCATAGGAATTTTTTCCTTTCAGGTGGGCTGCAAAGGTACGGATACCTTTTTGCTCCAGTTCTGCTTTTAATGATACCACATCCTCCACATATAGGAAAGGCATTCTGTAAACAGATCCCATAGTTGATCGGATGACCTTTGGATTGGTAATGTCTACGCAGGTTTTCGTAAGAAAAACACCGGAAACACCAGCACCCTCACCTGTTCGGAAAATAGTCCCTGCATTTCCCGGATCCTGAAGATCCTCAAGAACCATTACCAAAGGAGCATCTCCTTTTAAAATATCTTCCACAGTCCACGCCGGTTTCTTCAGAACTGTAAGAATTCCCTGTGGAGTCCTGGTATCACACATCTGGCGGAAAACATTATCTGCCACGATTTCTCTTTTTTCTTCCGGAAGCTCCATGACCTGCTTCATCAGGGACTCATCTGCAGTCAGGGATTCTGTCACATAAACCCTGGAAATCCAGTCCTTTGGAGCTTCCCCGAACATTTTCCGTCCCTCAGCCACAAACAACCCCTGTTCCCTGCGGGCCTTGGCCTTCTGGTTTAACTGTATGATATTTTTTACCTGTGTATTATTTGCACTGGTTATCATAAATTATCCTCCCTGTTACAGCGGCTTTCGGAATTTATTCAAATCCTCGTTCTTTCCTACTGCAACCAGAATACAACCCGCTTCCAGCTTCTCCGCAGGATTCAGGTTTACATTTACAGAATCTCCATGCTTCACTGCAACCAGATTTATATGATGCTGCTCACGGAGCCTGATCTCTGAAAGACTTTTTCCCACCCATTCACCCGGGATCCGGAATTCTGCCATACTGAACTCCGTAGAAAGCTCAAACACATCCTCAAATCCACTGGCTGTAAAATTACGAGCAACGCGGATGCCCATGGAACGCTCCGGATATATTACCTGATCAGCACCAATTTTCTCCAGGATCCGGCCATGAAGGGAATTCATTGCCTTCGCCAGAACAAGCGGGACGCCCAGGTCCTTCACCTGCATGGTGGCTGTAATACTGGCTTCCATATTTTCTGCAACCGCAATAATCGCAACGTCTACATTCTGCACGCCCAGAGATTTCAGAATTCCAGGCTCGCGCACATCTGCACGAACTGCATAGGTGACAGTATCTGCAATTTCCTGAATATTTTCATCTTTATCATCAATTGCCAAAACATCATAATCTGCATTCGCAAGCTCTTTTGCCAGGGTCATTCCAAACTGCCCCAATCCAATGACTGCAAAGGATTTTCCGCTCATTCTAATCTCCTTTAAAATCTGCTATGAAAGCAACGGACTTTCATGCGGGATAATGTCGTCCACAGACGCCATTTTCTATCCTATCATAATATTCTCTTCTGCCAGATGTACATCTTTCGTTCGCTTCTGCGCACGGGATACAACCGCCGCGCCCAGTGTCAGCGGACCGATTCTTCCAAGATACATGGTAAAAATAACGATCCATTTGGCCGGTGTATTCAGGACCGCGGTCAGTCCTCTGGAAAGACCTACGGTTCCAATTGCAGAAGTAAGCTCATACAGCACATCCACAAAGGGTGCATCCGGCATAATTGCAAAAATCCCCAGCACGGAAATAAGCAGCACACTAACCGCCATTCCCACAACTACCTGCGCAGAACGGATATAACTGCTGCGAATCTTTCTCCCATAAACCTCTACATCCTTTTTTCCCCGAAGGTTGGCAATAATACTCAGCACAAGCACTGCAAGTGTAGTCGTCTTCACTCCGCCGGCAGTCCCCATAGGAGAACCTCCAACCAGCATAAGAAACAGACAGATCATTACACTTCCGCTGGTCAGCGCCCCCTGATCAACTGTAAAAAACCCTGCTGTTCTTGTGGTCACAGACTGAAATGCCGCTGCCATCAGCTTCTGCCCAAAGGACAGACTTCCCAGGGTGTCCGGATTCTTATACTCAAACAGTAAAATACAGATTGTCCCACCAAGGAGCAAAATCCCGGTTGTAGTCAAAACCAGCTTGCTCTGCAGACGAAGGGTCCGGAATAATCTGCCAGGAGAAAGCTTCTTCTGAAAAACCAGCTTTATTCTTTCTCCAAGATCCCACCATACGTTAAAGCCAAGTCCAGAAGCAATAATCAATCCCATAGTTGTCACATTCACCAGAGGATTGGTTACATAGTCTGCCAGACTGTTCTCTCCCAAGAGATCGATTCCTGCATTGCAAAAGGCTGAAACTGCTGTAAAAGCAGCCTGCCCCAGACCTTTCACCAGTCCAAGCTCTGGTACAAAGCAGAATGCATAGCCGACGGCTCCGATTCCTTCTGCTGCAAACACACAGAGAACCACTTTTCTCACCACTGTTACCAGACCGGACATCTGCTCCAGATTATAGGATTCCTGGATCATTCTGCGGTTCTTCAGACTGATCTTCTTATTCAGGGAAATAAAAATAACGCTTGCAAGTGCGATCAGTCCAATTCCGCCAATCTGTATGAGCAAAAGGATCACCAGTTTGCCAATCAGACTCCAGTGCGTAGCTGTAGTCACAGTTACAAGCCCGGTAACACATACGCAGGTGGTGGCTGTAAACATAGCATCGGAGAACGAAGTGGTCTGGCCTGCTGCCGTACAGAAAGGCAGCCACAGAATTAATCCTCCTACAAAAATTACCCCCGCAAAGCTGAGGGTAATGATCTGCGCCGTATTCAGTTTATGCAATTTATATTGCAGGTTTTGAATGAACATAAGCTTCCTTTATGCCACTGCCCTCAGCATCTTTTGCAAAATATTCTGCTGCAGAATGTCAGGGACAATGACTCTTTTATAATTACGGTTCACCTGCCGCCGGCACATAGCTCAAAGGATTTCTGCAAAATGTGTATCACAGACTGTAAAACCCAGTCGGAAATATGCCCTGAGACAAGTGAACCGTATTATCACTGTTATTTCCTATAGTTATGAGAAAGGGACTCACAAACCTCCCACATATATGGAGTTACGCTCTTCTCCATTGCAAGAGCTTCATTGATATCGAAATCAACGAAATCACCATGACGATATCCAACAACACGGCTCTTCTTGCCTTCCAGAAGAAGGTCTACTGCCATAGCACCCATCATGGATGCATATACACGGTCTTTACATGTTGGGCTTCCACCACGCTGCATGTGACCAAGGATAGTAGCACGTGTTTCGATTCCTGTAGCAGCCTCGATACGAGTTGCCATAGCCTGTGAATGGCCGATACCCTCTGCATTGATGATGATGTGGTGTTTCTTACCCATCTTACGGCTCTCAATAATGTTATTGATCAGCTTCTGCTCATCATAGTCATACTTCTCAGGGATCAGAACATCCTCGGCTCCGTTGGCAATACCGCACCACAGTGCAAGCCAGCCGGCTCCACGTCCCATAACCTCGATGATACTGCATCTCTCATGGGAAGTAGATGTATCACGAACCTTATCAATTGCTTCCATAGCTGTATTAACAGCGGTATCAAAACCGATGGTGTACTCTGTACATGCAATGTCAAGGTCGATGGTTCCTGGAATTCCGATTGTGTTGATTCCAAGGTTAGCAAGCTTCTGCGCTCCAGCAAAGGAACCGTCTCCACCGATTACAACAAGTCCGTCAATACCGTGCTTGCGGCAGATCTCTGCACCACGCTGCTGTCCTTCCGCTGTGCGGAACTCGGCACATCTTGCAGTGTAAAGAATTGTACCACCACGCTCGATGGTGTCGGATACATCTCTTGCTGTCATATCGATGATCTCTTCGTTTAAAAGGCCGTTATAGCCCTTCTGGATACCTTTTACTTTAAGTCCGCTGGAAAGTCCACGTCTTACAACTGCACGGATTGCAGCGTTCATTCCAGGAGCGTCACCGCCGCTGGTAAGGACACCAATGGTCTTAACTTTGTTTTCTGCCATAATAATCTCCTCCATCTTATGAATCGTCGGGAGCTGTGTCTCCATTTTCAGTGGAAACGCCCTCGTTTTTCTATACACATATTCAGCATTAGTTTATAGCATTTTCAAAGGTTTTTCAAGACTCTTTCCTTAAGTAATTGCCGAAATTACACTCTGTTTTCCGTGATTTTACCATAATTTTCCATATACCTGTCTGATTCTTCACTTTAAAGCGTTTTCAGAGCTCTTTCTACAACCCGGATATTGCCTTCACCATATTTTTTACTCATCTGTGCAAGCCATTCATCCTGCAGATTTACATGGTATGCAGCAGACAGTTTTTTCATTGCTTTTACATCTTTCAGATAAATAACGACAGTGTCTGTACCCTGAGAATTCCGTAGATCCTCCAGAAGCCCTTTTTCTTTCTGGCTATAATCGTCCTTACTTTCAAACTGGATCCAGAGTTCTCTCGGAATATCGGAGAAAGGCCGTACCTTTTCCAGGATCAGTTTGCTGGCCTTGTCATCCTCGGCAGATACCCGTCCCTGGATGAATACCCTGGCGTCCTCATTGATCATATTCTGCCATTTCTCGTAATCTCTTGGGAAAACCATGACTTCCACAGTTCCAACCAGATCCTCCACGGTAAGGAACGCCATCACTTTGTTTGTTTTGGTATACTTCACGTTTTTCTCTGTGATCATTCCTCCGATGATGACTTTCTGATTGTCCCGTACTTTTGACTCATCCGGTTCACCGCCTTCACGGTCGTCTTCATCTGACGGCTGGAAATCAATAGTTCTTGCGGAAATCATTTTCTCCATCATATTACGGTAGCGATCCAGAGGATGACCGCTCAGGTATATGCCAAGGACTTCTTTTTCGTAGGACAGAACCGTCTCTTTGTCATATTCTTCCAGATTCGGCATACGGATCTCAAATTCTTTTTTTTCATCTTCGCTGGCAATGTCGAATAAGCTGAGCTGCCCTGCCATAGACTGCTTCTTGTTTCGGGAAATGTCATCTACGATCTGACCAAAAACGACCATCTTCTGATGACGGTTTCCTTCCAGACAATCCAGAGCACCGGCCTTGATAAAGTTCTCAATAGCACGCTTGTTCACAGCTTCAATATTCCGCTCAATAAAGTTCTTCACGGAAAGGTACTCGCCATGTTCTTTTCTCTCTGCAACAATAGCCTCGATGACCGGACGGCCTACGCTCTTGATTGCGGAAAGTGCATAGAGGATCGAGCCTCCTGATACGGAAAAGCCATACTCGCCTTTGTTGATGTCCGGCGGCAGGATTGGAATGTTCATCTGGCGGCAGACCTGAATATACTCGGCAACCTTGGTAGGCTTGTCGATTACGGAGGTCATCAGCGCAGCCATATATTCTACCGGATAATAGTATTTCAGGAAGGCAGTCTGATACGTAACATAGGCGTATGCCGCAGCATGGGATTTGTTAAATGCATACTGTGCAAAATCGATCATTTCATCGTAGATCTTATTTGCAATTTTCTCATCAATTCCATTTTTAATACAGCCGGGAACACCTTCCGCTTCGTTTCCATAGACAAAAGCCTGGCGTTCTTTTTCCATAACGTTAAGTTTCTTCTTGGACATGGCACGGCGGAGAAGGTCACTTCGTCCCAGGGTAAATCCGGCAAGACTCTGTACGATCTGCATAACCTGCTCCTGGTACACAATACATCCGTGGGTGGCCTTCAGAATCGGCTCCAGCTGCGGACAGTCGTAGTGGATGGTGTCCGGACGGTTCTTGCCGCGGATATACTGGGGAATAAAGTCCATAGGGCCTGGGCGGTACAGGGAAATTCCGGCGATTACATCCTCAAGGCTATGTGGCTTCAGTTCTTTCATGAATCCTTTCATTCCGCCGCTTTCCAGCTGGAACACACCGTCAGTACGACCTGTTCCAAGAGAATCCAGCACTTTCTGGTCATTATAATCTATCTTTTGCATATCAAGGGATATGCCGTAATTTTTCTTTACATTTTTTACTGCGTTGTTGATTACAGTCAGGGTTCGAAGGCCAAGGAAATCCATTTTCAAAAGTCCCAGCTCCTCAAGAGTTGTCATGACAAACTGGGTGACAATGGTTCCGTCCTGCGCGCGGGAAAGGGGCACATACTCGGAGACGTCTTTCTGGCTGATTACAACTCCGGCAGCGTGCATGGAGGTATGTCTTGGAAGACCTTCCAGACGTTTAGCCATGTCAATCAGATGATGCACATCCGGCTGCTCGTCGTATGCTTTTTTCAGTTCCGGGTTTACTTCCATGGCTTTATCAATTGTGACAAGCTTCACATTCGGTATTTTGGCAGGAACCATTTTCGCAATGGAGTCTACCTGGGCATATGGCATATCGAGGACACGGCCTACATCACGGATAACACCGCGGGCTGCCAAAGTACCGAATGTAACAATCTGAACCACACAGTCTTTGCCGTATTTCCGTACAACATAGTCGATTACTTCCTGTCTTCGCTCAAATCCGAAATCCACGTCAATATCAGGCATGGATACTCGCTCCGGATTCAGGAAACGTTCAAACAGAAGGTCATATTTGATTGGATCAAGTAAGGTGATTCCAAGGGTATATGCAACAATACTTCCGGCTGCGGAGCCTCGTCCGGGACCTACTTCAATGCCATTACTGCGGGCATAATGGATGAAATCCCACACAATGAGGAAGTAGTCAACATAGCCCATATTTTTGATAGTGTTCAGCTCGTATTCCAGTCGCTCCCGTAGCTCTGGGGTAACCGGATCGTACAGGCGCTCCAGACCTTCGAAGCAGAGCTTATTCAGGTATTCCCAGGAGGTGTAGCCCTCGGGAACGTCGAATCTTGGCAGCTTGGTAACTCCGAATTCAATTTCTACGTGGCAGCGCTCTGCTATTTTATGTGTGTTCTCCAAGGCTTCCAGTGCATATGGGAAAAGTGCCGCCATTTCCTGCTCGGATTTCACGTAGTACTGACCGCCTTCGTAGCGCATACGGTCTGTATCGGACAGCTTCTTCCCTGTCTGGAGACACAGAAGAATGTCGTGAGGATCAGCATCTTCTTTGTAGGTGTAATGAATATCGTTAGTGGCTACCAGGTCAATTCCAGTCTCCTGGTGCATGCGCAGAAGCTGCTGGTTTACATTCTGCTGTTCCGGAATTCCATGATCCTGAAGCTCTAGGAAAAAATTGCCTTCGCCGAAAATTTCCTGATAGCGGAGGGCCGCCTTCTTAGCGTCCGGGTACATTCCTCTGTTAAGGAACCGGGCTACTTCACCGGCCAGGCAGGCGCTCAGCGCGATGAGACCTTCGTGATATTCCCGGAGAAGCTCCAGGTCTACTCGTGGTTTATAGTAAAAGCCTTCTTTAAAGCTTTTGGATACAATTTTCATAAGGTTCTGGTAGCCCTGGTTGTTCTCGGCAAGAAGTACCAGATGGTAGTAACGGTCGTCGCCACTGCCGATCTCGCGGTCGAAGCGGGAACCAGGGGCTACATAGACTTCGCAGCCAAGGATCGGATTGATTCCGGCTGCTTTCGCTGCCCGGTAAAAATCGATGACGCCGTACATGACCCCATGGTCTGTGATGGCCGCGCTGTCCATCCCAAGCTCCTTTACACGGGCAACGTATTCTTTTATTTTATTGGAACCGTCCAGCAGGGAGTATTCGGTGTGGACGTGGAGGTGGGTAAAAGCCATTGTGTGTCTCCTTCTTCGCAAATTTGCTATTTAATGTGTTGGTCGTTATCCCGGACGCGATTTCACAATGTATATTCACCGCCGCGCGTCGC
>OHZI01000047.1_pt1 | contig 45845 bp, 39 predicted proteins | sample 1580511 | NCBI WGS metagenome assembly OHZI01 (sample SAMEA3882508, study PRJEB24775) | human gut metagenome | biome: human-associated habitat; feature: intestine environment; material: feces | place: Netherlands | collected 2009/2010
AGTCATCGCCGCCCAGGTGGGTATCACCTTTGGTGGCCAGAACCTCGGTCACGCCGTCGCCCATCTCGATGATGGAGACATCGAAGGTGCCGCCGCCCAAGTCGTAGACCATGATTTTCTGGTCCTCTTCCTTATCGATGCCGTATGCCAGAGATGCGGCAGTGGGCTCGTTGATGATACGCTTGACGTTCAGGCCGGCAATGGTGCCTGCGTCCTTGGTTGCCTGACGCTGGCTGTCGTTGAAGTATGCAGGAACGGTGATGACTGCATCGGTGACAGTCTCACCCAGATAAGCCTCAGCATCTGCCTTCAGCTTCTGCAGGATCATAGCGCTGACCTGCTGGGGAGTGTACTCCTTGCCGTTCAGGGTCACCTTGTGGTCGGTGCCCATATAACGCTTGATGGAAGCCACCGTGTTCTCAGGGTTGGTGATGGCCTGGCGCTTTGCGACCTGACCCACCAGACGGTCGCCGGTCTTGGTGAAGCCGACAACGGACGGGGTGGTGCGTGCACCCTCAGAGTTTGCGATAACAACGGGCTCGCCGCCCTCCATAACAGCCACGCAGCTGTTGGTAGTACCAAGGTCGATACCAATGATCTTACTCATAATGAAAGCTCCTCTCAAATTCAGAACGTTTTTTGTTTATGTGATGCTCAAATGTTACCAAGCGGATGTTATATTTGAAAACCCTTGCGGGGTCTTGCAAAATCACTCTGCCACAACAACGGTGGCATGGCGGACGATCTTATCGCCCAGCTTGTAGCCCTTCTGGTAAACCGTGATCACGGTGCCGCTCTCCTGCCCATCGGGGGCGGGGATCTGCTGCACGGCATTCATAAAGTTGGGGTCAAAGGGCTTGCCCAGCGCCTCGATCTCCTCCACATGGAGGACGCTCAGCGCCTTGGCGGCTTTGTCCAGCGTCATGGTCACGCCCTTCTTGTAATTCTCGTCGGTGGTGGGGGCGTTGGCCGCCATCTCCAGCGTATCCAGAATGGGGATGATCTGGTTCACGGCAAAGGACACGCCGTCGTTGAACTTCTGGTCAGCCTCACGGGTGGAGCGCTTGCGGTAGTTCTCATACTCGGCGGCCATCCGCAGCAGCTGATCCTTGGCCTGATTGGCATTCTTCTCAGCCGCGTCCAGCTTTGCCTTCACGGCCTCCAGCTCCCGTGCCTTCTTGTTGAAGAAGCCATCCTTTTTCTTGGGGTCTGCCGCTTCAGCGTTCGTCTCGGGAGCCGCTGCCTGCTCAGGTGCAGTTTCCGGGGCGGCCTGCTCGGCGGTGTTGGGCTCCACGGCAGGTTCTTCTGCCTGCGGGGTCTTTTTTGTTTCTTCGCTCATTCCAGGTCCTCCTTATAGATCACAGTCCGCCGGGGTGCGGCTGCCTGCGGGGTATCTTTTCGTTTGCCGCTCATTCCTTCGCCAAGCTGATCGGCAAAGGTGTGGAGCAGCGGCATCAGCTTCTGGAAGGGCATCCGGGTGGGACCAATGAGGGCCACGGAGCCCCAGAGGCCTCCGCCCACCAGATACCGGTCACTCACGATGCACAGGCCGGGGATCTGAGGTTCCAGATCCTCGCCCAGCAGGATGCTTTCGCTCTGCTCTGCCGGGGGTGCAATGAGGGCGGCGGCCTGCTCTTCGTCGTTCAGCAGGCTCAGGATGCTGCCCACCTTGCCGTCCAGCTGGGGCCAGTCCAGCAGGTACTGCTCACCACCCAGATACACATGGGGCTGGGTGGAATCCTGCAGGATGGCGGCGGCAGCGCTGATCACCGGCACCAGCTCCGGGCTGATCTGGCTGCACAGCTCTGCAAGGAGCCGGGGCGACAGATCAACAGGAGCCACAAAGGTCAGGTTCCGGTTGAGCAGGGCGGCAAGCGCCGCTGCATTTTCCCGGGAAAGACCGGTGCGGACCCGCGCAACACGGGTGCGGACATAACCGGCAGTGGTCACAGCCAGCACCGCTGCGGCGCTGCGGCCCACCTGCACCACCTCGTAATGGGCGATGCAGAGATCCTCAGCACAGGGGGTGCTGACGGCGGCGGTGCAGCCGCTGATGGCGGCCAGCGCCTTGGCGGCACCCTGTGCCAGCTTTTCCGGCTCGTGGTCAAGGCTTGCGAACACCGCGTCCACACGGGCGCGGGTCACACGGTCCAGCGGCTGGTCATCGGTGAGAAGATGATCCAGATAATAACGGTAGCCCTTGGCACTGGGGACACGGCCTGCGCTGGTGTGGGGCTGCTCCAGCAGACCCAGCTTGGTCAGCGCGGCCATCTCGTTGCGCAGCGTGGCACTGGAAACTGCCATATCAAAGTAGTTTGCCAGCACACTGCTGCCCACGGGCTCGCCCTCGAGGCCATACAGCGCAACGATCGCCTGCAAGACACGCTGCTTGCGTGCATCCATCGTCATAGCGCCTGCCTCCTTCGTTCGCTTTTTGTTCTTTAGCACTCCTTCTTCCTGAGTGCTAAGACCATTATATCCAATTTTGCGGCGCTGTCAATAGCTTCTCAGAAAAGTTTTGAAAGATTCATAATTCTGTCATAAAGGCCGCACAAAAAAGAGCCGCCCTGCGGCGGCTCTCCTATATAATAGATCATTCCTCCATCTGCTTTGCCAGAAATGCCGCCGCCACGTTCACCGCCTTGAGCTGGGCGGCATCGGGCTGGGCAGTGCGGTCCTCCGTAAGCAGGCCTACACTGCCGGTGACATCCCCCGCCGCAATGATGGGCACAGCGCACAGCAGCGCCCGGGGTGAGCCCTCACAGGGCAGCAATGCCTTTTCGGGGCTGCCATCGCTCTGGTAGGGCTTGCGGCTGTCCATCAGCTTTTCCAGCGGCTGGCTCACGCTGCGGTCTGCCAGATCCCGCCTGCCCGCACCGGATGCCGCCAGAATGCGGTCCCGGTCTGAGACAAAGGCCGTCAGGGCAAAGCACTTGCTCAGCACATCCACATACTGAGCCGTCACCCCGCTCAGTTCCCCCATGGGCGAATACTTCTTGAAGATGACCTCGCCGTCCCCTGTTGTGAAGATCTCCAGCGGGTCTCCCCTGCGGATGCGCTGGGTGCGGCGGATCTCCTTGGGGATGACCACCCGCCCCAGCTCATCGATGCGGCGCACGATGCCGGTTGCTTTCATAAGGTTCCCTTCCTTTCCATGTTCCGGTTTTGCTTCCAGATTTCTGTGAAGTATGGTTATTCTGTGGAAACAGGAAGGGAATTATTCATTCAGCTCTGGCCGGAGCCTTACCTGCGCACATACTGCGTCTTTCTGCCCGCGCCGATCCTCTCCAGAACGCCCTCCTCTGTTAGTTTTTTCAGCGCGCTTTCAATCGAGCTTGTACCAAAGCCCGGGCAGGCCTCTGCGGCCTCCTGTTTTGTAAAGGCTCCCAGCCTTTCCATCGCATAACTGCGCACTCGTTCGTACGCCGTCACGCGCTTCTGTCCCCCGCCGACCAGATCGACCCGCTGCTCAAAATCCTGATAGCAGGAGCAGATCACTGCCAGCATATATTTGATGAACGGTGTCGGGTCATTTTCCTCCTCATGCCAGTGCTGATCAGCCTGCGCCAATGCTGCATAGTACTCATCCTTAGTCTCTGCAATTGCTTTTTCAATGCTGATGTACTGCCCCACAACATATCCATTCTGATACAGCATCAAAAGGGTCAGCAGCCGGCTCATTCTGCCGTTACCATCATTGAAAGGATGGATACAGAGAAAATCCAAGATAAAACAGGGGATCAAAAGCAGGGGATCAACGAGTTCTCTGTGCAGCACATCCTGATAAGTGCAGCAAAGTGCCTCCACAGCACCCGGTGTCTCGTATGGTTCCAGCGGGCGGAACAGCACATGGCGTTCCCCACTGGGAAGGGTCATATCGATCTCATTGGGTGTAGTCTTAAAATGTCCTCGATAGGTCAAATTCGTATATTTCAGTAGATCACGGTGCAGTTGCAGGATGTACCCCGGCTCTACCGGAATATAGGCATAGTTCTCGTGGATGAGATTTAAAACATTCCGATATCCCAATATCTCCATTTCGTCCCGGTTACGTGGAGTCGTTTTATCTTCAACCAGCTGTTTCAGGCGTGCATTGGTCGTGATGATTCCTTCGATCCGATTGGAGGACTCTGTACTTTGGATCTTTGCGATCTCCACCAGTCGCTCCAATTCAGCGGGCCTTTGTTTCAGATATAGTTCCTGCCGCCCCTTGCATTCATGGATCTTCGCAACATAAGACAAGACCTCATTATCCCAGGAGTATTCTGCAATCTTTTTATAATCAAATGTACGCATGATTCACCCATTCCTTCTCCCAGCCCGTTCTTCCTTCTCCCAATTATACACTCATTTTGGGAGAAAGCACAAGAAACTGGGAGAAAGCTTTTATCGTTCTCGTCACTCGCAGCTCCGGCCGGAGCGCTGCTTATCCTCATACATCCGGTGGTCGGCCAGGATGCGGATGGCACGCACATCGTCGCTGTCACTTGGGTAGACCGCACAGCCGCAGCTGGTGCCAACCTGCACCTCTGCATCCTTCAGGCGGTAAGGCTCCCGGATGGCTGCCTTGATCTTTTCCACCCGGCTCTTGCAGAACCCCTCCGTTACGGCTCCGTTGACGATGAGGGCGAACTCATCCCCGCCGATGCGGAACACCGCATCGCTCTCCCGCACGCAGCCCCGCAGGCGGCTGGCCACCTCCTTGAGCAGCTGGTCGCCCACATCGTGGCCGTAACGGTCGTTCACAGGCTTGAAACGGTCAAGGTCGAGGTAGAACAGGACAAACGGTGTCCTGTTCAGCTCGTTTTCTTTCAACAATGCGTCAAAATAGCGTTCATTATACAGTCCGGTCAGTCCGTCGGTGTTGGCCAGGTCCTCCATCTGCTGGCGGGCCTCCTCTTCCTGCCGGAGGGCGCGCTCCTTTTCCTCCACGCGCAGGCGGGCATCGATGCGGACACCGTACACCAGCACGATGCCTGCGCAGAAGAACAGCCCAGCCAGCAGCAGGATGGTGGCGTTCTGGATCTTCCGCATTCCACTGTCCACCACGTCACGGCCGACGATACCCACAATGGACAGATCCTGAAAGCCCACAGGCTGGTAGACCAGATAATAGCTCTTGCCCTCAAGCCAGCAGGAAAGGCTGCCGCTGCGGCCCTCTGCCACGTCCTGCCGGGCCCGGGTCAGTGTGCCCGCATCCACCTGCCCATGCTTCTGCAGGTAATCGAACAGGTTGTCCATCCAGTCCTCGATCTCGCTCTTGGGTTCCTCCGAGAGCATCACATCGCCATCGGGATGGATGATGTAGCAGTCGCTCTGGCCGCCGTAAGCACTGCCGCCGATCAATTCCTCTATGGTCTTATTCCGATAGCTCACGGCAAGGCTGGTGTAGGTGGTGCCGTCGATCTCCACCGGCGCAATGGGCGCAGAGTATACCACCCGGCGCTCCCCGCTCCGCATGATGTAGCTGGACACCGTAGGCTTGCCGGTGCGGTACATCTCCTCAAAGGCCGTCCAGAGGTGATCCACTTTTTCATGCTTGCCCCGGATACTCCAATATTCGCAGTTTTCATTGAACAGATACACGCTGCTGTACCGCCAGATCTCCCGCTCGGCCTCATAGCTGCGCAGGCGTTCCTCCGCCAGGCCCTCCTCATTGGCAGCCTGCAGACTCTTGCCCCACTCGTTCAGCATGTTCCAATTGCTCCGAGAGAAGATGGAAAAAGACTTATCCACCTGCTCATAGGTCTCCAGCAGGTTGCGGGTGCCTTCGTCATAGAACTGCTGCCGGATGTACAGGATGTACCAGCACAGACCTGTCACCACGACCATCGCCAGCAGCAGCGCAGCTGCCGTCCATCTTTCTTTTTTCTTCCACATATTCAGCTTCTCCTCAGCAGAGTCCCAACTCTCTGCCCTTTTCCGGCCGCATTTCCACAGCCTGCGAAACCACGCAATTCCGTCGAATCAACACTACCAAATTCTGCTTTTTCTGTCAAGGCTTTCGTCAAAGATTATTCGCTGCAAATTTGGGGCATTCTTCTATCCTTTTGCTGCTGTGTATGTTATAATAAAATGTATGGATTTCTGAGGGGGTGCTCTTATGCAGCAGATCGTGATATTGGGCGGCGGTGCAGCGGGCCTTGCCGCCGCATTGGCCGCCGCCCAGTCTGCCCCGGCAGGGGCAGTGCGGGTGACGGTGCTGGACCGCAACCCCAGGTGCGGCAAAAAGCTGTTGGCCACCGGCAACGGCCGCTGCAATCTGGACAACACCGGCATTGCACCGGAGCAGTATTTCACCGCTGACCCCGCCGCCCTGCGGCCCCTGCTGGCCGCGGTGGATGCCGCCGCACCGCTGGAATGGTTCGCGGCGCTGGGCCTGTACACCCGCACCGATGAGGCCGGGCGGGTGTACCCCTACTCCAACCAGGCCGCAGACGTGCTGGCCCTGCTGGAAGGCCACCTTGCCCGGCTGGGCGTGGAGGTGCGTACCGGCTGCACTGTGCAGACCCTGAGCCAGAACCGCAGCGGCTATACCATCCTGTGCGAGGATGCCGAGGGTCAGGACCAGACCCTGCGGGCCGATGCCGTCATCTGCGCCATGGGCGGCAATGCCGGGCCGCAGTTCGGCACCGACGGCTTCGGCACCCGATTCGCCGCCCAGTGCGGCGGAAAGCTGGAGCCGCTGTACCCCTGCCTGACCGCCCTGCAGACAGCAAAACCCAACCGATCTCTGGCCGGCATCCGGGCCAAGGCCGCTGCCACCCTGCTGGACCTCAACCGCCACTGCACCGTGGCTGTGGAAAACGGCGAGGTGCAGTTCACGGACTACGGGCTTTCGGGCATCTGCATCATGCAGCTGTCCGGCCATCTGGCCCCGGGACGGGGGCCAAAGCGCCCGGCCGTTGAGCTGGACCTCTTCCCCATGCTGGATGAGACTGCCCTGACCGCCCTGTTTGCGGCCCGGGTGCCCCTGCTGCCGGGCAAGGCACCTGCGGATTTCTGGACAGGTCTGCTCAATCCCAAGCTGGGCCGCGCCCTGTGGGCAGCGGCAAAGCTGCCTGAAAAACCGGTGGACACCCTGCCGGATGCCGCCTGGCAGGTGCTGGCCAACGCGGCCAAGCACTGGCTGTTCGAGGGCCTGACCCCCTGCGGCTGGAAGCAGGCCCAGACCACCGGCGGCGGCCTGAGCCTGACCGAAGTGACCCCCAGCTTCCAGTTCAAGGGCTGCCCCGGCCTTTACTTTGTGGGTGAAACGCTGGACTGCGCCGGCAGCTGCGGCGGCTTCAACCTGCACTGGGCCTTTGGCAGCGGCATCGCCGCCGGGCGTGACGCGGTGCGGAGCCTGAAGCGGCCTGCCCCGAAGCTGAATAAAAAGAAGCGATAAAGAATGACCCTCTCCATCCCGCATCTGACAGACAGACTGCAGGGACGGAGAGGGTCATTTTCGTTTCAGATACGCTTGTGTCTCCCGGACCACCACCCCCGAAAGCCCCACTACGCCCACAAGATTGGGCAGCATCATCAGGCCGTTGAAGGTATCGGAGAGCGCCCAGGCCAGATCCAGCTTCATCACAGCACCCACCAGCACCATGGCCGCAAATACCAGTTTATATCCTGCAGCGGCACGCTCCCCCAGCAGATACACCACTGCCCGGGTGCCGTAATGGCTCCACCCCAGCGTAGTGGAATAGGCAAACAGCAGGACCGACACCGCGATGAACTGCGGCCCGAACGCCCCAAACACCGTGGAAAAGGCCTGCCCCACCAGTGCGGAGCCCTCCACGCCGGTCAGGGCCGCACCGGTGTCCAGATCCACAAGGCCGCTGGTGAGTACCACAAGGGCCGTGAGGGTGCAGACCACCATGGTATCTGCAAACACCTCGAATATGCCCCACATTCCCTGCTGGACAGGCTCCTCCACGTTGGCCGCACAATGCACCAGCACCGATGCGCCCAGTCCTGCTTCGTTGGAAAAGGCTCCCCGCTTGAATCCCCAGCTGATGGCCCGGGCCATGCCGTAGCCCAGCACCCCGCCCCCGGCGGCCTGCAAGCCAAACGCCCCCCGGAAGATGGCCGCGAATGCCGCCGGGACAGCCGCCCAATGGACACAGACCACGGTCAGCGCCCCGAACAGGTAGAACAGGGCCATGAGCGGGACGATGGCCTCCGTGACTGCGGCCACCCGCTTCAGCCCGCCCAGTACGACCCGCCCGGTGAGCAGGGCCAGTACAATGCCCGTTGCCACCGGCGGCACCCGGAACACCGCCTGCAGATTGCCCGCAATGGAGTTGATCTGGCTCATATTCCCCATGCCGAAGCTGGCCAGCACGCAAAAGCAGGCAAACAGCACCGCCAGTGCCCGGCCAAAGCCGCCGCCCAGTCCCTCGGCCAGATAGTACATGGGCCCGCCGCACCATCTTCCGGCGGCATCCCGGCGGCGGTAGCAGATGCCCAGCACGTTCTCGGCATAACTGGTCATCATCCCCAGCAGGGCCATGACCCACATCCAGAACACAGCCCCCGGCCCGCCCGCCAGAATGGCCGCCGCCACGCCCACGATGTTGCCGGTGCCGATGGTCGCCGCCAGCGCCGTGCAAAGGCTCTGAAACTGGCTGATGGCTTCATCGTCCGTGTGGGCGGTCACATTCCGGTCCAGGAAGATGGCCCCGATGGTGTGCCGCATCCAGTACCCGAAATATCGCAGCTGGAAAAAACCGGTGCGCACTGTCAGCAGACAGCCGGTGCCAAACAGCAGTGCCAGCCCCACCGGCCCCCATACCACACCGCCGACCACCGCGTTCACCCGCGCCAAGCTCTCCCACATACACAAACGCCCCCTGTGCTCTACTGTATGGCACAGGGGGCGTTTTCATGCCCGGGCAGCGGTTTCTGTATAAAAAAGCGCATCCCGGCCCACCCTGTTCCAAAACGGAACGGAGGAACACAGGATGCACAAGAACGGTTGGAGGCCCTTCTGGGCGGCTTTGGGGGCGGCACTTCTGGTGCTGCTGCCGCTGGTGGGCGGCACAGTCCTGCTCACCCGGCAGATGGTGCGCACCCGCATCCAGACCGCCCAGCCCCAGAGCGGGGTGCCCATCCAGCTGCCCCGGGCCGAGCACCGGATGACCCTGCTTCTCTGCACCGCCGGGGAGCAGCCGGGCTTTTTGCTGGTCTACCTGAACGCCGCTCAGAACAGTCTGAACCTGCTGGCCATGCCGGGGGAGCTGACGGTTCCCTTCAACGGAGAGACTGCCAGCCTTGCCCACTGCTACGGAGCGGCGGGGCCCGCCCGGTGCCGTCAGGCGCTTCTGGAGGTGCTGGGCCTGCCGGAGGATATGCTTTATCTGGCGCTGTCCCCCGCCGTGCTGGAAAAGACTGCTTCCCGTTACGGGCCGGTGCGGGTGGGGTTTTCGGGGGCACTGACTGCCGATGAGCTGGCCGAAACCGGGCTTTCCGCCGCCGTGCAGAGCATTTCGGCCAAGGAGGCCCACGCTCTGCTCTCCGGCTGGGATGCGGACGGCACCCTGCCGCCTGCCCGCCGGGCCGCTGCCCGGGCGGCAGTGTGGGAAGCCTTTTTCCGGCAGGACCTCGCCCTGCTGCCCGCCACCCTGCCGGATGCCCTGCGGGCCAGCAGCGCGGCCCTGCTCACCGACTTTGCAGCACAGGATTATACCCTATTGGGCACGGTTCTGGAGTTTCTGGCCAACAACAGCGCCCTCCCCCACGCCGAGGCCCTGCCCGGGGCGTGGGATGCAAAGGCGGGCACTTACACGGTCACAGACGCTTCCCGGGCGGCAGTGCAGACCTTCCTCAGCGTTTCGCCCGCCTCGGGGAATGATGCCTCGCTCAGGGAACCATAGCCCAGCACAAACGTTCCGGAAAAATCCTGTTCCCCGCCGGTCAGGTCATAATCGCTCAGCAGACTCAGGGCCACACCCTGCGCCTTTGCGGCGGCGTGAAGGGCGGCATCCGGCGGGGCATTTTTCAGCCTTGCCAACAGATGCAGGCCGGTGTGCAGGCCAGTCAGGGTCAGCTCGTCCGATGCAAAAGCAGCGCGCAGAGAGGCAGCCAGAGCATCCCGCCGAGCCTTGTAGGCCACGCGCTCCCGGGCAAGATGCCGGGTAAAGTAGCCCTCGCGGATGAAGCGGGCCAGGGTCTGCTGCTCAAACCGGCTGACGGTGCCGGAATAGATCCGGTACTTTGCCCGCCAGGCGGGCAGCAGCTGCCGGGGTAGCACCATGTAGGCGATGCGGATACCGGGGGCCAGGCTGCGGGAGCAGGTGGAGAGGTAGACCACCGGGCCGTCGGCCCCGGCCATGCCCTGCAGGCTGGGCAGGGGGCGGGTATCAAAGCGGAACTCCGAATCGTAATCGTCCTCTATGATATACCGCTGGCCCGGGCAGCGGGAGGCCCAGTGGAGCAGCTCCGTGCGGCGGCCCGCCGGCATGGTCACGCCCGTGGGGAACTGGTGGCTGGGCGTGACATAGCACACCGCCGCGCCCGAGCCGGACAATGCCTCAACAGAAAGGCCGTCCGCATCCACAGGCAGGCAGCAGCACGCCACGCCGTTGTTTTCCAGCACCTGCTTCGCGCGCTGGTAGCCGGGATTCTCCACCGCCGTTTTGCCGGGCAGGAGCGGAGCCAGCAGGCTCAGCAGGTACTCCATACCGGCACCCACCACCACCTGCTCGGCGGTGCACCGCACGCCCCGGTATTCCTCCAGATAGTCCGCCAGCGCCTGCCGCAGCTCCACGTCCCCCTGTGCATCGCCATGGGTCAGCAGCTGGGGCGAGGAATAGAGCAGCTCTTTCTGCAGCCGGGCCCAGGTGCGGAACGGGAACAGCCCCGGGTCCACGCCCCGGGTGGACAGATCGAACCGGACGGGCGGCTCAGCCGCTTCCGGCTGCGGAGCGGCAGATACCGGGGGCGGCACTTCCTCGGGCCGGGTGGGCAGGGCAAGATATTCCTGTACATAAAAGCCGCTGCGCTCCCGCGGCTCCATGTAGCCCTCGGTCGCCAGGATCTGATATGCCGCGTCCACCGTGTTGACAGAAACCGACAGCTCTGCCGCCAGCCGCCGCTTGCCGGGCATCCGGGTGCCCGCCGGAATGGCCCCGTTGCGCATCTCGGCGGCAAGGCTCTCATAGAGCTGCTCGTACAGCGGCACCCCGCTGGCGGCATCCAGTGCAGTTGTCAGATGAAACATAAGACCTCTCCCCTTTTTGGGTACTTTGCCAAACTGACCCCATAAAAAAACTTTATTCTGGGTATTTTCATGGTGCCAGTTTTGCGTATAATAGGAGCATACCAACCACACACCCAAATGTCAAGTAGTTTTATGGGTAAGTGACTTTGAAACGGGCGAACGATCCTGCGGAGCAGGATGAAGGGGGTTCGCCCCGAAAAAAAAAGCGGAGGGGAAAAATCATGTCTACAACTGCAATGTGGCTGCTGCTGGCCGTGGTGATCGTTGTCATCCTGTTCGGCAGTGTGCTGTACAAGCGCACCTTTACCACCAAGGAGCTGGCCCTGACCGGCGTTATGGCCGCGTTGAGCCTGGTGGCATACCTGTTCTTCCGTGTGCCGTTCTACGGCGGCTCCTCGTTCCATCTGGGCAACACCTTCACCGCCCTGACCGCCCTGCTGCTGGACGGCGTTTCCGGCGGCCTGGCCGGTGCGATCGGTCTGGCTCTGGCCGATATCCTGGCCGGTGACCCGGGCTATGCCGTGACCACCTTTGTGCTGAAGTTCATCATCGGCATCACCTGCGGTGCCGTGGCCCACAAGGTGTTCAAGCTGCGCGATCTCGACCGCCACAGCAAGGGCTACCTGCTCAAGGTCATCGTGGCAGGCGGCTCCGGCCTGCTGCTGAACGTTATCACCGACCCGTTCCTGGGCTATTTCCGCAACATTTACATCTTTGGCCAGGAGTATACCGTGGCACAGGCCCTGTCCAAAATCGCCGGTGGTGTCACCTTTGTCAACAGCGTAGCCTCCACCATCTGCGTGGTCATCCTGTATCTGGCCCTGCGCCCGGCTCTGGAGCGCGCCGGTCTGCTGCCCAAGGGCGAAAAAAAGTAAACCTCTCATCTCTTTCTGACGCATATATGGAAAGCCCCCGGCCTGTATCCTCAACATGATATGCTGCCCCTAGAGTAGACAGAGTAAAAAGAAAACTCTGCGTACTCTGGGGGTATTTTCATGTCAAGCAAGAACAATCACGATACAGCGGAAGTAAAATATCAAAAAAATATCCCGTGTTGGACGCTGCAAGCTCACGTCCGTGCCATGAATCGAGCGTCCTAATGCCGATTTGCACAAAAAATTCGCCGTTCCCTTGTGGAAACGGCGAACAAAAATCTTATATTATTTTTTCTGTCTCCTTGACGGGGCACTTCACGGGCAGGCGATGTGGGACAGAAGTGCAGAAGATCAGCCCTCGATGAGCTCAACGGTCTTCATCTTGACGGGGGTGGTGGGCTTATCGTTCCAGTCGGTGCGGACGGAAGCGATCTTATCCACGACCTCCATTCCGGCAACGACCTTGCCGAAAGCGGCATACTGGCCGTCCAGATGGGGAGCGTCCTTGTGCATGATGAAGAACTGGCTGCCGGCGCTGTTGGGGTTCATGCTGCGGGCCATGCTGATCACGCCGCGGGTATGCTTGATGGGGTTGTTCACACCGTTTGCAGCGAACTCGCCCTTGATGTTCCAGCCCGGGCCGCCGGTGCCGTTGCCCAGCGGGCAGCCGCCCTGGATCATAAAGCCGGGGATGACACGGTGGAAGGTCAGGCCGTTATAGAAACCCTCGCTGACCAGCTTCTTGAAATTCTCACAGGTGATGGGGGCGACTTCCTCATTCAGCTCAATGTCGATGATGCCGCCGTCTTCCATAGTAATGCGAACCATAACGCTACAATACTCCTTTTGTGTTGACCCCGCAGCGGGGGTGTGTGGGGCAGAAATGCCTGCCCGGATATCCCTTATAGTATACCATAGGTTTTACAGGTTGCAACAGCATGGTTGCAACCTTTTTGTAAATTCGTCAAAGTTCCGGGGCCGGGAGCCTGCTTATTCCATCTTCATCCGCTTTGTGATGAGTTGGCCGTTCTGTACTGTGCCGTCCGAGATATAATACTTCCACTCGGTCGAGCCGTCGGACATCAGGTACTCCACAGCAAACACCTGCCCAGCCTGGATTTTTACAGGGTAGTTGTCGGCTGGCAGAATCTCACGGGGTGTCGGCAGCTCCTTAAAGTCCTCGTATGCGTCTTCCAACCGCCAGAACTTTCGGATCTTGTAGCCCTTTACCATCGAAATATCCTGCTCACCGAAATAGGATGCTGTGTAGGTCTTTCCGTTGACTTCCAGCGCGTCGATCCGTTCCGGTTCCTGCGTCAGATCTTTGATATGGAGATGTTCCCCATAGTTCTCGCTCAACTGTTTTGCCATGCGAAAGTCCGAGTTCCGATACTCCGACTCCACAATATGTGTACTTCCATAGATACCCATGATATCGGTGCGGCGTACCGCTTCCAGCTCCTGATAGCTGCGCCGGAAGTTCTCCACCATCCGATCCTCCCGGTATCGGACCGAAGAAGCTTCATCCGTCGCCTTGATCTCATAGTACCGTTTGCCCTGTTCCATGTTTTCCTGCGCACGCCGGTACTCTTCGCTGTCCTTCTGCCCATTGGCTTCCAGATAGGCCAGATACCGCGGCCCGGTGCTTTCCCAGGTATGGCCCACGTCGGTGCCGTGGAACACGGTCTCAGGATACTGCTCCTTGATCTGTTTCAGAAAATTCTTCTCGACCTCGGTGCCGCCTTCTGTGCCTCCCCAGTCCTTGAACTGCAGATCCAGCAATTCATCATCGTCGGCCTGCATCCACAGGTTCAGAAATTGTGCATCCGTATACGGGAATTCCACAAACAGATCCCGCATTCCTTTTTCGTAATACTCGCCCCAGATGGAAAGTTCCTTGTCGAGAATGCTCTGCTTGCTGTGTTCTTCTCCGTAAAGATAGATTTCGCCCTTCGGCCCATTTTTTACATAACTCCAGAACAGCCCCACCAGCAGGGTCACAATTAGCACGATGGCCGCATATTTCCAGCGTCCGGTCTTTGTTTCCGTTTTCATTTCAATTCCTCTTTCATTTCGGTCATATCTGCCCAAAAGCGTTTGGGGCAGTGGGTCATACGTCCCTTTTCGTTGTGGCGGGCCTTGATCTCCAGCGTTTTGTAGAACTGCCGCCAGAGCTCCTGAAACTGCTGCTCCTTTTCATCAGGTAGGGGCAGGGTGAGGGGTTCGGCCAGCTCCATGAGCTGAGCCTTGTGGTTCTGGTACAGCAGCACCGCCTGATGGACAGCATCATAGATCAGGAAGTTCTCCTCCGGGAAGCGAGCGCAGAAATGCCCGCGCAGGAGGGGCAGAATATAGTTTTTGGGGTGGATGACTGCACCCAGCATCCCATCGTGCTCCTGAAAACGGACAAAGCCCTGAAACTTGTCCACTTCCCAGTCCAGGCTCTGCTTCATCTGGTAGAGCGGAGCCACCTCCGGGTGGCCCCGCCGCTTGACGGTGCCTGGCCCCAGCGCAAAGGCCAGATGCAGAAATCGGATGAGCCGCAGCTCCTTATCCTCCCAGCCCGAGAGAAAATCCCGGGTGACGAGAGATTCCGTCTCTTCGCCCAGCTTGGCGCGGAAGCTGGCAAAGACCCGCCGGGCCGTTGCGCGGTCAGTGGGGATCTCCTTCACTGGGTAGAGGGTAGCCGTCTCCCGCTCCGGGGTCCAGATCGCGAAGGGCAGCTCATGCTGGGCAAAGCTCTCAAACACACAGCAGAGAAAGCCCTCGAAGCTGCCATCATAGAGGTAGACCACGTCGGCATCGTGGAGCTTCCGGGCAGGGCTTACAGGGCTCTGGCCAGACATTGCACTGCCTCCTCCCGCACCATTTTCTGGGCTGTGCGGGGCGGCACGCCCTGCTCCACCAGCCGATCCACGGCGGGCGGGCTGAACATGCTCAGCTGCTCCACCCCGCCGCTGAATACGTTGGGGTCGATAAGCGCCCGGGTGATGCGCTCCCGCCCGGCACTGCCGCGGCCCGGGTGCGCCCCCGCAAAGCCCCGGCAGGTGATGAAATACTGCGCCCGCTTGAGCACCACGCCCATCCGCTTGAGCTCGTCCAGCCCCAACGCGGCCTGTTTGCGGGCGTGCCAGATGCGCCGGGCGCTCTTGGGGCCGATACCCGGCACCCGCAGCAGCATCTCAAAGGGGGCGCGGTTCACGTCCACCGGGAACAGCCCGTAATGCTGCACTGCCCAGTTGCACTTGGGGTCCAGATAGGGGTTGAAGTTGGGGTTGTCCCTGTCCAGAAGTTCCTCTGCCTTGAACTCGTAAAAGCGGAGCAGCCAGTCTGCCTGATAGAGCCGATGCTCCCGCAGCAGCGGCGGCTTGGTGTCCAGCGCGGGCAGGCGGGTGTCCTCGGTCACAGGGATGTAGGCGGAGTAAAACACCCGTTTCAGGTGATACTTATTGTATAATCCTTCCGTTAATTGCAGGATGTGATAATCCGTTTCCGGGGAAGCACCCACGATCATCTGGGTGCTCTGGCCCGCCGGGGCAAATCTGGGGGCCTTGCGGTAGAGCGCCACCTCTTCCCGGTTGGCGGCCCCCTCCACCGCGATCTGCTTCATGGGCCGGAAAATGGAGTGCCGCCCTTTGTCCGGAGCCAGCAGGTTCAGGCTGCGCTCACTGGGCAGCTCAATGTTCACACTCAGGCGGTCGGCCAGAAAGCCCAGCTGTTCCAGCAGCTCCGGGCTGGTGCCGGGAATGGCCTTGGCGTGGATGTAGCCGCCGAAATGATACTCCCCCCGCAGCAGGCGCAGAACCGCCAGCATCCGCTCGGTGGTATAGTCCGGGCTCACCAGCACGGCACTGGAAAGGAACAGACCCTCGATGTAGTTGCGGCGGTAGAATTCAATGGTCAGCTCGGCCAGCTCCCGGGGGGTGAAGGTGGCCCGGGGCACATCGTTGGACTTGCGGTTGACGCAGTAGCTGCAATCAAAGGAGCAGCAGTTGGTCATCAGCACCTTCAGCAGGCTGACACAGCGGCCATCGGCAGTAAAGGCGTGGCAGCAGCCCGGGGCGTAACAGCTGCCGACCCCGCCCGCTCCTGCTGCCCGGGAAGCACCGCTGGAGGTACAGGCCACATCATATTTTGCGCTGTCCGCCAGGATCGTCAGCTTATCCATCAGGCTCTGTTCCATGGGACACCTCCGAAAAATGGGTATAAAAAAGAAAGCCATACAGGATGGCTTTTCTTTTTCAGGCGATAATGGGCCGTTTTACCACTTCGCCTTGGTTTCTACCACACGGCCTGCAATGTGCAGATGGTTGAGCTCCTCGCCCTTGATGACCATTTCCTTATAGGCCGGGTTGAAGGGCTGCAGCACCACGCAGTTGCCGCGCTGGAGGTAGCGCTTGAGGGTACCCTCGCCCTCGTCGCCGTAGATCAGCACGCCCAGGTCGCCGTTTTCCAGCGTGTCCTGACGGTGCACCAGGGCAAGGTCACCATCGTGGATGCGGGGCTCCATGCTGTCGCCGCGCACAACGAGATAGAAGTAGCTAGAAGGGTCCTTGACCCGGGCATACTCCTTGCCGTAGTCTTCCTCATAGGCCAGCGCGCCGTAGCCCGCCTTGACCGTGCCGATGACAGGGATCAGACTGTACACATAGCTGCCGAAGAAGCGCTCTTCGGTCTGGCCCTCCGCGGTGGGGTCGAACAGACCCAACAGATAGTCCGCGGTCGTGTCCAGGATCTCCGCCAGCTTTGCCACGGTGGTGGGGTCCGGGGAACTCTTTCCGCTCTCCCATTTTCCCACGGCCTGCTGAGTCACGCCCAACAGGGAAGCAAGCTCCGCCTGGCTCATGTGCTTTTGCTTTCGGCATTGCCGTAACAGCTCCGGAAACGACATTGTTCAACACTCCTCTGCTTGTACCGGGTCCGGTAAGGTTTTATCTGTATTTATTATACAACAAAAAGATGTTTCAGTAAAGAGGGAATCCCGCTTTTTCTCGAAGAAAAGTTGTCGTTCCGCACAAAAATGCGCACAACGAGCGGAAATTTTGATTTTGGGCTTGACAGCGCCGCTGAAATCTGGTAAATTAAATAGGCATTCGGTACGGCGTGTGCGGGTGCCCACGAGGAGAGATGTCCGAGTGGTTTAAGGAAGCAGTCTTGAAAACTGCCGTACGGCAACGTACCGTGGGTTCGAATCCCACTCTCTCCGCCATTTTTATTGAATAAGTGCAACACACTTTGCTCTGGAGTAGTACTCAAGAGGCCGAAGAGGCGCCCCTGCTAAGGGCGTAGGTCGTCTAAACAACGGCGCGAGGGTTCAAATCCCTCCTACTCCGCCAAGAAAAAGCTCGATGATTCTTTGAAATCACCGGGCTTTTTCCATTTTGTTCTCATCTTATCTTTCAATACGTATTTACACAATACGTATAATATGGTATACTTCTCTTGAGAGGATGTGAAGCTTGTGCCGCCAAAACCGCGTGAAATGGAAAAGCTGATTCTTGCCGATGGCTGGGTCTTCAAGGAACAGGTCGGTTCCCACCGTCAGTATGTCCATCCCACAAAACCCGGCAAGGTCACGATTCCTTTTCACAAGGGAAAAGAACTTGACCGCCGCACAGAGCTTTCCATCCGAAAGCAGGCAGGGCTCAAATAATGCCATATCATCATACAGGAGGGATGAAGGATGTTATCCATGTATCCGGCTTGTTTTTATAAAGAGGCAGAAGGTTATTCTGTCGTTTTTCCTGATTTGAACAACCTTGCAACACAGGGTGATACCTTTGAGGAAGCCATGGAGATGGCAGTGGACTGCCTTGCAGGCTATCTCTACACCTGCAAGCGGGATGGCGAAACGATTCCCACACCGTCTCGTCCGGGTTCCATCGACCCAATCGCTGTGTCTCGGGCACTTGCTCCCGACGAGCCTGTTCCTGAAGCATTTGTCAATGTTGTTTCTGTTGACGTGGCAGAATATGCAAAACAGCACTTCGAGAGATCTGTCAAAAAGACGCTTTCCATCCCTGCTTGGCTGAACGATGCCGCCATGGCACAGGGGATCAATTTTTCCTGCGTCCTTCAGCAGGCACTGAAAGAGCAGCTGCACATGGCTTGAACAGATTTTTACACAAAACGCGCTTTCCGGGGCCTTCCGAAAAGCGCGTTTTGCTTTTTTACAGCAGAAGATTCGTCACCGCAGCCAGCACGCTCAGGTGCACCGGGTAGAACCAGTAAAAGGCCTTCTTTTGCAGCGGACTGCACGCGCCCCGCTGGCCGTTGTAGAACCAGACCAGCACAAAGGCCAGCGGGGCGGTGAGCTCCCAGGCAAACAGCACGGCTCCCACGATGCACTGCCGCTTGCGGTTTGTGCGGGTCAGGTACAGCGCGCAGATGATGAGCACACCGATGCCGTTGTAGTCCGTACAAGCCAGAAGCGCCGCAAGCGTGCAGCCTGCCGCACACAAGAGTCCTTTCCAGCTGGCAGAGCCGTCCGGCTTTTCATAATGCTTCAGGCCTGCCATGGCCAGCACGCCCAGCGCCAGCGTCCAGTAAACGTTCTGTGCACTGGGGTCAAAGGGGGTGCGGAAGAACGCAAGGTCAAAGGGTACCTCGCTCAGAAGGCCGAACAGCACCAGCCGCCCAAGGTAGCCTTTGACGTTGTGGGTGTGCACAAAGCCCTCCACCAGCAAAAAGCAGAACAAGGGAAAGGCCAGCCGCCCGGTGAAGCGCAGCACCATGTCCAGCCGGTACAGCGGATAGGCGGAAAGGGTGTCCCGCGAGAGGGTGCCGCTGTCCAGCCCGGGCGTAAGGATCCCTGCCTCGATGCAGGACGCGCCGATGTGGTCCACCAGCATGGTGATGCAGGCAATGGTTTTAAGGGCGGTGCCGCTGAAACTGCAGCGCGGAGAAAGTGCGGTCATAAAAAACACCTCGGTCAGTTTGTAAAAAATCGTTATAAGAACTATAACGGAGGAAAGGTGGCATTTCCTCCGTCTGCTGCGGCAAAATCTACACAGAGCGTGCACAAATCCGCCCAAAATGCTTGACAGGACGGGCGCAGGATAGTAAAATCAAGAAGATAATTGAACTATCTCAAACCAAAGATGAAAAAGATTCACAGAGGATCGAGCGTCTCCGAACCAGATCAGACCGGAAGGAGGCATTGGGAATGACGCTGTTTTCTTATGAGATTTTCGACGCAGTTGCACGGCAGGGCAGCTTTAACAAGGCGGCTCAGCAGCTGCATCTGACCCCCTCAGCCATCAGCCACGCCATCGCCGTGATGGAGGCTGAGCTGGGCTTTACCTTATTCAATCGCGGCAAAAACGGCGTTACCATGACCAGCTACGGCGCTTCGCTGTACCCCTCCATCCGTGCGGTGCTGAACAGCGACGAGGCCCTGCAGCAGAGCATTGCCCGCCTGAACGGCCTGGAAAAGGGCAAGGTCAAGCTGGGTGCCTTCAACTCGATCTGCTCCGGGCTGCTGCCCAGCATCCTCAAGGGCTTTATGGCCCACTACCCCCAGATCGAAGTCGAGGTCTATCAGGGCACCTACGACGATGTTAAGGAGTGGCTGCGCACCGGTCAGGTGGACATTGCCTTCCTCTCCAACAACTGCCGGGAGGAGTTTGTTCTGACCGAGCTGTTCCACGAGCCGCTGCTCTGCATCACCCCCATGGACTGGCCCGAGCCGCCCAACGGCGTGATGACCCCCGCCCTGATGAACGGGCAGAACTTTGTGGTGCAGTGGGATGCCACCGACGCGGAGATGCGTCAGTTCCTCAAGAAGTATTCCCTCTCAACGGAGCGCCGCTGCCATGTCATCGACGACCAGTCGAACATTGCCATGGTCGAGGCAGGCCTGGGTATTTCCATCATGCCCCGGATGCTGCTGCGCAACTGCACGGCAGCGGTCAAGATCTACCCCATCGAGCCCGAAGAGGACCGCGTGGTGGGTCTGGCCGTCCAGCGTCCCACCGCCATGGCTCCCGCCGTGGAGCAGATGTTCCACCACATCGTGGAGTGCTGCAAGGATCTGGACTGAACAACAGTGTAACATAACGGGCCGGTGTGCGCAACACCGGCCCGTTTTTTGCCGCCCGGAAAACTTTGGATTGTATCCCCGCCCGGGATACGGTATACTAAGAAAAAATCCATTCTGGTTTTTGAGGGGAAAAATTATGGATCGAAGAAGTTTTTGCAAGGTGCTGGGGTTTGCGGCCGGCAGCACTCTGCTGCCCGGGCTGATGGTCCAGGCCGCCGGGCAGGGCTCCGTGGGCCATGCAGTGCCGGATGGCCGCTACACCATCGGCATCCGCAGCGACCTGAGCGGCTGCGACCTGACCCACGCGTTCTATTACTCCGACAGCTTTTTCACCCACCCGGCCACCCAATATGACCACCAGCTGGCGCTGGCAACGCTGGGTCTGGTCTGCGCTGCGGCCAACACCGTGGCCAGCGATGCGGAATACTGGGTCAACGGCTCTGTGGGGCGGGAAGCCCACATTGCCGCCGCCTACGAGACCCTGGGCTTTGAGGACGCGCTGTTCTACAATTACGACCTCGACACCGGCCGGGCCGGGGACTTCGTGGGCTACTCGCTGGCCCGCAAGACCCTGACCCTGAACGGCCAGCGTACCACCCTTGTGGCGCTTGTCCTGCGGGGCGGCGGCTACGGCGGCGAGTGGGCCAGCAACTTCCACATAGGCAATACCAGCGCGCACACCGGCTTTGTCACGCCTGTGGCGGCGGTGTTTGCGTCCCTCAAGGCCTATCTGGCCCGGGCAGGGCAGTGCGGTGCCTTCAAGCTCTGGCTGGGCGGCTACAGCCGCGGTTCCATCATTGCAAATCTGCTGGCGGCAAAGATCGCCCGGGAGCTCCCCCAGCTGGGGCGTGAGAACATCTATGCCTACGGCTTTGCGGTGCCTGCGGCCCTGACTGCCGCCGACCGGCCTGACCTGCAGCAGGATTTCGATGCCAACCACGCCCCGGACGGCACTCTGCTGGAAAACTGGCCCGAGAGCAACATCTTCAGCATCATTTCCAGCGGCGACGCGGTGGCCCGGGTGCTGCCCGCTGCCTGGGGCTACCACCGCAACGGCTGCGACCGCTTTCTGCCCGCCACCCGGAATGCCGAAGAGCTGGCCGACCTGGACGCGCTGGGGGCGGAATTCGGCCCCACGCCGCTGGTGATCAGCAGTCTTGCCACCGCCGAGGACACCAGTGCCCTCATCGACATCGTGGCCAGGTTCTGCGTTTCCCGGGAAAATTTCCACCAGAAGTACGAGGCCGCTATGATGGACATGATCCAGTGTGCCTTTCTCCGCTCCGAAAAAGAGGTGGTCGATGGCTACATCCTCAGCGACGGTGAGATCGTGGAGCGGCTGCAGAGCCTTTCCCACATGAAAGAGATCGATTACTGGCAGATCGTGGGCAGCGTCTGGGCCGCCTCCACCATGAGCCGCCCCATCCTTGAGCGGTACGGCCAGAACGTGCCCCTGCTGGCCCGGCAGATCCTTATCCCGGTGCTGGCAGTCGGCCTGTGCTATGGCATCGAAACCGATGTGGTGCAGATGGTGGCCCAGTACATCATCCGTCTGCTCACCGCCCGGGGCGAGCTGGACAGTGTTCTGCGCGCGGCGTTCTGCCACCACCCGGAAAACTACATTTCCCTGATGGAATACTACGCCCCCGAGGAGCACGGTATGGAGCCCTTTACCCGAAAGTGATTCACTTTTCTTCATCTTCCGCCTGAAATCTCTCCACCGGTGAAACGCCTGCGATTCGTTGAAATCCTCTTTTCTCTATGTTACACTTGATTTTATCAACTGGAAAAGAGGAAAAGAACATGGAAACTCAACACAAGCGCAGTGCGTTTTCCGGCAAACTCGGATTCGTGCTGTCTGCCGCCGGTGCGTCGGTCGGGTTGGGAAACATCTGGCGCTTCCCGTATCTGGCCGCAAAATACGGCGGCGGCATTTTTCTGCTCATCTACATCCTGCTGGCTGTCACCTTTGGCTACACCATGATCATTGCCGAAACGGCGCTGGGCCGGATGACCCGCAAAAGCCCGGTGGGCGCTTACAGCCATTTTGGCAAGGGGAAGGGGCTGGCGTTCGGCGGCTGGATCAACGCCGTCATCCCCATCCTGATCGTTCCCTATTATTCGGTCATCGGCGGATGGGTCATCCACTATCTGGCCCAGTATCTCACCGGCCACGGCAGCGCGCTGGCATCGGACGGGTATTTCTCCGGCTTCATCTCCAACGGTCTGCTGGCCGAGATCGCGTTCCTACTGTTCACCTTTATCACGCTGGGCATCATCTTTGCGGGTGTGCGCAACGGCGTGGAGCGCGTTTCCAAGGTGATGATGCCGGTGCTGGTGGTGCTCTCGGTGGTCATTGCCGTCTACTCGGTCACACGGCCCGGCGCACTGGCAGGTGTAAAGTATTTTCTGGTGCCCAACCCGGCCAACTTCTCGTGGATGACCGTGGTTTCCGCCATGGGGCAGATGTTCTACTCCCTCTCCATTGCCATGGGCATCCTGGTGACCTTTGGCTCCTACATGAAAAAGAACGTGTCCATTGAGCAGTCCACGGAAAACGTGGAGATCTTCGACACCGCCATTGCCATCATGGCGGGCCTGATGATCATTCCCGCCGTGTTCGCTTTTTCGGGCGGCGACCCTGACACCCTGCAGGCGGGCCCGGCCCTGATGTTCATTACCATCCCCAAGGTCTTTGCCAGCATGGGCATGGGCACTGCCGTAGGCGTGCTCTTCTTTGTGCTGGTGCTGTTCGCGGCCCTCACCAGCTCCATTGCCCTGACCGAGAGTGCCGTTTCTACCTTTGAGGACGAGCTGGGCTGGGACCGCACCCGCTCCACCATCCTCATCGGCTGCATTATGATCACACTGGGCAGCCTTTCCGCGCTGGGCTACGGCCCCCTTGCCAGCGTGACCGTGTTCGGGATGCAGTTCCTCGATTTCTTCGACTTCCTGACCAACTCGGTGATGATGCCCATTGCGGCCATTGCCACCTGCCTGCTGGTCTCCCGGATCGTCGGTGTGGAAAAGATCGAGGAAGAGGTCACGCAGGAAGGTCAACCCTTCCGCCGCAAACCGGTGTTCAACTTTATGCTCCGGTATCTCTGCCCCATCTTCGCGGCTATCATCCTGGCCAGCTCGGTCGCCAACGCACTGGGCTGGATCGCAATGTGACCCTGTTTTCTGCACGCAAAAAGCCCCCGGCCTGTATCCTCACAGGCCGGGGCTTTTCGATCACTCTTTTTCAAACACAAGGAAGCGGAACGCAATGTCCGTGGTCAGCTCGGGCAGGGCGGCCAGGCGGGCCGCGCCATCCCGTGGCGTTTTCCAGTAATAGGGGGTCATGGCGAACAGCGCCTCCAGCTGCCCGGCAGGCACCGTGATGCTGCCCGAGACTTCCCGCTCCCCAATGGGACGGAAGCCCTCATAGGCCACCTCCTGCACCGGGTTCTTGTAGGGCGTGTCGTAGAGGACAGCCTTCATCTGGTAGAGGTGCTCCGCACCGGGCACGACATAGATCATCCGTCCGCCCGGGCGCAGCACACGCCGGAACTCTTCCTGCGCAAAGGGCGAAAAGCAGTTGAGCAGCAGGTCGGTCCATCCGGTGCGGACAGGCTGGGCAAAGCTGGATGCCACCGCGTATTTTGCGGCAGGCAGTGCCTTTGCGGCCAGACGCACCGCAGGCTTTGCGATATCAAAGCCCGCCAGCTGCACCGACCGGCCAGCCTGTGCAAAGGCCTGTGCAATGCAGCGGTCGTACCAGCCCTCGCCGCAGCCCGCATCCAGCAGGTGGAGCGGTGCATCTGCCCCGGTGGGAACACCATACGCAAGGCACAGTTCCCCCAGCGCCCGGCCGAAGATGCCGTAATACCCGGCGTTCAGGAAGGCACGGCGGGCGGCGACCATCTCTTTGCTGTCACCCGGGGCCTTGGTGCGCATACTCTGCACCGGCAGCAGGTGCCAGTACCCCTCTTTCGCCCGGTCAAAGCTGTGGTTCCTGCCGCATTTCAGGGCAGTGTCCCCGGTCAGGGGTTCGCCGCAGAGCGGGCACTGCCAGGGGGCAAACGGCTCAGGTTTCATCGGTGTGATCCTCGATGGGTGCGGTGGCACCGCCGTGGGCGGTCATATACTCTTCAAAGTTGGTGAACTTCTGCTGGGGCGGGCGGCGGCTGATCAGCATCAGGCCCGGGTCCTCGTCCCGTGCGGGGGCGGCGTTCCGGCTGCGGCCGCGGGGTGCCTCGCTCTTGGCGGGGCGGGCCGGGCGGCTGCTCTGCACTGCATTGCGGCTGCCCTGCTGGCTCTGGCTGTTCTGGGCCGGGCGGGCATTGCGCGCATTCCGTTCTGCCCGCTGCTCGGTGCGCGGATCATTGCGGTCGGTGCGCTGCTCGGCACGGGCAGGCTGACCGCCGCGCTGACGCTGGCCGTTCTGGGCCGGAGCAGTCTGCTTTGCGGCAGGCTGCGCAGCCGGAGCCTTTTTGACCGGGCGCAGAGGAGTAGCCTCCGGGGCGCTCACAAAGTGGGGGTCGAATTTGGGCTGGGCGTTGCTGCCGCGGTTGGCCGGCTGCTGGGCATTGCCCTCGCGGCGGGTGCGGCTGTTATTGGAGCGGCGGTTCTCACTGCGGCCGCCGGAAGTGCGCTTCTGGTTTTCCTCCATGGATATTCCTTCTTTCGGTTCGGTATTCTTGGGGCTGGGCTGTTTTGCAGCCGCTTTTTCCTTCTTGGGGGCAGCGGGCTTTTCGGCCTTGGCTGCCTTTTCTGCTTTGGCAGGCTTCTCTGCCTTCACAGGCTTTTCCGGCTGCTCTGCTTCCGCCTTGGGCTTTTTGCCCCGCACCGGGGGCGCAGCCTTGACAGGGGCAGGCACGCCGTCCCAGGGATGGCCGGAGACAACCGGGATCTGGCGGCGGTTCAGCTTTTCGATCCCGGCCAGATATTCCTTTTCCTCCGGGGCGCAGAAGCTGACGGCAGTGCCGTCGGCACCGGCACGGGCCGTGCGGCCAATGCGGTGGACGTAGGTCTCGGGCACCTCAGGCAGGTCGTAGTTGAACACATGGGACAGCTCGCTGATGTCAATGCCGCGGGCGGCGATATCGGTCGCCACCAGCACCCGGGTCTTGCCCGCCTTGAAATCCTCCAGCGCCGTCACACGGGCGGTCTGGCTCTTGTTGCCGTGGATGGCGGCAGCGGGGATGCCCTGCTTGTTCAGATCTTTTGCAATTTTATCGGCTCCGTGCTTGGTGCGGCTGAACACCAGCGCGTTCACCACCTCAGGCCTCAGGTTTTTGATGAGCCAGGGCAGCAGGAACTTCTTGTTGCCCTTCTCCACAAAATACAGGCTCTGCTGGATGCGTTCCTCCGTGCTGGACACCGGGTCTACCTTGACAAAGGCTGGGTCATGCAGGATGCCTGCGGCCAGCTGCTCGATCTCCTTGGGCATGGTGGCGCTGAACATCAGGTTCTGGCGCTGCCTGGGCAGCTTGGCGATCACCTTTTTCACGTCGTGGACAAAGCCCATATCCAGCATCCGGTCGGCTTCGTCCAGAACAAAGATCTCAATGTTGGAAAGGTCCAGCAGCCCCTGCCCCACCAGGTCGTTCAAGCGGCCCGGGCAGGCAATGAGGATGTCCACGCCCTTTTTCAGGGCTGCGACCTGCGGAGCCTGACCCACACCGCCAAAGATGACGGTGCTGCGCAGGGTCAGATACTTGCCGTAGGCCTCAAAGCTCTCGCCGATCTGCAAAGCCAGCTCCCGGGTAGGAGTCAGGATCAGGGCGCGGATGGCACCCTTTTTGCGGGGCGCGCTGGCAGTCAGGCGGTCGAGCATGGGCAGCGCAAAGGCAGCCGTCTTGCCGGTACCCGTCTGGGCGCAGCCCATCAAGTCCCTCCCGGCCAGCACCGGCGGAATGGCCGCTGCCTGAATGGGCGAGGGGGATTCATAGCCCGCCTGTGCCACAGCACGCAGCACAGGCGCGGAAAGATTCAGTTCGTTAAATGTCATTCTTCACCTAAAATGTTTCTGCATTCCATATAATAGCGCTTTTCCTCTGCGTGCCCCATGCTGAAGGTCTTGCGGGGCAGCACACCGCCCATAACGATGCCCTTGAACAGATCGCTCTTCTCAAAGGGCGGCATCAGGAACGCCACACCTCCCTGCCTGCACAGGGCGCGGACAGCGGGCTCATCGTGGACATAATCCACCCGGGCCTCGATGTGGCGGGCCATGAAATACTCAATGAATGCGTCAATGGTGCCCACGGTCAGCGGGGCAACGGGATGTTCAAAGCTGAGCACATTGGCCACATGGGGGCCTGCCAGCGTAAAGGACTGCTGTTTTGCATCGCCGAAGCAGATGCCTGCCGCGTGGGAATCGCTCCACGCGATGAGGGCCAGCAGCACGGCACCGCAGTCCACATTGAAGAGGACGCGGTGGATGGGCTCGATCTCAATGGCCGGAGAGTGGACATTGCAGACCTCAGCCAGGCACCAGCGGGCCGGGTGGGTCAGCTGCTGCTCCGGGGTCAGGGTCTTTTTCAGCTCCTCCCAGCAGGCCTTGGCGGAAGCCAGCGAATGGTTGCCGTCGCCCACGGCCAGCGTCAGGGGCGCGCCGCCCTTTGCCTGGGGATACCGGGCATCAAAGGCCTCCTGGCTGCCCAGAGCGTTCAGGGCGCTGTCGATCTGTGCCAGCAGGGCGGGATCTTCCACTGCCCAGCCGGCAATGTGGCCGCCGTTCAGCATCAGGTCGCCCTCGTAGACCTTGCGCAACTGCTCCTTTTTCTCGCCGATGGGCTCGATGAAGGTGCAGCCGGGGTCATCGGCCAGCATCATAATATGGGGCATTTCCAGCCTTGCCCCCCGGCGCACCGCCATGCGGGGCGGGATGCGGCTTTCCACGGTGTGCTCACTGGGGCGGATGGCAGGCACCGCGCCCTCGGCATAGCTGTATGCCTCCAGGTCGATCCTGCCCACAAGGCCCTGCCGCACCCGGCCGCTCTGCTCAGTGCGCTCCACATAAATGAAGCCGTCCACCGCGCGGGTCAGCACGTTCCGGGTATAATCGTCCATGGCCGCATGGATGGCGCTGATCCTTGCATCCACGTCATCCTCTTCCAGATAGACCTCCGGCAGGATCAGGTCCAGTGTGCTGGGGCCGCCTGCGGCGGCCTGCGCAGCCTTTTCCCAATAGGAGCGGTCACTGGTGAACTGATCACAGGCCACACAGCCCCACTGCCCCACCGGGATCTGTTCCGACGGCAGCAGGATGTGCGCCGGGGAAAAACAGGATGTTTTGTTCATAATACTTCCCTCCCTCTCACAAAAACGCAGGGATCACTCAAAATAGCTGGCGGCATCGTCCCGGATGACCACATGCTCCACACCTGCCTCGGTCAGGGAGAGGGCCAGCTCCTCCCGGGCCGCTGCATCCAGCGTAGAGGAGGACGGGACCTTCACCAGCAGGTTCTTCACGCCCAGCTGGGCCGCAGGGGCTCCCAGCTGGCTGGAGGAGCCGGTCACCTCGGCCAGCGAATAACCATACCAGAGCGTCACCGTATCTCCGAAGCGGGCCTGCCAGGCGGCGATATCCGCAGTCAGCTGCCCGGCACGATCCACACCGTTGGTGGTGCCATAGTCCTGCTTGGCGCTGGTGGACGAGGGGAACTGGACATTTTCCAGCAGCACCTGATCAAACCCGGCGGCGTGCACCTCGGCGATCAGATCGCCGATATACTGCACGGTCTCCGCGGCGTAGGGGTTCAGCCAGGGGTTGCCTCCGGCGGAAGCCTTGTTGTCCAGCCAAAGGTACTCCTGCCCCTGATACCGGATGGCCAGAGCGTGGTCGGCCCGGGCACCGGCAGGGTCACGGAAGGCAGTCAGCGCAGCCACCGGCACCAGCCCCTCCTCCTTGAAGATGGATGCCGCACTCGTCAGCTCGACCTGCGTGGGGGCTGCATTGGCGGCACCCACCGCCGTCTGGGAGGCGTAATACACCTGCCCGGCGGTGTCCTTCAGGGTCAGGATGGCATAGGTCATGCCCTGTGCCTTGAGCTGCCGGGCGGCGGAGCGGATGGCGGCCTCGTCGGTCAGGGTGGTCACATCCACCTCTGCCCACAGGCCCATCACAATATCAGTGCCCTTGACCTCGGGCTCCGGCTCCTTTTCCGGCACCGAGGAAGCTGCCGGTTCGCTGGCAGCGGTGCTCTGCGTCCCGGAGGATGCACTCTCGCTGACGGCACTGGATGCGGAGAGGTCACGATCCCGCACCACGGTATACCAGGTGTGGGTGGCCCAGTCCAGCACATGGGGCGCGGCCACCCAGGCCGCTGCCAGCACGGCCACCACCAGCACCGCAATGCCGATGCCCTTTTTCAGCCGCATCTCGCGGGTGTAAAAGCTGCGCCGGTAGCGCTTGACCTTCTGGCGTTTGGGATATCTTGCCATAATCAACCACCCTCCTTGGGGTCAACTTACAGGATCACGGAATGGCCGGTAAAGCCGTAAATGGCCAGCGCCAGCACACCGATATAGATCAGGGTGATGGGCAGGCCGCGGAATGCTTCGGGGATGGCCTTGCTGCGCAGGCGGTTGCCCGCCTCGGTCACCAGCATCACAGCCAGCAGGTAGCCCAGGCCGCTGCCCAGGCCAAAGCCGATGGACTGCGCCAGCGTAAAGCTCTGGGTGCGCTCCACCAGCACGGTGCCCAGCACGCCGCTGTTCACGGCGGCAATGGGCAGGATGCGGATGAGCAGGCCGCTGCGGGGGCCCTTGACCGCCCGCAGGATGGCGTGCTCAAAGACGCAGACCACCGCCACACAGGCCAGGTAGAGCAGCGGGCGGAGCTGGGCACGGTAGGGCAGGTCCACGATCTGGCTGCCCGCAAAATACGCCAGCGGGGCCACCAGCGTCTGGGTAACACAGAGCAGCAGAGCAAACCACCAGCTGCTGGTGCGTTCGTCGCCCACCAGCTGGATCAGGCGCGACACGCCCAAACCACGGGTAAAGATGGCGTTCTGGGCAAACAGGGCCAGCACGGCGTAGGCAAAGGCCACACCGATGGTATTCATCACAGCACTCACTGATCCTGCACCTCCTTCCGGGGGTGCACAGCCAGAGTGCCGCGCGCCTCAGTTTTCAGGTATTCCTTGTGTTTGCGGGCCAGCGCGCGCCAGACGGCACACACCACGCCCAGCACGATGAAACCGCCTGCCGGCATGGATGCCATGGGCAGGACAGAGCGGCTGAGCTGGACCCCAAACACACTGCCCAGCGCCAGCCACTCCCGCAGGCAGCCCACGATGAACAGGATGAGCGCGTAGCCCACCGTGATGCGCAGACCCTTGGAGACAGCCTTGCGCATGGTTTCCTGCACACGGCCAAAGCGGTAGGTCAGCAAGGGCTCCACCACCAGCATGGGTAGGTAGATGCCCAGCATCAGCAGGTCGGTGCCGAACACAGCGTTCAGGATGGGATAAGCGGCAAGGTAGACCACCGCCGCACTGCCGCTGTACACCAGCGCCCGGGGCAGCAGCTTTTTCTCCAGCTCTTCCGGGGCGGGCTGCTCGTCCCGCAGGGGGAACAGGCGGCTGACCAGGCAGGCCAGCATCCGGGAAGGCGTGAGCAGCAGGGCCACAGCCACGGCCAGCATCAAAGCATTTTTGCCTGTGGTGGCAAGCACCACCAGCGGAGCCAGACCCATGCCCTGCATGACAACGGGGTTGTTTTTGAACACCCGGTCATGGTGGGCAAACTTCTCCGGATCGCGGGTGATCAGTTCTGCAATGGAACGTTTCATTCAGCACCCTCCTTTCCGGCCGCGGGGCGGTGCATCAGCTGATACAGGCGGCTCTCGGTGCGGTCCATCCAGCCGGAAATGCTGTTGACCGTGAGCAGGGCAAAGCAGACACCCGTCTCGTACACGCCGTAATACCGGAAGCCCATGGTGATCGCACCCACCAGCACACCGTACAGGATGCGGCCCAGACGGTGATGGGCGCAGGTGTAGGGCTCGTTGAGCAGGAACACCGCGCTGAACAGCATGGCACCGGTCAGCAGCTCGTCCCGCACGCACTGCAGGCGCAGGGCGATGTCCACGCCGTTTACTCCCACCTGACGGGGGAAGAGGAAGGCAATGAGGGCACAGGTGGCCACAAAGCTGACAGAAGCGCTCAGACGGACATCCTTTTGCAGCCAGAGGAAAAGCCCGCAGGCCAGAAGGATGAGGGCGGCACCGGTGCCCATGGGGGCAGCATACTCGCCCAGCACCAGCGAAATTGCGCTGATGTTCAGGCTGCCGCCGCTGCGCAGGGTATCAGAGATGGTGCTGGACACCGGCACGCCGGTGGCATCCCACAGGGGGATGTTGGTATAGGGCTGGGGGTAGCGGAACACCTGCTCCGGCCAGGACACCGCCGCCACGGCGTAGCCCACAGCAGCGGGGTTGAAGGGATAGCTGCCGTAGCCGCCAAACACCTCCTTGCCGATGAGGACACCGGCCAGCACCGCCATAATGACCACATACCAGTCCACCGTGGCGGGCATGAGCAGGGCGATGATGAGGGCAAAGCTCTCGTTGGAGAAATCCCCGGCCCGATACACGCGGCGGCGCAGCAGGGAGACCAGACGGTCACACAGATTGCCGGTGAGCAGCGCCGCGCCGCAGAGCAGCAGGGGCCGCAGACCGTACAGGAAGCAGGCCATGCAGAGCAGCGGGATGGTCATAAAGCAGACGTGCAGATAGTACCGCCCCGTCTTTGCAAGCTCCTGCTCCTGCTGCTGGATCAAACGTTCATCCATGGTAAGGCACCTCTCACAGGGCGGCCAGACGGCGCACCGCAGCAGCCGGGTCGGCTGCGCCGAACACGGCACTGCCCGCCACCAGAATATCGGCACCCGCCTCCACACACAGGGGGGCGGTGGTGTCATCCACGCCGCCATCCACTTCCAGCAGGTAGCGGGCGCTCCGCTTTGCCCGCTCTTCCTTGAGCCAGCGCAGCTTTTCCAGCGCCGAGGGCATGAACTTCTGCCCGCCGAAGCCGGGCTCCACGCTCATCACCAGCACCAGATCCAGCTGGTCGAGATACGGAGCCAGCGCCTCCGGCGCAGTACCGGGCTTGATGGTCAGGCCCACCTTGCAGCCCAGTGCCTTGACCGCATCGATGGTCTGCTGGATGTCGTCCTCGCACTCGAGGTGGAAGTTGTACAGGCTGGCACCCGCCTTGATGAAAGGCTCTGCATACTGCAGCGGGTGGCTGATCATCAGGTGGACATCGTAGAATGCTGCGGGCATCCCCTTGTGCAGGCTTTTCAGCACCGGCACGCCAAAGCTGATGTTGGGCACAAAGTGGCCGTCCATCACGTCATAATGCAGCATCTGCGCACCGGCATCCAGCACCATGCGGCAGTCTGCGCCAAGCTGATTGAAATCAGCCGAAAGGATCGAAGGACTAATGATCGTCATTGTGTTTTATACTCTCCGTTATTTTTCAGAAAGATTACACCATCCGTTCTGCCAGAGCACCTGTTTTGGGGCCGGAATGCAGGGCGGGCATGGTTACTCTTAGTTTACATGAAAACACGCAAAAAATCAAACCCGGAGCCGTGTTTTTCACGGAAAAGTCTCAAACCTGCCCCTGGATACATCCAAAATCCATTCCAAAACCAAAAACGACCAGACCGCCCCGCCCGTTTCAGGGGGGACAGTCTGGCCGCGGATTCAGTTGACAGGCTTCATGCTGGCGGGGTCCTCCACCGGCACGGGCTGACCGGATTCGTCCGGCAGGCGCTTCATGCCGCTGGGGTTGGGGGGCGTGGCGGGCAGGGTGAACACGAACTGACACCACTCGCCCTGCTGGCTCTCCACACGGATCTGGCCTCCGGAAAGGTTGACCAGCACCTTGCAGATATTCAGGCCAAGACCAGCCCCCCGGGCGTGCAGGCCGCGGGACCTGTCCTCTTTATAGAAGCGCTGGAACACATAGGGCAGCGCCTCGGGGCTGATGCCCTGACCGGAATTCCAGATCGAGATCTCCACCTCGGGGCCCAGCTTCTCCACATGGAACTTGATGGTGCCGCCCGCCGGGGTGAACTTGATGGCATTGTCCAGAATGTTATAAGCCACCTGATGGATGAGGTCGGGGTCCGCGTAGACCAGCACCTTTTCATCCATGGTCAGGCCTTCCAGATCGATCATGCCGTCGTTGATGCGCTGCTCCGCCGAAAGGGCCACACCGGTGAGCGTCTCCCAGATGTTGAACATCCGGGCGTTCACCTGATACTCGCCGCTTTCCAGCTTGGAGAGATCGAGCATGTTCTGGATGAGCCGGGCCAGGCGGCCGGTCTCCTCGCTGACCAGCTGCAGGTAATGGTTCTGCATATCGGGCGGGATGGTGCCGTCCAGAATGCCGTCCACAAAGCCCTTGATGGTGGTCATGGGGGTGCGCAGCTCGTGGGCGATGTTGCCCATGAACTGACCGCGGGAATTGTCGTTGGACTGGATGTTCTCCGCCATCTGGTTGAAGGTGTGGGCCAGGTCCACCACTTCGCCCTCACCTTCCACGCCCTCGACACGGACAGAGAAGTCCCCGCCGCCGAACCGCTGGGCGGCATCGGTGATCTTCTGGAGCGGGTCGGTCAGCTTCCGCATCAGGAAGGAGGTCAGCACGCTGGCGCAGAGCAGCATGATGCAGGCCGAGAAGAAGAAGTTCGACCAGAACTCCTCCTTGAAGTCGGTCAGCCGCGCGCCGGAGGAGCAGAGGAAGAGATAGCCGCTGTTGTTGCCCCGTGCATCCTGCATGTGCCGCACCGAGACATAGCTCTTCTCAGTCAGCACACCATCCAGCGTGCTCAGGGTGTGGTAGGGCTGATCCCCGGCAACTTTTTTCATAAGCTCCGGTCCCACAATATCTGTTCCCACCATTTCGGGGTTGGAGGCAATGAGGATCCTGCCTTCTTCATCGGTAAAAAACAGGTAAGCCTCGGCGCTCTCGCCGATGATCTCCAGCTTGGTGTTCAGGGCATCCAGCTCGGCCCCCTTGGGCAGAGCCGCCTGCTGCACGATATAATCCGCCGCGCGCTGGGTCACATCCGCCACGCTGTCCAGCGTGTCGTACCGCTCCTGGGCAAAATAACGGCTGAACAGCAGCCACTCGGAGCAGCCCAGCACCGCCGTGCCCAGCACCAGCAGGGTGGCCACCATCGAAAAGAAGGTGACCGAAATACTTTTGCGCATTACTGACGCACCTCGAACTTATAGCCCACGCCCCAGACGGTCTTGAGCTCCCACTTGTCGGAAGCGCCTGCCAGCTTTTCGCGCAGGCGCTTGACATGAACATCGATGGTGCGGCTGTCGCCGTAGTACTCAAAACCCCACACCTCGTCCAGCAGCTGGTCGCGGGTGTAAACACGGTTGGGGTGGGAGGCCAGGCAGTTCAGCAGCTCCAGCTCCTTGGGGGGAGCCTCCACCACCTTGCCCTTGACCCGCAGCTCGTAGCTGTTCATGTCCAGCCGCAGGTTGTCGAACTCGATCACGCCCTCAGTGCTCTCGGTCTGGGCGGTGGTGGTGGTGCAGCGGCGCAGCACCGCCTTGATGCGGGCCACGACTTCCTTGGTGTCAAAGGGCTTGACCATGTAATCGTCCGCGCCCAGCTCCAGGCCCAGCACCTTGTCAAAGGTCTCGCCCTTGGCGGTCAGCATCATCACGGGGGTGTTGCCCAGCTTGCGGATGCGGCGGCAGACCTCCAGGCCATCCATCTTGGGCATCATCACATCCAGCAGCACCATATCAGGCTTGACCTGATTGAACTTGTCCAGGCCTTCTTCGCCGTCGTTCGCGGTGGTGACCTGATAGCCCTCCTTGGTCAGATAAAGCCGCAGCAGCTCGCAGATGTTGGTATCGTCGTCCACGACGAGGATCTTTTCATTGGCCATAGTGGTTTCCTCCCCAATTCTGTATGTTCCGGCCCTTTCGGGCCTTGTGACAAAGTATTCCACTTCTTATTATACGGAAGAGTTATGACAAAATAAAGAAGGTTTTGTATGATTTTTGGGACGCAGGCTCCGCCGCTCAGCTCATCATCAGCCGGATGATCTCCTCATTGGTCTGCCGCATCCCGTCCTTGCCCAGACGTCCGATGCCCTTGATGGTGGTCTCGATGTCCTTCATCACGATGCCATCGCCGCCCTTGAACTCCTGATTGCACTTGTACATGTTGTAGCCCAGCAGCGCCGCATCCACCGAAGATGCGATCTTTGCGGCGCAGGAAGCCTTGGCTCCGTCGCACACGATGCCGGACACGATGGCAAGGGCGTTGACCACCGTGTGGATGGCAGCCTGATAGCCGTCGCCGCACAAGTACACGATGCCTGCGCCTGCACCCGCACCCGCGCTGACCGCGCCGCAGTAGGCAGACAGGGTGCCGATGCCGGTCTTTTCGTGGATAGCCACCAGATTGGAGATGATGAGGGCGCGGTAGAGCTTTTCCTTGCCGCTGTGCAGCTCCTTGGCGTACTCGATGAGGGGCACCGAGCAGGTGATGCCCTGATTGCCGCTGCCGGAGTTGATGATGACCGGCAGCTCGCAGCCGTTCATGCGGGCATCGGAGCCGGCGGCGGCCTTGGCTTTTGCGCGGTTGGAGACATCGTTGCCGTAAGTGGTCAGCAGCACCCGCCCGATGTTGGCACCGTAGTCGCCCAGCAGGCCCTCTTCTGCAATGGCGTTGTTGTAGCGGATCTGCCGTTCCAGCAGGTCTGCCACGTCCCGCAGGTCGGCGGTCTCGGCAAAGTCCCAGATGTCCTGCATGTTCAGCAGGCTGCGGTCGGCGCGGGCATCCTCCTGCACGGTCTCGTCCAGCAGGGGCACCTCGTACAGCACCGTGCCGTTCTTCTCGATGCGGCAGATGTTGGTGTGGTAGTCCGCGATGCGCACCCGGGCGTAGTCCTGCCCGCAGCGCTCGGTGACGACGATGTCAAACACATGCCCCTGCTCGGTGTGCTCGATGGTGATAGGCACCGTCTGCAGATAGTCCCGGATGGCAGACTTCTTTTCCTCGCTGACCTCCGAGATGACCTCCAGCTCCTTCTCGGCGGAACCGGCGATGATGCCTGCCGCCACCGCCGCCTCCATGCCCTTCAGGTGCCCGGTGTTGGGCACGATGACGCTTTTCACGTTCTTGATGATGCTGCCGCTCACCTGCAGCTGCACGCTGTCCGGCAGCACCCCCAGCACCTCGCGGGCTTTTGCCGCCGCATAGGCCAGCGCGATGGGCTCGGTGCAGCCCATCGCCGGGATCAGCTCCTCCTTCAGGATCTCCACATAAGCCTGATAGCGCGGGTCGTTGCGTTCCATAACATCCTCCTGCCTTCCCTTCTGGAAATCGGTTCGTATTTTAAGAACAGTATAATATAGAACTCCCGCCGTGTAAATCCGTTGTTTTGCGCCCATCCCCTTGCGCTCCGGGGTTTCATCGCGTATAATGATAGTTGTATCGTTATGCCAAAAAACGTGTAAGGAGCGTATTTTATATGAAGTTAGGTATCGTCGGTCTGCCGAACGTCGGCAAGTCCACTCTGTTCAACGCCATCACCTCCACCAAGAACGCGGAAGCCGCCAACTACCCCTTCTGCACCATTGAGCCCAACAGCGGCATCGTGGCCGTGCCGGACAAGCGGCTGGACAAGCTGGCCGAGATCTGGCAGACCAATAAAAAGACACCTGCCATCGTGGAGTTTGTAGACATCGCCGGTCTGGTCAAGGGTGCCAGCCAGGGTGCAGGCCTGGGCAACAAGTTCCTGGGCCACATCCGCGAGTGCGATGCCATCGTGCATGTGGTGCGCTGCTTTGATGACGACAACATCATCCATGTGGTGGAGGACGTGACCAAGGCCGAGGCCGTGGACCCCATCGCCGACATCGATGCCATCGACTACGAGCTGATCCTCTCTGACCTCGAGGTCGTTCAGAACCGCGCCGGCCGGATGGCCAAGGCTGCCAAGAGCGGCAACAACAAGGGTGCTGCCGCTGAAGCCGCCTGGCTGCAGAAGCTGGCCGACCACCTGAGCGCAGGCAAGCCTGCCCGCAGCTTTGACTTTGACGAGGGGGATGCCGAGCAGCAGGCCGTGCTGCACGAGATGGGCCTGCTGAGCTCCAAGCCCGTGCTCTACGCCTGCAACGTGGGCGAGGATGACCTGATGGAGGGCATTGAGAATAACCGCTATGTCCCGCTGGTGGCCGCCCGCGCCGCCGAGGAGGGGGCCCGCTACATTCCCATCTGCGCCAAGACCGAAGAGGACATTGCCGACTACTCCCCCGAGGAGAAGAAGGCTTTCCTGGCCGAGATGGGCATCGAGGCCAGCGGCCTGGACAACCTGATCACTGCCAGCTACGACCTGCTGGGTCTCATCTCCTTCCTGACCGACGGCAAAAAGGAGTGCCGCGCCTGGACCATCCGCAAGGGCACCAAGGCTCCTCAGGCCGCCGGTAAGATCCACAGCGATTTTGAGCGCGGCTTCATCCGCGCCAGCGTCATCGGCTATGGCGACCTGGAAGCCAACAACTTCGATTATGCCGCTGTCAAGGCCAAGGGCCTGCAGCGCACCGAGGGCAAGGAGTACGTCGTGAAGGACGGCGACGTGATCGAGTTCCTGTTCAACGTCTGATGTATGATAAAAGTGTCTCCCGCGCGGCGCGTGGGAGACACTTTTGCCCAGGAGAAAGGACATCTATATGATTATCGGAATTATGGGCGCAATGCCCGATGAAGTCGATCAGCTGTGTGCAAAACTGGAAAACGTCACCGTGGAGCCCTACGGCGGCGTGGAGTACCACAGGGGCACGCTGGCAGGCAAGCAGGTGGTGGTCTGCTGTGCAGGCATGGGCAAGGCCAATGCCGCCGCCACCACCCAGGTGCTCATCACCCGATACGGTGCCGAGAAGATCATCTTCTCCGGCATTGCAGGCAACATGACCAGCAAGATCGGCATTGGTGATGTGGTCATTGGCAAGACGGTGCTCTACCACGATGCCCAGCTGGACATGATCTGCCAGAACCCGCCCTACCTGAAGGAGTACGCCGGTGACCCGGCCCTCATCGCCGCCGCTGAAAAAGCCTGCGCCGAGGCAGGGGTCAAGGCCCTGACCGGCAAGATCGCCACCGGCGACCTGTTCGTGGGCGACAGCGAGACCAAGGCCGCCATTGAGGCCAAGTGCGCCCCCGACTGCGTTGAGATGGAGGGTGCTGCTGTGAGCCAGATCGCCGCCAAGAACGATGTGCCCTGCGTCATCCTGCGGGCCATGAGCGACAACGCCGACGAGGACGGCCACGAGGTGCTGGTGGTGAAGAAGTTCAGCATCGCCGAGTACGTAGCTACCGCCACCCGGATCGTGGCGGCCATGGTGGAAGCACTCTGAGCAGCCGGAGCTGCCTTTACAGAAACTGCTCCAGTTTCAGCCGGTTCTCTTCCTCCAGATCCTGCAGCTTCTGCATCAGGCGCTTGGAGCCGGGAGCCGCATCGGGATAATCTTTCTGGCTCTTGATGCAGTCCATCACGCCCTGACTGCTTCCCTCGCTGAGCATTTCGGCCAGATTGCGGGTGGATCTGTCGGTGAGCGTTTTCATGCCGATGCCCATTTTGGTGTTGAGCTTTGCCATGATGCTCTGGCCCTGAACCGTGCCGCCGCAGGCCTCGATGGCGGTGTGGGCCTCCTGATTCAGTTCCCGGTAGAGGTTCCGCTCCCGCAGAAGCTCGGCCCGGAAGGCTGGATCCTCGGTCATGGGCACGATCTGTTCCAGCGTGTTCTTGCCCATCTCCGTGTTCTGCACCACCGCTTCCAGCAGATTCAGGTTATCATTTTTCTGATTTTCCATACAAAAATCCCCCTTTGTGGCACTAGCTTGTACCGCAAAGGGGGATTTTATGCATTCGGTTTATTTGCTGCAGATCTGGTCGCCGCCGGCGGTCTGGGCCGCCTTCAGGCGCTGCTCACACAGCTGATACAGTGCGTCCCAGTTTTTGCCCCGCACCTCGCCGGTGCAGGCGCAGCCGATGGACTGGGTAAAGGGCACCCGGCGCATCAGGCCCACCGATGCCACGCACGCGCGGGGCATCTCGGCATAAATGCCGTTCAGCTCCTCGGCCAGCTCTGCGCAGTTCTTATCCGCGCAGCCGATGGCGAACAGCGTGTCCGTCAGGCGGCAGACCACCCGCTCTGCAGGGCGGTCGTAGTACTTTTTCCACTGGTTGGCCACAAAACAGACCAGCTGGTTCATCACGGCATCGCCCTGCCGGGCGCGCATCCCGTCCTCATCGTCCAGCGCCACCAGCGCCAGCGAAGCACAGCGGTGAGCATCCGTCCACTCATCCAGCCGGGTGCAGAACTCCGTTTCAAAATAGCGGCGGTTGAACACGCCGGTCAGGAAATCGTGATTCATATCGTCCCGGCAGAGCTCCCGCTCCCGCGCGGTCATCCGATCCTCCGGCAGGTCGCTGCCCGCCAGCGGAGCCGTCATCTGCAGCTGCCAGAGCTTGCCGTCCGCCTCGATCAGGCGGCGCAGCACGCAGTCCACCTGCCCATTGCGCAGGACATAATCCACCTGCAGGCCATCGTCCTGCCAGGTGTCCGCGGTCTCCTCATCGGCTTCCGTCAGGGTCACGTCCTCAAAGGCGGTCTGTGCGTTTTCTGCAAAGGTGCGCAGATCCTGTTCCGTCCATTCTTTTTTCATGCGTTTTTCCCCATTATCCGGTGCCGGATTCTCTCCCTTCCGGCACAGCTTTGCCACACGGCCGCTGAAAGCGCAGCCCCATTACCGGAATTATACCATCTTGTGCCAGGCGTTTCCAGCAAAACGCACAAACTTTAACGTATTTTTTTACATTTTCGTCAAACTGCTAAACACACTCCGGGTTTCCGGCCCGGTTATGTACGGCAGTACACGGCGCACTCCGCCAGAATGCGCTTGGCCAGCGCGGCAGTGTCGAACCCATCGGCGGCACGCCAGCTCCAGTTTCCGCCCAGCTTGCCGGGGCTGTTCAGGTGGGCTTCCTCGCCCAGGCCCAGCCAGTCGGCCATGGGAATGATGGCACGGTCGGCCACAGAGCCCAGCGCGGCCCGGAGCAGCGCGGTGCGGGCCGCCTCTGTTTTGACAGCGGCCACCTCCTTTGCGGTGGGCTGACAGCCGGTCAGATGCAGGTAGGCGGCGGCCACAGCCTTCTCCTTGGCCGATGCGCTCTCGTCCCACCAGGCGGTCAGCGTCGTGTTGTCATGGGTGCCGGGGTAGACCACGCTGTTCTTGACGTGGTTGTGGGGCAGGTACTCGCTGTCCCCGCCGCCGAACGCGAACTGCAGCACCTTCATGCCCGGGAAGGTGCTGTCTGCCAGCAGCTCCCGCACACTGGGGAACAGCTCGCCCAGATCCTCGGCGATGATGGGCAGCTTGCCCAGCGCACCTTCCAGCGCGTTGAACAGCTCCATCCGGGGGCCGGTCTCCCACTTGCCGGTCTTGGCGGTAGTGCTGTCTGCCGGGATGGCCCAGTAGGTATCAAAACCACGGAAGTGGTCGATGCGGAGCAGGTCATAGATGCCCAGCGCATGGCGGACACGCTGGATCCACCAGGCATATCCGGTCTGCTTATGGTAAGGCCAGTTGTACAGCGGGTTGCCCCAGAGCTGGCCTTCTGCCGAGAAGTAATCCGGCGGGCAGCCTGCCACCCGGGCAAAGCCGCCGTCTGCATCCAGCTCAAACAGCGGGCCGCCCACCCAGGCATCCACGGAATCTGCCGAGACATAGATGGGGATATCGCCCAGGATCTGCACGTTGTTGGCATTGGCGTAGGCTTTCAGCTTCTTCCACTGGATGCTGAACTCGTACTGCAGAAACTTCCAGAAGCCGATCTCTTCCTCGTTCTCTGCCTTAAAAGCTTCCAGCGCCTGCGGCTCCCGCTTGCGGTACTCCCGGGGCCACTCGGTCCAGCTCTTCATGCCGTTGGCGGTCTTGAGGGCCATGTAGAGGGCATAATCCTCCAGCCAGCCCTCGTTTTCCAGCGTGAAGGCATAGTACGCATCCGGATAGTAATGGGCACAGCCGTGCTGGCCCGCGCACTGCCTGCGCCAGGCGGCATAGGCGGCACGCAGGATCTTGTAGCGGCTGGTGTACAGGGTGCCGTAATCCACGTTCAGCGGGTCCTTGCCCCAAGGCTCGGCCTTGAGCTGGGCGGCTGTCAGCAGCCCCTCGGCTTTCAGAGCATCCAGATCAATGAAATAGGGGTTGCCCGCAAAGGCAGAGCAGCTCTGGTAGGGGCTGTCCCCATAGCCCGTGGGGCTCAGGGGCAGGATCTGCCAGATCTTCTGGCCTGCCGCCGCAAGGAAATCCACAAATTTTTCTGCCTTTTTGCCAAAGCAGCCGATCCCGTAGGGGCCGGGCAGGCTGGACACCGGCATCAGAATACCACTTTCACGCATTGTAAATCCTTCCTCGTCTCAAACTTTTTGCTGGGGCTTGTCTGTTTTCTATCATAACATAACCGCAGACTATTTTCCACAGGCAAAAAACGTGGTATACTTGTTTTTATATTAGGAGGTGCTTATGCAGCCAACCGAAAAATACTATGAACACGATGCCTACCGCCGGGAGGCGGTGGGGCATATTTTAGCCGCAGAGCCGGACAGCCGGACCGGCGGCGGGCGCATCGCGCTGGACGGCACGGTGTTTTACCCCGAGGGCGGCGGCCAGCCTGCCGACCGGGGCACCCTGACCCTTGCCGACGGCACGGTGCTGACCGTCACCGATGTCCACGAGCAGGCGGGTGTCATCTGGCACATGGTCACTTCCCTGCCCGCCGGGGCGGTGCCCGGGGCCGAAGCAGCACAGGCCATCGACTGGGCGTGGCGTTTTGACAAGATGCAGCAGCACACCGGCGAGCACATCCTCTCCGGCATCCTGCACAGCATGTTCGGGGCCGAGAACGTGGGCTTCCACATCGGCTCCGATGCCGTGCGGATGGACACGAACATCCCCATCTCCGCCGAGGGGCTGAAAGAGGCCGAGACTGCCGCCAACCGCATCATCTGGGAGAATGTACCGGTGAACATCACCTACCCCACCCGGGAGGAGCTGGCCGCCCTGACCTACCGCTCCAAAAAGGAGATCGAGGGGCAGGTGCGGATCGTGACCATCCCCGGGGCGGATGTCTGTGCCTGCTGCGGCACCCACACCGCCTTTACCGGCGCGGTGGGCCAGATCAAGATCCTGGCCGCCGAAAACTATAAGGGCGGCGTGCGCCTGAGCGTCGTCTGCGGCGGGCGCGCGCTGGAAGCCGCGCAGGCCATGCGGGCACGGCAGGCAGAGATCGGTGCCCTGCTCAGCGCCAAGGCCAGCGAGACGGCCAACGCCGTGCACCGGGTGTATGACGAGTACACCGCCCTGAAATTCACCCACTTCGGGCTGTGCAGCCAGCTCTTTGACGCGCTGGCCGCGCAGGTAACGCCCGGCGCGGATGCCATCCGCATCGTGCCGGGGCTGGACCCGGACGGCCTGCACCGGCTGGCTAGCCGCCTGACCGAAGCCACCACCGGCCTGTGCGCGGCCCTGACCCCCAACGAAAAGGGCACCGGCTACTGCCTTGCCCAGGCGGGCGGCGATGTCCGCGCCCTGACCAAAGCCCTGAACGCCGCCCTCAATGGCCGCGGCGGCGGCAAACCCGGCATCTGTCAGGGAAGCTGCGCCGCAGAGCCGGAACAAGTAAAAGAATTTTTGAGAAAGACGAAATAACTCCTTCCGTCATCGCTGCGCGATGCCACCTCCCTCAATGAGGGAGGCTTTGGCTGTACGGAAAGCTTTCCCTCTTCGCCAGTGGCTCCCTCGCTGAGGGAGCTGCCGCCGAAGGCGGCTGAAGGAGTCACACAACATCAAGGAGAACAACAAACTATGAGAATGCGTTTCAAACCCTACGCCCACGATGAGCTGATGGCCGCCGATTTCCACGTCCACGAGCCCCTGATCTGGGGCGGCAAGTGGCACGCACAGTATGCCCGCCCGGAGCAGCCCTTTGTGCTGGAGCTGGGCTGCGGCAAGGGCGGCTTTATCTCCCAGCTGGCCTGCGCCCACCCGGAGAACAACTATCTGGGCATCGACATCACCGACAAGGTGCTGATCCTTGCCAAGCGCAAGATCGAAGCCGCTTACACCGAGGCAGGCCGCCCCATTGACAACGTGAAGATCATGAGCACCGACATCGAGCGCATCAAGGGCGTGCTCACCGCCCAGGATACCGTCAGCCGCATCTATATCAACTTCTGCAACCCGTGGAGCAAGAACGCTTCCTCCAACAAGCACCGGCTCACCTATCCCCGCCAGCTCATCCAGTACCGCGAATTCCTGAAGGACGGCGGCGAGATCTACTTCAAGACCGATGACGACGACCTGTTCCGCGACAGCCTGGAGTATTTCCCCGCTTCCGGCTACGAGATCACCTGGAAAACCTTTGACCTGCACGAAAACGAGCCGGAGTGGAACATCCGCACCGAGCACGAGGGGATGTTCACCGAGATGGGCATCAAGATCAAGGCCCTGATCGCCAGAAAGCTGCCCGGCGATGCCGCCGTGACCTGGATCGAGCCCAAGGTCCTGAAAAAGAGGAAGGCTGCGGAGGAAGCCGCTGCCGCCGCAAAGGAGGAGTAAGATGTCCTTTTTTGTCAACACCATGGTCTGCGGCTTTTCGCTGTATCAGATCCTGGCGTTTTTCCTGATCTACTCCTGCCTGGGCTGGTGCCTGGAGGTCATCTATGCCGCCGTTTCCACCGGCCAGCTGGTGAACCGCGGTTTTCTGAACGGCCCGGTCTGCCCCATCTACGGCTTTGGCATGATCATCGTGCTGTTCACCCTTTCGCCGCTGGCAGACAACCTGCTGCTGCTCTATATCGGCGGCGTGATCCTGCCCAGCGTGCTGGAGCTGGTGGGCGGCTGGGCGCTCTACAAGCTCTACCACACCCGGTGGTGGGATTACAGCGACTTCCCCTTCAACATCGGCGGATATATCTGCCTGGAGTTCTCCCTTTTGTGGGGCGTGGGCACCGTTGTGGTGATGCGGGCCGTTCACCCCGTGATCGCGGGCTTTGTGGAGATGGTTCCCCAGATGGTGGGCTTTGTCCTCATGTGCATCCTGTACGCCTGCTACGCCGCCGACGTGGTGGTGACCGCCTTTGCGGCCTCTGACCTGGCCCGTGAGCTGGATGCCCTGGAAAAGGTGGCCGACAGTATGCACGCCGTGTCTGATGCCATGACCGAGCTGCTGGGCACCACCGCCATGGATGTGGACCAGAAGATGGACGAGAGCCGCCTGCAGCTCAAGCTGGCGGCTGCCGAGGCCCGGGACAATGCCGCCAAACTGAGCCCCCGGGATGCCGCTGCCGCCCTGCGCGCCAAGGCCGACGAGGCCATGGAGGCCGCCCGCAAGTCCTCCCAGGAGGCCCGGCTCAATGCCTCTGAGGCCGCCACTGCCGTCAAGCTGGCTGCCAAGGGCACCGCAGAGCGCACGGCAGAGCTGCTCCGTCTGGAACAGCTGGCCGAGGAGCTGCAGGCCCGCAGCGAGGAGATGCGCGCCCGCACCCGGAGCTCCAAGTACTTTGGCAAGGGCCGTATGCTCCGCGCTTACCCCAAGCTGCGCCACGGCGAAAAGCACCGCTCTCTGGACGAGCTGCGGGAGCGCCTGAAATACGAGCGCAGGCACTGACCCTGACCCGCTGCAGCAACCCCAAATGCCCCTGACCGGCTTCTTTCGGTCAGGGGCATTTTCATTTTGCCGCGTCCTCCATAAGATCAGGCAGATCTTGCGCCGCCGCACGATTTTGTTTTCTTTATGTTTTTCACATTGTACACTTCTTTTGTATACTTCTCCAAACTTTCTTTCGTCATATTGACAAAAAAAAAAGAAAAGCGTATCTTGTTCTGTGCAAAATGCCATTTCCGCTAAAACTGAAGAATCGGCAAACCAGTCGAAAGGCTGCGACGCAAAGCTACAGGGCCTGTAACATGGCAGCCAGTTGCACGTTATTCTCTCCGGGTAAGGTAATACGAAACCTTGCACCTCCTTGTGAAGATGCGTCGGCTTCCCTTCAGGAGAGCGAGCGCACAGCGGGCCTACAAGGGTTCAGAGCGTCGTACCAGCCGTTTGGCCGGTGCGGCGCTCTTTTGTTTTGGCTGAAATAGAGAGAGTTTTTGGGAATATCATGGAAAAGGAGTAAAAAATTATGAGACCTAAGCGTTTGATCAGCTTATTGGTTGCGGTCTGCATGATGATCACCATGCTGCCCCTGTCGGCAGTCACAGCATTTGCAGCAGATATTCCCGCTCGTGGAGAAGATGAATTTGATTATCAAGGTTTGCGATATAAGAAACTGAGCAGTTCCACTGTCTCCGTTGTGGGGCCTGTGGAAATGTGGGATGGTGACCTTGAAATTCCTGAAGAAGTCTCTGATAATAGTGAGCAAGTATATACTGTTACGGAAATTGCAGAGCGTGCGTTTTATGGCTATGGTAAGTACAAAAAGAAAATTGACCGTTCTAAAGAACTAAACGTTGTTATTCCCAAAACCGTGGAAAAAATCGGGAAGCAAGCGTTTGCTAATGGTACCGAATGGGGGCAAAAGACTGGACTTAAAAAAGTGATATTTGCCGAAGGCAGTCAACTGAAGCGAATTGACGAGCGCGCATTTGAATCATGCTACCAACTTTGTACGGTTAAACTTCCGACTGCTGTAACATACATTGGAGATTATGCCTTTCACGATGACGCAAATATGAGAGATTTTGCATTTCCTAAAAACTCAAACCTCAAAAATATCGGCAAGTATGCATTTTACTGGAATCAGTATACCGAAACTCTTGTCATTCCTGAAGGAGTAGAAACAATTGGAGAAGCTGCATTTCAAGCTTGGAATTCACTGAGAGAACTTACGATTCCGGCAAGTATGAAATCGATTGGAACAGATGCTTTTAATGTGGATGACCCCGACCAAGCGGATGTGCTTAAAACAATATATTACACTGGTACAGAAGATGAATGGAACGGCCTCTGCAAAAACAACAGTTCGTTTCAAGGTCGTGCAGAAAATGTGACGGTGCATTATATCTGTAATGTCAATTTTGAAATGAATGGCCATGGCACTGCACCTGAAGCTCAGACTGTTTACACTGGCGACAAGCTTGCAAAAGTTGCAGAACCCACCGCCGCCGGGTATACGTTTGGCGGCTGGTACACCGACAAAGAACTGACCAAAGCATTTGATGTTGAAAACGATACCGTTTCCGGCGATACCACCCTGTACGCCAAGTGGGAAGCCATCCCCGACCATGAATTGACTGTGAAAGTCGGCACCTTTACCTACGATGACAACGCCGCCAGCGACAAGGGCAATGTTTATGAAGGCGCTCTTGTTACCGTTACCTTTGACGAAAACAACCAGCTTTGGAAGGACAGCGGCCTGAGCTTTGACCACTGGGATATCCAGTCCAAAGCAAAACTGCTGGACGAAAACGGCGAGGAAATCGTCAACCCCGGCAAGACCTTTACCTTTGTGATGCCCAAAGAGGGCGTGACCATTGAAGCCATGCCCAAGGATGCCACCATTGAAGATGATGGGCCCAATGTGCTGGGCACTGCCGCCGTTATCGGTACTGCCGCTGTTGGCACCGCAGTGCTGGGCTATCAGGCCTATTCTCTGGGCGCTGAATTTGCAGGC
>OHZI01000077.1_pt1 | contig 32171 bp, 28 predicted proteins | sample 1580511 | NCBI WGS metagenome assembly OHZI01 (sample SAMEA3882508, study PRJEB24775) | human gut metagenome | biome: human-associated habitat; feature: intestine environment; material: feces | place: Netherlands | collected 2009/2010
CACAGGGCAACCCGCCGAAAAGCCTACGGGGCCAGCCCCGAACCCCTGTGAGGCTACTGGCGCATGAGAAAGCGCAGCGTTGGAATCAATGTCCGCGTCAGCGTCACAGAGAAACGAAAAATGACGCTGATGGCAAAACGGTGCGGGCTGTCTCTCTCGGAATACTTACGCCAGCGGGCGCTGGGATATGAACCGGGTGGACACCCGCCCAAGGAGGTATTTGATGTGTTGGATAAATTGGATGACATTGCAGAGCGCTGCTCTGCGCGGGATGAAACTGACATTATCGCCCAGACCGACCGCATGAGGGACCTGCTCATTGGCAGTAACTAAGATTTGGGCAATCAAGGACAGTTTACAGCGCGTCCTTGATTACGCAGCCAATCCGGACAAGACCGAATACGATGCTCTTGCCCAAACGCTGCACTACGCAGAGAACGATGCCAAGACCAAGCTGAACGAGAGCGCCCAGCTTGTCACCGGCATCCATTGCAGGGCAGACCATGCGTGGGAAGATATGCGGGCTGTACAGGAACGTTTTGGTAAAACAGACGGCGTGGTGGCGCTCCACGCCTACCAGAGTTTCCGCGAAGGGGAGATTACTCCGGAGCAGTGCCACGAAATTGGCGTGGCACTGGCCCGCAAGGTTTGGGGCAGGCGCTTTCAGGTGCTGGTCGCCACACACATGAACACGGATAACTTACATAATCATTTTGTGATACTATCACTGGCAACTATGCTGCTGCAGCTACATGGACTGTTATCAGCGGTGCCACATCTGATTTGTCCACCCGCGAAGAACTTGTTCTATACATTCTGACAATTTAAGGTCTCTTGTTCATCCCTACGACTAAATCCAGAAACACATATCAGATAGTTTGGGCTTGCGAGGATGAAACGCCTTCGTTTTTTATAATGTTTTTCCAACTTTACTTGAAATTTAAAAAATCCGTCTCGAAATTGAAAGCAAGATTCAAAGCCGCCTGCTATACTATAATCAATAAATCCGGAAACGGAGAAGGAGAATGAATATGAAAAAAGCATCAAAGGCAATAGCTTTCGCAATGGCCTCTGCTATGGCAGTGAGCATGGCAGCTTGTGGCGGATCTGCTTCTTCCTCTGCCAGTGGCGCGACAACAGAAGATTCAGCTTCTGCAACCGGGAATGGCAGCTATGATCAGGTCACCTATGCTTACGCGACATTCAACAACATCCCTACTGAAGAGGATTTGGATGTAGTTGAGGAAGAAATTAACAAGATTACTCGCGAGAAGATTGGTGCGGAGATTACACTAAAGCCCATCTCTATTGCAGACTATGTAAATAAAGTTAGCCTTTCCTTGCAGGGCGGTGAAAAGATTGATGTTTATCAGTCTCTTGGCAACTTTGGCAACTGCGTCTCTACCGATATGTGCTATGACATCAGCGATCTGATTGACAGCTGCGCACCTGAGACCAAAGCTCTTCTTGGGGACAAGTTCTTGGATGCCTGCAAGGTAAACGGAAAACTGTATGGCATTCCCACATATAAACCGTTTGCTCTTACTCCAATGTTCATCTATCGCAAAGATATTGCAGATGAACTTGGCATTGATATGTCTACCGTAAATTCCGTGGAGGATGTAACGCCTATCCTGAAACAAGTCAAGGAAGCTAAATCTGACATGATTCCGCTTGCGCCTGTTCAAAATGGTGTAAGTGGCCTCGAGATGACTATGGGGGATATTGATTGGCTGTCCGATGACTACTATAAGCCTGTTGGTGTCCTGATGGATGGCAATATGACAGTTCAGGATCTTTACACAACGGACACTTTCAAAAGCCGTTGTGATCTCGCCCGCACTTGGTATAATGAGGGCCTGATCATGAAGGATGCAGCCACTACGACCAGCACTGCTGCCGAGTGCATGTCTTCTGGCAACTACTTTGGCTACATTGCCGCTTATAGCTATCCTGAAGCTGACACTGCAGCATCTCTGCAAGCACAGTGCGGTGGTTTTGAGTTGGGCGCAAAGATGATTGGTGATGCTTATCTCGGCACCGGCGACATCAATGCAGTTTCTTGGATGATTGCCTCTACCACGGATGTGCCTGAAGCTGCCCTGAAATTCCTAAACCTGACCTATACGGACAAGGATATCGTCAATCTTCTGATTTACGGCATTGAAGGCCGCGACTATATCATGAATGATGATGGTACTGTCAGTTACCCTGAAGGTGAGGATTCAACCACGGTTCCTTACACTGCACAGTTGAGCTGCGGTACGCTTGGCAACTTCTTTATTATGTATCCCACTGCCGGTACGGATCCTGCTTCCTTGGAGTGGGAGCAGAAGCAGAACGAAGAGGCCAAGACTTCTCCTGCCATGGGCTTCACCTTTGATTCCAGTAAATTGAACACGCAGTACACCGCTGTTAAAAATGCAATCAGTCAGTATCTGCCTGGTCTGCTGTGCGGTAGCGTTGACCCCAATACCGAACTGGCAAAGTTTGATCAAGCTCTGCAGGATGCAGGTTATCAGGATATTCTGAACGCAAAACAGGAACAGCTTGACGCTTGGAAAGCTGCACAATAATTATCACTGATTTCGGTTAAATTAACCGGAAAGCCGAGCAGCGAAAATGCAAATTGGCTTTCCGGTTCTTTTTTAACTACCGGCGAAAAGGAGTACGTTATTCATGAAAAAAAAGAGCAGAACGGCAGCAACGAACCTATCACTTTTCCTGATCGCATTGCCCGGCATCATATATCTTCTGATCAATAACTATGCCCCTATGCTTGGAATTTTCCTGGCATTCAAAAACTATAGCCTGATGAAGGGCCCCTTTAAGAGTGACTGGTGTGGTTTTGACAATTTCGAATTTCTTTTCAAAACCAAAGACGCATGGATTATGACTCGCAACACATTGCTATACAACACGGCGTTCATTATCATTGGCACCGTTGCAGCAATTCTCGTTGCCATCCTGATGTGTGAACTAGGAGAAAAGAAGCGTGTCAAGTTCTATCAGGCGGTTATGCTTTTACCCAACCTGCTTTCCTGGGTTGTCATTGGTTTCATCGCATATGCATTTTTGAATGCAGATACCGGCTTTATCAATAACACGTTCCTTCGTTGGCTTGGGCTTGATCCGGTTGCGTGGTACTCAACGCCTGGTGCTTGGCCTATCATTCTGGTAATAGTCAACCTTTGGAAAAATGTTGGTTACCAGTCAATCATTTTCATGGCGGCAATTTCCGGTATTGACAAGTCCTTGTTTGAGGCGGCTGCAATTGATGGAGCTAGTAAACTCCGTCAGATCCGCAGCATCACATTGCCTTTGTTGAAGCCCACGATTATTACACTGACTCTTATGTCTGTAGGACGTATTTTCTATTCCGACTTTGGTCTGTTCTATCAGGTACCGCAGAATTCCGGTGCTATCTTCGCAACAACACAGACAATTGATACCTATGTATATCGTGGCCTTATGGAACTTAATAATGTTGGTATGTCTGCTGCTGCAGGACTGTATCAGTCCATTGTTGGTTTTGTACTCGTTTTGATTGCAAACCAGATTGTCCGCAAACTTGATGCTGATAATGCATTGTTCTAAGGAGGTCAGAGAAAATGTTAAAGAGTAAACGCTTTAATACAGCGGCAACAATCATTCTCACTGTGTTAGTGATTATTACGTTGCTTCCACTGGCGCTGATCGTCATTTCGTCATTTACTAAAGAGTCCGCTTTGATTCGTAATGGCTATTCTTTCTGGCCTCAAGAGTGGAGCCTTGACGCATATTACTATATGATCAAGCAGGGAGCTGTTATTCTTCGCTCCTATGGCATATCTGTTTTTGTAACTGTGGTAGGTACTGCAGCAAGTGTTATCCTTACCACGATGCTTGCATATCCAATGTCTCGTAAAAGCTTCAAATATCACAATGCTCTCTCGTTTTTCGTTTTCTTTACCATGTTGTTCAATGGTGGCATAGTTCCGTCTTACATTATGTGGACTAAAATTTTCCATATCAAAGATACTATCTTTGCCTTGTTGATTCCCAACTACCTCGTTACAGCATTTAATGTAATTCTGGTAAAGAACTACTACGCCAATAACATTCCCGATTCTTTGATTGAGGCAGCAGAAATTGATGGAGCAACTGAAATGACCATCTTCCGAAAAATCATGCTTCCTTTGGCTGTTCCTACCGTTGCAACCATCAGCCTTTTCACCGGCCTTTGCTATTGGAATGACTGGACAAACGGTTTGTACTATGTCAGCAATGAAAAGCTTTATAGCATTCAGATGCTGCTGATGAAGATCATGAACAACATTCAGGCGCTGCGCAGCAATTCTACTGCGGCGCTGCTGGGAACGGGTAGTGTTGATCTTCCTGGTACGGCAATCCGTATGGCAATGGCTGTCATCGGCATTCTTCCCATCCTACTGGTTTATCCTTTCATCCAGAAATATCTGGTTCGTGGCGTAGTTGTCGGCGCAGTTAAGGGCTGATCAGTATGCGTTGGAAAGAGTTAATGCAACAACAAGATGATTTTGCCGCTGAAATCCGCAAACAAGATGCAATCAAATTTTCATCAAATCCCTTCATCAAGGCATTTTGCAACCGATTGGACCCGAACATTATCCATCTGTACTTTGATGATGGCAATTCGGGAGGGTCAGTCTGGATGCATTTGATTTGCGGCGAATGCGGTGCATTGCTGTTAGATACTGGATACGGGATTGGCAATCTAAAGAGCGTAATAGAGCAGCTTACAGACAAGCCGGTATCTGTATTTAATACGCATTGGCATGGCGATCACACGGGCGGAAACAGCCAATTTGAGAATGTCTATATGCACGAATTCGATATTCCCTATTGGAAGGAATCCTTAAGCTGCGAAGCCGGTCGAATGCTCCCGACAACATTAGCGTTCAGCCAAGATGCCGTTATTCCTCTCAGCGACAAGTTTGTCAGAGCTGTACACGACGAGATGACCTTTAATCTCGGTGGCAGAATTGAAACCATAGTGCATATGCCCGGCCATAGTGCTGGTAACTGTATGGTTATTGATAGTAAAACCGGAATTCTGTTTTCCGGAGACGCGATCCTGTCAACGCCTACGCTTGTGATAGACGGCTTTCCTGCGGTGGATCACGCGGAACTGTTAACTGTTGAGGCATTCCACACGGCACTCGTACAACACATGAAACAACTCAATAAAGTGAAATGGCTTTGCCCCAGCCATGGACGACTCATGTTAAGTAATAAGTACGTTTCAGCAATGCAGCATTGTACAGAGGAAATCTTAAAAGCCCCTGACAAATGGGAACGGTATGATTATATTCCATCACTGCCTGGTATGATTCGCTGTGTTGATGATGCTATGATTGTGTATACCCTAAATAGGGTCCATTAGGTATTGGAGGCATAATAATGGCTCTCTTTTCTGTTGACTTTTACTCCAAGTCATTGTTCCGACCTGTAAATTTCAAACTCTTTGTTCCCAATGATGTTCCCCCCGAGATGAAAATGGGCAATACGTACTATGAACGACCGACAAAGATTCTTGTCTTATTGCACGGTTATAATGGCGGCAATTTGGATTGGGCACTGTATTCAAACGCTTCTGAGATTTCTTCCAAATACAATTTGGCAGTCATTCTGCCCTCAGGAGAGAATAGCTTCTATTTGGACTCTGAAGCTACTGGCCACAAGTATGCAACCTTCGTCGGTCAGGAATTAATCGACTATGTGCGTAATACATTCCATCTCTCTTCACGCAAAGAAGATACATTTGTCGGCGGTTTATCTATGGGCGGTTTCGGTGCAATCCATACAGCTCTACAATTCCCGGACACCTTTGAAAAAGCTTTTTCGCTCTCCGGAGCATTGATTGTTCATAATGTCGAGAAGATGGCCCCGGGATTCAAGGATATGGTGGCCAATTATGATTATTATAAATCAGTGTTCGGTGATCCTGCATTCGTTCTCGAAAGTGACAACAATCCTGAAACGCAGATAAAAAAGCTCAAAGAAGAAAATCATCGCATTCCCGGATTGTATATGGCAATCGGGACAGAAGATTTCCTGTATAAGGAGAACCAGATATTCCGGCACTTCCTTGAAGAAGAAAAGATTGACTTCGAATACCACGAAAGCACGGGTGTCCATGATTTTGTGTTCTGGAATGCAAACATTGAACCTGCTGTACGGTGGCTTCTGGGAGAGGGTATCAAATGAAAAAGTATGACGACAACATTCCGCTTCTCAAGAACAGGGTAGAAACGCACGCCTTCATTCGGAACATTTCCAAACATCGTCTGCCCGATGGAACACTGGATGTAGAAGGAAATCTTAAACTCTGGAACGACGGAATGCAGGGCTTTGTCAAAACTCCTCTCTGGGAGAAAACCCCTGGTTGGCGAGAAGATACTCACTTACAAGGTGAGCCATACCTGGTATTTGTACCAGGTAACTCAGGTTTTCCAACAATTCTGATTGCCCATGGCGGCGGTTTTTCATGGCGTACAGGATGTGAAGGGCCAAATGTAGCGTGGTATTTCCATCAAGCAGGCTACAACACTGCGATCCTGTCTTATCGGCTTCTCCCCTATGACCGTTACGCTTCCATGGCAGATATGCAGCGCGCCATCCGTTTACTGCGTGCCAGAAAAGAAGAATTTGGCATCGGTGAAAAAATCGTAGTAATGGGGTTCTCTGCCGGAGGGATGATTTGCGGAAACTGCGCCACTCATTTTGATAACGGCAGCCAGACAGCTCCGGACTTGGTACAACAAATGTCTTCACGCCCTGATGCATGCGTGATTGGTTATGGTGCAATGTCGGAGGTTTCTTTCCCTCAACCGTTTATGATGGAGCAGCCGGAGCACAGTCTTTTTGGCGATACACCAAAGGATAAATTCTATCTGGCGACAGAGAAAAATGTCCGTCCGGATTCTCCGCCATTCTTCATCTGGCAGACATTGAGCGATGATGGGCGGCACGGTCTCTGCCTTGCAAAAGCACTGCAAGACGCGGGCGTTCCATATGAACTTCACATTTTTGAAGGCGGCGTTCATGGATTAGGACTAGCCGATGGTGAAAACGATTTGAATGCCAATGTTCCCCATATTGCAGAGTGGGGCAAACTTTGTACTGGTTGGCTTGATCTGCATAACCTTGGAGGAGAACATGAAAAACAGTGATGTAATCAATAAGATATTGAAATATCATCCTCAATTTCCGGGCAACTATGCCGGCTGTGATGGTTATAAATTTGGCGATCCTAATGCCGAATGTAACGGCATCGCCACAGCTCTCGTCCCTACCGTAGATGTGATTCGTCGAACGGGTGAGCTTGGTTGCAATTTGCTGGTCGTCCATGAGCCGATCTTCTATTCAACAGAAGACTACCCTGACTGGAGAGCTGGCGGCAAGAACAGCGTCTACGAAGAGAAAAAGGCGCTTTTGGATAAGTATGGCATTACAGTTTGGCGTGACCATGACCATATGCATGCCCATAATCCGGATTCAATATTTACAGGTGTTATCAAGTACCTTGGTTGGGAAAACTATTATATTCCTTCAGAAAAAAGTTCCATAAAAGTCCCTATGGGATACCTTTTTGAACTTCCGGAGACAACCGTTAAAGAACTTGGACAATATCTTGAAGATAAGCTTGCTATGAATGGCTTACGCATCGTTGGAAATCCGGAGGATAAAATCCGCAAAGTTGCCATTGTCGGGCATCTTTTTCCGGGTTTTGGCACGCAGAGCGAAACCAGAGAATACGGAACAGATTTGATCAACGCAATGGAGCAAGGTTTGGATGCAATTATTCCCGGAGAGGTCATTGAATGGACAGTTCTCTCTTATGTGCGAGATGCTTTGGCGTTAGGCAGAAAAAAAGCTGTATTCAACATTGGGCACTTCAACATGGAAGAATTGGGAATGAGGTATGCACAAGACTGGATCGGTGATTTAGTTGACCATAAGGTTCCTGTTCACTATCTTCCTACAAAAGACATTTACCGGTATATTGAGAGGAAGCATTTATGAAGCATTTTGCATGGAACGATTTGCGTGATATAGTGACCGTGCAGGGACGCACTTGGGAACACGAAGATAATTTGTATTTCAACTGGAGCAGCTCCGGCTTTACGGTTTGCTTCAGAGGCAGTGCATTGCTTGCCGAGTTTTCTGCTCAAAGCAGTGAAGAATATGATGGGATTCCTGGTGACCCAAATACACCGCATCGAACTGTCTGGCCGTGGATTTCTGTTTTCGTGGATGACAATGATCAACCTTGCCGTACTTTCGAACTCACGAACAAATCAACAAAGTATCTTATCTATTCCGGTACAGACGAGCAAGAGCATACTGTCCGTGTCGTAAAACTGACGGAAAATATCAAAACAGGTTTGTCACTACACGGTTTTGATGTGGACGGAGAAATTCTGATGCCCGTAGTTGAGCCCATCAAAAAGCGTATTGAATTTGTTGGAGACTCAATCACCTGCGGATTCGGTCTCGGCACATCTGAGAAAGACCGGTTTTATTACCCGCAGGAAGAAAATGTTTGGATGGCACATGGTCCTACAGCAGCACGCTGCCTTGGAATGGATTGGCAAATGATATGTATCTCCGGCATCTGCCTCGCTCCTCGCAAAGAGATTCCTATGCCTGTCGCCATGAATATGCTGTACGAGTACACAGACCGGCCGGCACAGCAAGCCCTAGAACTGGATGCCGATCACTGGAATTTCAAGGAACACCCTGTTGATTATGTGGTCATCAACCTAGGCACCAACGATGCAACGGCAGCTTCTTTTTCAGCCGCGCCCAAGAAAATTGAGGAGCAGTATGAGAAGGATTATGTTCACTTTTTGAAGACTGTCCGCAAATGCAATGGCGACAAAACGAAAATCATCTGTGCTCTGGGCAGCATGGATTACTACTTTTATGATGCAATGAATCGTGCAGTAGATACATACCGTGCAGAGACTGGGGATAACAATGTATACACCTTTAAATACTGCCGTATGAGTCCCATGGATCCTATCGGAGCCTGTGGACATCCGAGTGAACTGACGCAGCAAAAAATGGCAAAGGAGCTTGTCGCGTTCATAAACACGCTCGAAAAAAACAGTAATACAAAGAATCACTCTTGATTTCATGATGGAAAGCAAGTAGGATAGAGACAGAACGAACGGAGGCTGACGCCAATGAAAAAGAGGTCATTTATCCGAAACCTTTCCATCATGCTTTTTATGCAGTTTGTGCTTCTCACGGCACTTTTTGTGGCACTTATAGTCCATATGCGAAATAGCGCTGTAACCGAAATGGAAACTGCTGCGGACAATGTTCTTGCAATTTATAGAGTCAATCTGGAAAATCGTATCGAACGAGCAAACAATATCCTTAAGAACCTTACTCTAAGTGAGGAAACCGCACTGGAAATGATACGTAGTGACAAGGAAAGTGATCGGTACTACGCCAAGAAGTCTATATATACAGCCATGCACGCCGCTCTTCTTCAGGATAGCGCAGTTGATTTACTGATCGTTGCAGAAAACAGTTACGGCGGATATATGGAGAGTACAAATGGTGATTCATCAAAATGGGCATTGCCGTATGAGACGAGAAAAGCAGTAGAAACTTTCACTTTGGAGTTGTTAGGAAGCGGCACACGAAAAAACAGTTGGACAATTCAAGAAATCGCTGGAGAACCATTTTTATACCGTGCCTATATGCGTAATGGGCATATAGTAGCAGCATACATTTCCGTTCAGAATTTCTTCTCGAGTAATACGGATCCTGCCATATCGAATTTATGCCTGGCATTAACAGACAGTAATGGCTATGTTTGGAAAACCATTGGCAGTGAATTGAAAAACATTCCATTGGGTCAAACTATGCAGGCGCTTGGAAGCAACTGGAAAGTAAACCAACTTGAAATTGGAGACAGTTCTCTGTATGTAACAAGTTATTTAAATGAATACAGAATCACATACACGACTCAAACCAGCGTTTTATCAGTTATACTGATTGCAATCGTTGCCTTAGGATGCAGTGCGGCTATTATCTTTTATACTCGGAGACAGATTATTAAACCGATGAAGGACATGACCGAAAAGCTGCACGACATGAATGGTGTAACGGAAGGATTTCAGATTCAAACGAGCTACGGTAGTCAGGAATTTCTAGTGCTTAGAGACACCTTTAACCGTATGATGCGAGAAAATGTAGACCTTAGACTATCTGCTTACAAACACCATATGGAAATGCAGGATTCAGAATTGCGATGCATTCGGCTACAGCTTCGTCCGCATTTTTTCCTCAACGCGATGACAACGATTTCGAGTTTGAGTATGCAGGGTCAGAATGACAGCATCAAAAGGTATGTAGAAGTACTGTCCAAAAATATTCGATATATGTTCAAATCCGGCATGCATACAGTTCCTTTGTCAGAGGAAATGCAAAACGTTCAATACTATTACGAAATGCAGGAACTCCGGTATCCCGGCAGTGTTTTTTATTACGGCGAATATAACAAGGAGGATGAAAACTGGCCCATCCCCCAGATGCTTATTCACACAGTCGTTGAAAATATTTACAAACATGCAGTCTCTGTTGATAATTTGATAACAATCCTCGTACAAGTGAATAAGACTGAGTATAAGGGACAAGAAATGCTCTGTATTTCTATTGAAGACGATGGCGAGGGGTACCCCGAGGAAATTCTGAAGCAGTTTCAAGCTGGTGAAAAGCCAAAACCGTCCGAGGATGGGACACATCTTGGATTGTGGAGCCTTTGGGAAATGCTTCGAATCATGTATGATAGAAATGATCTTATGGAACTAAAGAATGCTGAACCTCATGGAACCAGAACCATCTTTTATCTTCCCAAAGAAGCAATCAACGAAACAGGAAAGAAAACCAGCGAAGGAGACGTCGTATGATAAATGCTCTAATTGTCGACGATGACATGGCAACAGTAGAGGTTGTACGCAATGCCGTCCACTGGAAACAACTCGGCGTAGAAAATGTTAGCAAGGCCTACAACATTGAGCAGGCGAAGAAAATCCTACTGAATGAGCCGATCAATCTTGTCATAAGTGATGTAGAAATGCCGATGGGAAGCGGTCTGGATCTGTTGCGCTGGTTTCGTGAACAAAAAATGGACGGTGAATTCCTGCTTCTTACCTGTCATGAAGATTTCAGCTATGCCTCTGAAGCGCTACATAACCGAGCAGCAGAATATCTCTTAAAGCCCTTTGATGTTGATGTTATGGAAGTGGCATTGCGTAGGATCATTATACGAATAAAAGAACAACAGGCGCTGAAGAAAAGCAGTGAGCTCGGTGTTTGGGTAAAGGACAACTATGATGAAGTGCAACTATCTTTTTGGAATAGTGTACTGGAAGGAAGATTTGAAGAGAAGCCGCAACAGGCAGCACAGGAAATTGCAAAAAGACAGTTGGCACTTGATCCACAAGCAGATTACACGTTAATCGTTGGGCGATTGACGAATCTCGCTAAAGATGAGACTCGTTTCGGTCGGGATCTATTGTTGTTTGCAGTCAAAAATGTCTTTTCTGAGTTGTTGTGCGGGCGTCCTGAAAATGACAGCATTTTGTGTAATGACCGACACACAGAAATATTGGTAACAGCAATCTGTTCCGAAGGGCAGGAGAAGCTGCAAGAACGGTGCATTCTCCTGATGAAACAGACAGAAAGTATCATGAACAGCATTCTGACCGTATGTATTTGCAATCCTTGCCGTGTCGAAAATCTTTATAGCATACATCAAGAAGCAATCCAAGCGCTAGTACATAATGTGGCAGATTACGGGACATGCTTTCACCTCAGCGATGCGCAGGCAGAAACGATCAACGGCAGTTTTACTTTGGATGCAAAAAAACTGGAAGAAAGCGTATTCAAAAGAGATAAACGCGCGATCCTTCAATATGTTAGGGATCACCTCGAAGAAGGCATGAAAACTAAGCAGCTTAGTATTGAAGCACTGCAATCTGCAAGGCAAACACTGCTGCAAATCGTTTATGTTGAATTAGCAAAGGCGGATTGTAAGGCGCCGGACTTATTTAACAATGCAGTCGCACAAGAGTTATCAGAAAAGTCCGTACAATCAATGATGGATTTTATTCGCTGGGCAAACTACTTGTTGGAACTGACTGCAAGGCAGGAAACTATTTCTCAAAAGGTACATCAGTACATCAAAGAACACTATGCCGAAAACATTGACAGAAACAGCATTGCTGAAGAGTTTTATGTAAATCCCGAATACCTTGGAAAAATTTATAAAAGGGAAACCGGGAAAAATCTGAAGGATGCCGTTTCGGAGTATCGAATTCAGAAAGCTAAGGAACTCCTCTCGCATCCGAATATCCGAATTGGTGAGATTGCGATGGAAGTTGGATTTGATAGTTTTGCCTATTTTTCGACCCTATTCAAGAAATATACTGGAACAACACCCAACGAATACCGAAAAAATCTCAATGTCGAAACGAAAGAGGATTGAGAAATATGACCATCCATCCATCTAAATGGGAAAATTGTGTAACGGGTAAAGCATGGCTTCAGAATCACGCTTCACATGACGCAATAGAATGTAAAGCGGAGGTTCTTTTCGCAGAGCTTTTGAATAAACTGCGATTATGTTCATTACCTAGAGCTGTAGTAGCAGTGAGTGGCGGCTCCGGTGTCGGAAAATCTACCACTGCAAGATTGATACGTGAATATCTTGAAGCGCAGGGAATAGGCTGTGCATTAATTGGCGGAGATGAGTATCCATTCCGTATCCCTGTTTTGAATGACGCAGAGCGTTTAAGAATTCTGCGCCAAGCGGGAATACAAGGGATGCTGCGTGAGGGCGTTTATTCCGATAAGGCATGGCGTGAACTGCATGTATTGCAGACCAAGATGGTAGATGCCGATCCAAAGTATGATGCAACATACCCTTGGCATAAAGTATATCTGGGTTATGGTCGCAAGGCACTCTCCGAATATCTTGGTTCACAAGCAGAACAGGATTATCCTGCAATGCAGGAACTTATCAATGCATTCCGTGAAGGGAAAGACGAAATCTTGCTTCGAAAGCTTGGAGATGAAGAAGCCGATTTCCATTACGAAGCGGGAGATTTTTCCGACAAGCGTGTTCTACTGATTGAGTGGACACATGCAGGAAACCCTAACCTTAAAGGTGTTGACATCAGCGTGTTCCTTTATAGTACACCGGAGGAAACTCTTGAACGTCGTAAGAAACGGGCACGGAATGCAAATACAGACACGCCCTTGATTGCACTGGTTCTTGAGATTGAACAGATCATGCTCAATGAAAATGCAAAAAACGCAGACATAATTCAAATGATGAATGGCCAAATTCTGAATGCGGCAGAATATAAAGAAATGATAGGTGATAGGTGATGAATAAAGAAAATTCACTCACTCCCATGCTGAATCTCTATCCGGATAGTATGGGCGGGACATTGAAAGATGTCACTCAATTTCTGGCATCAGACGATTTGAAAGATTCTTTTGGCAGCATATATATCTTGCCCAGTATCTACAACACGGATCTTGACAGGGGCTTCTCAGTAATTGATTACAATATCAATGAACTCTTCGCATCAGAAGAGGATTTGGAAAAAATCAAAGCCCTCGGATTAGATTTGAAACTCGACTTTATTTTAAACCATGCTTCGGTTCTTTCTCCGCAATTCCAGGATTTGCTGGAGAATGGGCAAAAATCAAAGTACAAAGACTTCTTTATCAATTGGAATGAATTCTGGACCGGTTGTGGCAAAATGACCACAGATGGATACATTCAGCCAGAGAAGAAATACCTGGACAAGATGTTCTTCCGAAAACCCGGACTCCCCATTCTGATGGTTCGTATGCCTGATGGGAGCAAAATCCCCTACTGGAACACTTTCTATCAGAAGGTCTTTTATGATCCAATTGATGCTCAAGATTTACTCAAGCAGTTTGGTATGCAATACGCATCAGCAGAAGAACTTGCTGATTTGGTCAACAAGCAGTTAAAGGAAAATGTAAATCCGGCGGACATGAATCTCGGCCGCTGGGCTACTATGCACAATGAGATTTGCGATTATTTGGATTCTCGCTGTAAGTATCTCGGTCAGATGGACTTGAACCTAAAATCGCCCCTTGTTTGGGATTTCTATAAAAAAACACTTCAAAAACTCGCAGGATACGGCGCTGCTATCATTCGCTTAGATGCTTTCGCATATGCTCCTAAGGCACCCGGCAGCCACAATTTTATGAACGAGCCAGAAACCTGGAATACTTTGGAACGTGTCAGAGAGTTAGCAGCGCCATATGGACTGACACTTCTGCCGGAAATCCATGCAAGCTATGAAGAAAAAACCTACGAAAAGGTTGCAAACTATGGTTATCTAACCTATGATTTCTTCCTTCCTGGGTTATTGATTGATGCAATTGAGCAAAAAGACGGTACTGCACTTGCAGGCTGGGCCAATGAACTGATTGAAAAACACATTGTCACTGTCAATATGCTTGGTTGTCACGACGGCATTCCGCTGCTTGATTTGCGTGGAATTCTCCCTGAAGAACGCATTGCGGGGTTAATCGACTTAATCATAGCACGTGGCGGATTTGTGAAGAATTTGCACGGCCAAAAAAATGTATACTATCAGGTGAATGCCACTTATTACAGTGCTCTTGGCGAAGATGACCGAAAGATGCTTGTCGCACGAGCAGTTCAACTATTCATGCCCGGTAAACCGCAGGTGTGGTATCTCGATTTGTTCGCGGGGAAAAATGATCACGAGGCGGTTGCAAAAGCAGGTGAGGGGGGCCATAAAGAGATTAACCGAACCAACTTGACCGTTGAACAAATTCATAGTGCCCTCACCCAAGATGTAGTCAAGAAACAGATAGAACTCCTCCGGTTCAGAAAATCCAGTCGAGCCTTTACGAGCAATGCGAAAATTTCTGTAATTTCCAATAAGAATAATATGCATTTTATCTGGCAGGGTAATACTACCGCCGAACTGTCTGTGGATTTTACCACTATGAGTTATGAAGTAAAAGAAAACGGTTATATTATGATGAAAGGCTGATAGCCATGCGAGAAGTATTGACCGTACGCGTTAGAATCAAAGAGACATACGAGGTACATGGGCAACGTGGTCTGGCACGAATGATTCTATTTGACGGCGAAGGAGAGGGTTCTGGATTTTATGGCAAGATTCTCCCTGGGGGCGTCGATACGCAACAAGTGCACGATGACGGAAAGCTCGAACTTTCCGCACGGTATATGCTAGAGGGAACAGATGGTTCTGGAAAATCATGCCTAGTATTTATCGAGAATGTGGGTATTGCAAATGACAAGGGCTATATCGAAAAAACCCACCCAAAAATCAGAACAAATAGCACGACCTTGTCATGGCTGGAAACATCAGTTCTGTTAGGTACGATTTCTGCTTGGGAAAAAGGTGTAATCATTCATATTTATTTGTCAAACCAATAAGCATTTCGGTCGCAGTGTTGTAATGGTAAAGTCTTTTGAAGCGAACCCCTCCCAATTTGACCATGCAAACGAAACCTATCCCCAAAAGAAACTGTCTGTGTGAACGGTTCGCAGCATTGGCCGTGCATTCTTTTATTTCGCTAGTAACGGGAATATGTAAATGCCATTTGCCGTGCTTGAAAAACAGCTTTGCTGTGCGAAATGCATAAATCGCTCCGAAAGCCCCATGTGCACAAAGTTTTAGCCCCACCGTGTCGGGAAAATAGCCCCACTTTCACGCACTAAGGTCAATGGGCAAAAGCGAATGAAGGCGCAGACTATTACCGTACCGTCATCTGTACCCAAGCGCGGTATCCAGCAATATGTCATGGCTGAAGCGGAACGCATCGAGAAAAAGTTCAAGTATGGCGTAGAAGAAAGCGACCAGACCCACTTTGATCAGTACGCCGAAAATTGGCTCAAGCGGCAAGAACCGTTTTTCAAAGCTACCACCTATGCAGGGTACAAACGCAATCTGGATATTGTCTACCCGTTGATTGGCGGTATTCCGCTTGCAAAACTATTGCCCATGACGCTGGAAGAAATGTGCGAAGAACTCCGTAAGCGACCCGGCAGGGGCGGAAACTGCATCAAGGAAACGACTGTGCAGAAATATTTGGAGACGGTTTCTTCTGTGCTGGAAGATGCCAAGAAAAATGACATCATTCCGTTTAATCCGGCGCACCGTGTCCGCAAGAAGCATTTTGAGAAGGAGGTGCAGCATATTCCGCAGAAGTATGAAATGAGTAAACTAATGCGGGCAATTCAGAACGAACCGATTCTGTATCGCGCCTATTATACCTTGGCAATTACGACCGGATTGCGGCGTGGGGAACTGTGCGCCCTGCAATGGCGGGACATAACCGGTGCTTGTGAACTGACCGTCCGCCGTTCCCGTAGCTGCGCATCCGGGCAGATTGTTGAGAGCGACACCAAGAGTCATCGGGAACGGATTGTAACCGTTCCGCTGGGAATATGGGAGCTTCTGATGGCACTGCGACAGCAGCAGGTGCTGCATAGCGGCGTTCCGGATAGAGAGCAGCCGATTTTTACAGACCCCGATGGTCATGTGCCGCACCCGGATTCTTTTACCCGGCATCTGCGCAAGCTATATAAAAAATGTGGGCTATCGGAAGATTATCACCTGCATACCCTGCGGCATTTCTACGCAACCTATCTGCTGCAGGAAGGCACCAGCAAACAGGTGGCGGCATCTCTGCTGGGTCATGCGGATACGGCGTTCTTGGAACGCACCTACTGCCACCCGCAGGACGTGGCGAAGCGTCAGGCGGCAAACCTGATGCAAGATCTGCTGAACAACCAAAATCCGTGCTATGTTGCATTTATGAAAAATAAGAATAGAAAAGTCAAAAAGGCAGGTTAAATAAACAGCGGCACCGTCAGCAATGGCGGTGCCGTTTTTGTCAGTAATAGGTAGAATTTTGGACGAAAGATTGTTGGGTGTGGTGATAGCTTTCTGTCGCAGTTGTCGGTATGCTTTGTAGTACCGTAGGTCAATAAAACATACAAAGGAGCGTTGAAAACAATGGCATCTATCAGAAAACGCGGCAGTAACAGTTATTTGATTGTGGTATCTCGTGGGTATGACTACGAAGGCAATAGACTGAAATCTGTGCAGAAAACCGTCAAGCCACCCAAGGAGTATACACCCAAACAGGCAGAGAAATGGGTAAAGGAACAGGCAATTCTATTTGAACGCGAGGTTCAGCACACACCGGAACCCATTAACCGAAGCATTACGCTGGCAAAGTACATTGAGCATTGGGTGACAGACATAGGACCGAAGAAGCTGGCGGACTCTACATACCAACGAGATTTGCAGGATATCCGCAGAATCCTGCCTGCGCTGGGCAACTATAAGCTGACCGATTTGCGTAAAGAGGTCATCCGAGAATTTTACGAAGAAATGCGGCATACACCGCGTCTGGACGGCAGAGGGAATCTATCCGAGAAGTCAGTCGAAGGTTTACACAACACGCTGTGCGGCATCCTATCGGCGGCTGTGGACGAGGGATACCTTACTCACAATCCTGCATGGAGATGCTACAAGCCGAAAGGGCAGAAGAAAGAACGTCCCGTAGCAGATGAGGAAACGGTTAAAAAGTTGATTACAGCGTTTGAAGGGCAGAGCATGAAATACGAAACCTATTTCAAGCTGGTGCTGGCTACAGGGTTACGCCGAGGTGAAGCCTGTGGACTGAAATGGAGTGACATTAACTGGCGCAAGCGTACAATCCATGTACAGCGGGGTGTGGTCAAACTTAGCCATCAAGAATCCATCACGAAAGACCCTAAGACGACAAGCGGTAATCGCATGGTGTATTTGAGCAAAGAAATGTGTCAACTGCTCAAGGCGTGGCGGAAAGAATGCGAGTGGGATAGGCAGCAAACCGCGAACGAAACCGTATCTGAAGATGATTACTTATTCCGCCAGCCTAACGGCAAGCCGATGAATCCCTGCACATTTACCTATCGCTTCAAGCTGATTTTGAAAGCCAACAACTTGCCGCTGGATTTGAATGTGCATAGCTTGCGGCACACGAACGCCAGCCTGCTGATTGCACAAGGCGTGGATGTCCGCACGGTGGCTAGTCTATTGGGTCATGCACAGGCAAGCACTACGCTGGATATTTACGCCCACGCATTTGACAAAAATAAACGCAAAGCACAAGAGAAACTCGGAAAGGCGATTGGATTATGATGAGAAAAATCAAATTGACCCGTGCGAACAAAAGTATCCTGTTGAAAGCGCTTGCACTTTATTACTACCGAGAGAAAGCGCTTGGGCATAGCACAGAAAAACTGGGGCGATTGATACTAAAAATCAATTCTCTCCCAGCTGATAAAAAGGCAAGTTTCTCCGCAGAAGAAATTCACCTTATGCGTACCACTGTAAATCAACTGAGAAATGAACGGCTGTCAAAAGGACAGTACACCGATGCGGCAGATGATATGCTACTAAAATTATTCTAAAATCTGAATAAAAAAAGCGCATTGCAAAAGTACATTGCAATGCGCTTTTTGGTGCGCCCGAAGGGATTCGTCAAGCCGCGCCCTAGAAACGCCCCACCGGGGCGTTTCTGCCCCGCGGGACGCAAAGCGCGGGGCACGGACTGTTCGAAGCCCTTCTTTTACTGCCCCATAAAATTCGTGCATAACAAAAAGAGCAGCACCCCATAAGGTGCTGCTCTTGGTGCGACCGGGAGGATTCGAACCTCTGGCCTTCCGGGTCGGAGCCGAACGCTCTATCCAGCTGAGCTACGATCGCTTATATATGAAAAACGCCGTTACAGCGTATTTCAATCTTGTAAAGTAGTCAATTTTCAATAGTGGTCAATTCGTGGTCTGACTACCGCTGACCACCGCGTTTTTGTGAGTGCAAATCGCGCTGTATCGAACAAAAGCAAGCCTAAAACCTGTCATGCCGCAGTTGTCGGAGCCGAACGCTCTATCCAGCTGAGCTACGATCGCTTATATATGAAAAACGCCGTTATAGCGTATTTCAATCTTGTAAAGTAGTCAATTTCCAATAGGGGTCAATTCGTGGTCTGACTACCGTTGACCACTGCGTTTTTGCAAGTGCAAATCACGCTGTATCGAACAAAAACGAGCCTAAAACCTGCCATGTCGCAGTTGTCGGAGAACTACGACAGGGTGGTATAGACTGACGATGAAACGTGAACTTTATTGGTTCTGCACATTTGCCGCCAAAACAGGAAAAAGCCTGTTGTCGGTTATCACAACAGGCTTTTCCGGTATTTCGTGGTGTCGTTGCACAGTAGTGGTCAAATGGTGGTCAATTTTTCAAACAGATGGAAAAGGATCATTACCTCTTAGTCTCACCATAAGCTCTTTTCATAGCTGCTTTTGATACGACCCACTGCTTGCCAAACTTGCAGACATCTACACCGTTCACAAGTTTCCCATAAGAAACAGCCTTCCGCAGAGTGCTTTCACTCAGTCCCCACAATTCGCTTGCATCCCCGAAAGACATCAATCCATCAAAAGGTGTATTGACCTGCTCACCATGCTCCCATAATTCATCACAGGACAAGTCCAATTCATCGCCCCAGATAATACCGTAGCCGCCGACATCAACGCTGACACAGGCAAACTCTTCGGGGTGCTCTTTCAGATAGGTGAAGGCAGGAATCTTTTCAAACAGAGGCTTGATGTCATATAATTTTACGACTCCCTCGCTGAAACCGACACTCAGTTTATAATCAGGGAGAGATGATACACTTTTAACCTTATGGAACATAGAAGAAACCTCCTTACTCCAGTGGCGGAATTTTCTTAAACTCTTGCGTTTCCCAGATTTCCTGCAAAGTATCCTTATGCAACGCAATCCATTCGCGCACCATAGCCAGCGCTTTCGGAGGGAGATAGCCTTCAAGAACTTCACCTGTCATGTAGTCAATGGCTGCAACATCATCGTTATAGATGGCGTGAATATGCGGCGGATTGTGTTCACTCTGCAGGAAATACATACGAATGATAATTCCATAGAATCTTGATAATACTGGCATGTCGATCATCTCCTTACTATCACTATATCACGATACCGTGAAAAAGTCAACGGTGTAAATCCTGTTTGCCAAACTATCGACCTATTTCCTCCAACAACTCGAGCGCCACATCCCTGCTGCCAATACGCATCAGACCGTCATCTTCTTTATCGCGTGATAGTAGGTTGGTACTGCCGTACCACACAATCTCCTGATCAATAACTGCAAAATGGGTGTGCAGGTCGGGTTGTGGCACAACGTAAATCCCCGCCGCCGTCAGCGCAGTTTGCAGCGCTTTGGTTGGCTCTACGCGAGTCTGGGGGTAACTCTCGGCAGGTTGCGTTATGACAGTCACAATCACCCCGGCAGTCTGCTGCTCCTCTACCAGCGCAATCAATCGCCGGACCTTGTTTTTGTTCAATCCGGGGCTTGCAATATAGATGCTCTTGCGTGCCTGCATCAAGTCTTTTTCATAAACAGGCAGATAGCTTTCGCTGTCAAAAATTGCGTTGACAGTCTGCTTTTCCTCGTTAGGAGCAGCAAGAATTTCATATCCTATACGCCTATAGGTGCACAATCGCTTGTAATACATGGACTCCAGCACACGAATGTGCGCATCTACATAGTCATAGATGATAACATCTCGCTTACCCTCGTAATCGCGGTGTAAACGACCCGCATATTGCTCCACGTTGCCTTGCCACGAAATGGGCATCGTCAACATCATCGTGTCCAGCCGCGGAAAGTTGAATCCCTCGCCAATGTACTGCCCGATGGCCACCAGCACAACACTTTCGTTTGGAGGAACTGCCCGCATTTCGGCGCGCAGATCTTCTTTTTGTCTGGCGCTGCTGCCGCCCTGCAAAAGAAAAGTATGGTCGGCTTTAGGTTTCAGCTGTGCGTACAAAAACGCCGCATGTTCTTTCTCTTTGGTCAGCACCAAGGGTGTGCGGCCGGCTTGCAGACAGGAAACCACATCGGTCAGAATCAGCTCATTGCGTACCGCGCTACCCACCACGGCACGGCGGGCTTGATTGTAGCTGAGTTTGTTTGCGTTTGGCGCGAACAAGCGCGTAAAACGCGGGTAGACAAAATGCCGTACATTTTGCGCAACCGCGCGGTCTTTGGCTGTATAGCGGTAGCAGATGGGACCAAACTGCATAAAGATTTTTTGCTCCTGCCCGTCGTCGCGCTTGGGTGTAGCAGTCAGCCCGTAAACGTATTTTGCATTAACGGCGTTCAACACATCTTCAGCAATAGCAGCCCCGGCGTGGTGGCACTCGTCCATGATGACCATGCCGTAATTCTTGATAAGCGGGTTTATGTCGTCGCTCTGCCCAAGGGACGTGATCATGGCAACATCCAATATCCCGCCCAGCGTATTGCGTCCGCCGGACAGTGTGCCGATGACGCTTTTACGTTTTTTGCGCCGCCCTTTTGGGGTGATGTACTCCGGCAGATCCTCGTCGATTTGCAGGAACTTTTCAAAATCTTCCACCCAGTTTTTCATAATCTCGGAGTTGTGAACCAAAACCAACGTGTTGACCTTGCGCTGTGCTATCAGATACGCACCAACAGCGGTCTTACCAAAGGCAGTTGCGGCGCAGAGTATGCCGATATCATGTTCCAATATTTTCGCGGCGGCGTCCGCCTGCCGGGAGTATAGAGTGCCTTTGAAATCCACCTTGATTTCGCGACCTGTCTGGCGTTCGTCACTTACTGTGTAGGAAATTCCAACAGAGTCCAATTGCGCGGTCAACTTTTCTGCACAACCGCGCGGCAAATGAATATAGCTGCCGACATCCTCACCGCAGAAAACGATGCGGGGAATATTGCGAGTGGAAAAACCCAGCGCTTTCTTTTTGTAAAACTCTGGATTGCTGTATGCCGCCAGCCGCCGTAACGCATTTTGCAGACGAGGCTTTAAGCCTGCTGTGTCTATGTAAATGCCGTTGGCAAGCGTTATAGAAAGCGGCTGTCTGGCATCCTCCGAATGGAACGCCTGAGATGATTTTTCCCACGGCTTTTCAGTATCTTCTATATCTTCTGTTTTAGAAAGTGTACCTAATTCACCATCCGCACTCCATAGTGCTGTTTTTCTCTCTACAAATTCCTTGCTGATCCGCTGTACGGATTTCAGATATTCCCACTGATCGGGATAGGCGTTCCAGCTTTCATCCACAAATGCACTATTGCCCTGCCGAAGCGCCTGCCCCTGCAGCGGCAGCGCAATCAGGTTGCCAAGACCACCCTCGGGCAAATGCTCCTGTGCAGGCAGCATACGGTCATAGGTTTTGAAGTCTTTTAAATTGACGGATTCCGCGCCCTTAGTAAGCAGCGCTGATCCAAATCTGCGAACCAGCTCGGCGGGAATCGGTGCATCAAAAAACAGCCAGACATGTGCGCCGCTGCCGGAACGGGAACGTTCCACGTAGCAAGGCACACTGTTCTGGCTGCAAATTTGGCGCAAAGCATCCACATCCTCCTGCCACACCGTGCCGGGGGATGCTTCATGGTCATCAAAATCAAAAACGAGGAACCGGCAGGTGTCATCCGGCAGCAGAGGATAGATGCCGATCACGTCGCTGCCATCGGATTTTTCTCCGGTCAGATGCGCCATCAATGCGCGTTGATTCAGCGGCGCCCAGCTGCGATTGGGACAAGACGCACACTTGACCTTTTGACGGTCTGCTTTTGGACAGACGCCGTATCGCCACAGATTTTCACAGACAGGAAAATACCCGGCTTTTCCGTTTTTCATCACCGCACGTTTGGCGTAGACGTCACTGCGCCCGTGGAATAAGGAATAGAAGAAACGGGCATGGGTTGGGCTGATGACCGCAGAAATCGGGACAATTGTACTTTGACTACTGGGAACATCCGGAGCATCAAAGGAAATATTGTGGGCTGAGAGAATACTTTCCAGATAGGCAATGCGTTTTTTTAAGATGTAGATTTCTGTGGCGTCATTCATGTACAGCCCTCCAAACGTATCCTAGATGTGCAGATAATATTTGTATATTTTTATCTTATACAAAAAGCAAGGCTTGCGCAAGATATATTTAGAATAAGTTTAGCTGAGTTGAGCATCGCTCAAGAGTCGTAGTTCCACATCGCAAAAAACGACCCTCAATAGAGATGAAAAAATCGAACGGCACGCCCAAAAATACAAACGATAATACGGCGATTTTAGTTGTGCAAAATATAAAGTAGCGCAGTTGAAAATAGGTATTCAGTCGGAGAACTACGGCAGGACGGTGTAAACGGACGTTGAAACGTGAATTTTGTTGGTCCTGCACCTTTACCGCCAAAACAAGAAAAAGCCCGTTGTTGGTTGTCACAACAGGCTTTTCCGGTGTTTTGCAGTTCCTCTGCACAGTAGTGGTCAAATGGTGGTCAATAACCCCACCCATAGTCACATATTCTCTGCCAAAAAGGTCTTGTGGCTGAAGTGGGCCGCTAAAGTCATAATCCACCTGATCGTATAATCCCATTGTTATAAGACTTAAAACGAGTTATCATCTCTGAATTGCGATGCGCGGGTATTAGCTGGGATATAACTCCATTTCCAATTAAAACAGCTTTTCGCATGGCGCGCCTTCATTATCCACCACAAAAATGATTGGTGATTTAGGTGATTGCGTTGAATTTGGACAGTTAAAATTTTCCGTATACGGTGATTTCGTTTTTATTTAGCGGCGACAAATGTAAATCGGCATTTTCTAAATCAGTAGATTCACCGATATGCTTATAGCTTTCACGATCAATATAAAATATGAACTACAAAGAAATTCAGAAACACTTTAGCTGTGGGCATACCAATGTCTATGAGAAGCGCAAGAAGCTGGCTGAAACAATGAAGGCGTTGAAGGAGTAACGATCATGAAGAGCTTTGAAGAACATCTGCGAGGCGCAAAAGCACATAACCGTGAGGATAAAATCTGGCTTGTTACGTGTTTTTCTGGGAAAATGGCTAAGTTGTGTGCCAAGTACGGCTTTCCCGATGATGAAGATATGTTCGTCTACCTGATCGATCATTTCCTGCGGGACTTGGATAGGTTTGTCATATACGGTGATGACCATACCGTACATAGCGGAGGAAATGGCAGTGGCAACAGATAAGACTCGATATAAGGATGTAAAAGTTCGCATTCCGGAGGAAGAACTGGCTGTACTGAACTGCCGTGTTGCTAAAACAGGTATGTCCAGAGAACAATATATCCGTTGCCTGATTGCAGATACGATTCCTGCTGAATATCCGCCAGCGGATTACAGGCTTATCATTCGAAAACTGGATGAATTGCAGAAGGTGATGGAAGCACTGGTTGACGAGAACCCCGTCAAACGCGATGCAATGAAGCTGTATATTACGCTTCAAAATGTGGCGAGTACGGCGGATATGCTGCGTAGGGCAGTGATGCCATTTGTGTCAAGACGCGAAAAGAAATAAAAAGTGGGGCTGTTGTAAAAATCGTTTTGAGACAGCCCCTTCATTTTCGTTATTCATTCAGCAATTCCGCATCAGACAATGTGGGGTCAAAACTGCCTTGAATGGTGGGTACGGAGCGAGTATTTAGTACATAGCCGGGGGGTAGCGTAGTGGGGGTAAAGCCAGTGACTGCTCTAAAGACACGGTTGAAACTGCGAATTGTATTAAATCCACAGCGCAGCATGACATCTGTAATTTTCATAGTCGGGGCACTGTCAAGCAGCTGTACGGCCTTTTCAATGCGTACTACATTTAGGTATTGTGAAAAGGTCATGCCAGCCTGCCGCTTGAAATAGCGGGAGAAATAAGCATCAGACATATTCATAAATTGTACGGCATTCTGATATGTGATGTGTTCATATTCCAGATCAATATAGTTCAGCAATTGCTTATAGCGGGTGATTACGTCACTGAATTGCCACTGAGCTTTCCTTAATGGTTCTCCTCGAAAGACGTCAACTAAAATTTCTCCTATCATGGCTTCTGTACGGCATTCGAAGAAGATAGGCTGATTCTGGAGTTCATGTCTTATTTCAGACAGCTTTGGAAGAATGCCATACCGGTCCTCAAACACTGGGTTTTCTAATGCGAAGGGGGAGGTAATGGGATCATACATCTTCTCATTGAACAGGCAGACGAGTAGAAGACTGTCCGGGCTTGCGCTGATGTAATGAACGCGGCCACTATGACAGAAGATACATTGCTGCTGGGTAATGTTGAACATGGTATCATCCAGCATAACCTGAGCGCTTCCCTCACGGCATGCTATTAATTCATGTTCCATGTGCCAATGTGAGATGTTGTGTAAGTTCCTGTATTTGCCTACCCAAACGTGCTCATTGCCTGCATACGCTCGTTTCTCAAATTTTGCTAACATTAGACAAATCTCCTTAATAAGTCAATAAATGTCTATAACAGAAAAAAGAAAGACTTTCAAATCATGAAGTAGTGGGGTAATATTAACACAAAAGAAAGAAAAAGACAAGCTATATTTATGAAAAACGCCAATGTGAGACAAAAAGAAAGACAGGGCGAAATAATCAGTGTCCATGTATGTTGTACGGTGATCGCGACGCCGTATCACAGATAGAAACGCCGTATCACAGACAGAAAGAACTAAAGGAGATAACAACATGAAAGAGAGTAAGCTGCCCAAGCGATTTTGGCTGATCATCGCGGTCGCTATGATCCTCGTGAGTATGATTGGATCCAATTTGGTGCAAAGTGATGGCGGGAAAGTAAAAATTCACAAAGTGAATCTGGTGGTTGCTGATGGTGCGGAGCTGTATGCGCAGATGTACATTCCCGAGCAGGCCAGCGCAGATCATAAGCTGCCTCTGGTAATTGTACAGCATGGTAGCCAGCACAACCTGCAAATGCAGGACATGAATATGGTGGAATTAGCGCGCCGTGGCTTTATCGTAATCTCCGGAGACGCTTTTGGGCATGGCAGTTCTACGCCAAGAGGCTTCGTCGACCCATCTATGAACTTTGCCAATATGCGCTATCTGCTGGAATACGCCTGCAACAATCTGGATTGCGTTGACATGGACAAAATTGGAATCTGCGGCCATTCCATGGGCGCTTCCATCACCACGACAACGCTAAAGTACTATGTGGAGCAGGAAGCCAGAGGCCTGGGGGTCAACAAAATCAAGGCATGTCTGGAAATTGGTTATGACCCGGAGTATGTCCCCTATACTTTTGAGGGGATTGAAGAACCAGTTTACGCGGATTCTGATTGGGGCGTCATTGCTGGCAAATACGACGAATATTTCTTCCGTCAGCCCGATGCGGGCAATGATCCTGCCCGTATTCTGGAAAGCAAGGCGGCACTGGACTTTATCCACCAGGTAGACCCTACAGCGGAGGGTCCTGTTCAGGAGGGCAAGTATTATCAGGGGGAGATTAACGGTAAGGAGTGCTACCGCGTTTACTATCAGAACCCTGAGATTCATCCGCAGAATACATTCTCTACCAATACTTCTCGTGATGTAACGGAATTCTTCTACACCTGCTTGGGTGTGCCAGATGGTTACAGCTACATTGACCCCAGTAATCAGGTTTGGCTCGGCAAGCAGCTGCTCAATGGCCTTGGGCTTGCGGGTATTCTGTTGTTCCTGTTCCAGTTCGCTTCCTGGATTATGGATGCGGTTCCCTTCTTCTCTACACTGAAACGAGGAAATAAAGTTCTTCCGGAGGCCCCCGCACTGGATACACCGAAAAAGCGCTGGGTCTATTGGGTAGGTTACGTGCTGAATATGCTGCTTCCGGCGGCACTTGCGATGCCGGTTATGCACTACTGGGTTGGCAAGCAGTCCTTTGCACCTATGACGGTTACAAAGTGGTTTGGCGAAGGTGCAACAACGGAGATTGCCGCCTGGGCACTGGTTGCATCTGCCTGTATCCTGGCCGTATTTCTGCTGTCCTATTTTCTGTTCAGCCGGAAGTACGGAATGTCTACCGAAGGCTGGGGTTACAAAACCAGCGCACCCAATTTCTTTAAAAGTCTGTTGCTGGCCTTTATGACGTTCCTGACTGCCTACGCCTTTGTCTTTATTGCAGACTTCTTCTTTGTTACAGACTTCCGTTTCTGGCTCATTGCTATGCGCACTTTCAATGCCAATAAGGTAATGTATTGGCTGGCCTATCTCCCTGCGTTTGCGGTCTTCTATCTGGTCAACTCTCTGGTCGTTGAGGGTGGCAACCGAATCAAGGGGATGCCGGAGTGGGCGGTCACGACATTGAGTTGTCTGGCAAATTTCCTGGGTTTGGCGATCCTGATTTCTATCCAGTACATCGTCTATGCTCAGACCGGAACCTTTGTTTTCAACGCTATGCGAACCCACAATTTGTTCCCGTTCCTGGTACAGGTACCTGTGGCAACCCTGATTACCAGACGGTATTTCAAGGAAACCGGGAGCATTTACCTGGGGAGCTTTACCATAGCGATGCTGTATACCATGATGCAGGTCACGCAGGTTTCTACCAACTTGGGATTGATTCCTTAATGGCGCAAAGCGCACACCGATACATTCTTTGAAAAAGCAGTGAATGATTAACAATCTCCCTTTGACATTTGCAGACATCGGAGCAAACAGGATGTTTCCGGGTTTGCGGATGCCAAAGGGAGATTTTCTTAGGGAGGCATTTATGAAAAACTACGAATTCTGGTTTATCGTTGGCAGCCAGACCCTTTATGGACCGGAAGTGCTGGAAACGGTGGACGCCCGGGCAAGGGAGATGGCGGCTTATCTGACGGAAAGGCTGCCATATCCTCTGGTATACAAGGGAACCGCCAAATCCGCTGAAGAGATTTCCGCAGTTGTGCGGGAGGCCAATTATCAGGAGAAATGCTGCGGCCTGGTTACCTGGTGCCACACTTTTTCGCCCAGCAAGATGTGGATCAACGGTCTGGAGGTTTTGCGGAAGCCCTACTGCCATTTTGTGACGCAATATAACCGGGACATCCCCAATGACGAGATCGATATGGATTTCATGAACCTGAACCAGGCGGCGCATGGAGACCGGGAGCATGGTTTCGCGGGGGCAAGGCTGCGCCTGCCGCGGAAAATCATTGCGGGCTATTGGCAAAACCCTACCGCGGCGGAGCGGTTGGGCCGCTGGATGCGAACGGCGATTGGCGTTGCCGTGTCCAGGAACATGAAGGTCATGCGTTTTGGAGACAATATGCGGGATGTTGCCGTGACCGAGGGCGATAAAATCGAGGCCCAGCTGAAATTCGGCTGGCAGGTCAATACCTGGGCGGTAGGCGATCTGGTGGCGGAAATGGCCACGGTTACGGAAGAAGAGGTCAAGGCTCAAATGGCGGCGTATCTGGAAAAATACGATCTTGCCACGGAAAACAGGGAGGCCGTTGCCTATCAGGCCCGGGAGGAAATCGCCATCAAGCGGATGCTGGACCGGGAGGGCTGCCGGGCCTTCGCGGATACCTTCCAGGATCTGTACGGCCTGGAGCAGCTGCCTGGTCTGGCGGCCCAGGATCTGATGGCGCAGGGCTACGGTTTCGGCGGCGAGGGCGATTGGAAAGTGTCGGCGCTGCTGGCGGTCATGAAAGCCATGGGCAAAGACGAAAACGGCGCTTCCGCTTTTATGGAGGACTACACCTATCATCTGGAGCCGGGCAGAGAGTATTCGCTGGGTGCACATATGCTGGAGGTCTGCCCCAGCGTGGCCCAGGGAAGGCCCCGGATCGAAACACATCCTCTGGGCATTGGCATGAACCGAAAGGATCCTGCCCGGCTGGTATTCAACGGCAAGGCGGGGAAAGGCATTGTGGCGAGTCTGATCGATATGGGTGGCCGGTTCCGGCTGATCGTTCAGGATATCGAGGCGGTGGATCCGATTATGGACATGCCAAATCTGCCTGTGGCCCGGGTCATGTGGCGGGCCATGCCGGATCTGCTTACGGGTGTGGAATGCTGGATCACCGCAGGCGGTGCCCACCATACGGTTCTGAGCTATGACGTAACTGCCGAGCAGATGCGGGATTGGGCCGCGATTATGGGTATCGAGTATGTCCATATCGACAAGGACACCACCCAAGAGAAGCTGGAACAGCAGCTGGTGCTGCAGAACATCGCCTGGAAGCTGCGCTGAAAAGGGGGAACATATGGAGCTGAAGGATACGGTCCTCGGTATTGAACTGGGTTCGACCAGAATCAAGGCAGTGCTGGTGGACAGGAATTTCCGGCCGCTGGTTTCCAGCAGCTTTGCCTGGGAAAACCAGCTGGTCGATGGGGTCTGGACCTATGCCATGGACCAGGTCTATCAGGGACTCCGGACCTGTTACGCGGACTTGAAGCGGCAGGTTCAGCAGCGCTTCGGCCAGACCATCCGGCAGGTGGGGGCCATTGGCGTTTCCGGTATGATGCACGGCTATCTGCCCTTTGACGCACAAGGAAACCAGCTGGCGCAGTTCCGAACCTGGCGAAATACCATGACGGAACAGGCTGCGGAAGAGCTGAACGCCCTGTTTGGCTTCAATATTCCCCAGCGCTGGAGTATTGCCCATCTGTATCAGGCCATGCTGAACGGGGAACCACACGTAAAGGAGATTTCGTTTCTTACGACGCTGGCGGGTTTCCTGCACTGGAAGCTGACAGGAGAGAAGCGCATGGGCGTGGGCGAGGCCTCCGGCATGTTCCCCATTGGCCGGGGCAGCTGCGCCTACGACAAAGAGATGGTCCACAAATTTGACGCGCTGGCGGCGGAAATGGGCTATTCCTGGACATTGGAGCAAATTCTTCCCCAACCGGTTCCTGCGGGAACCCCAGCGGGAATTTTGACTCCGGAGGGGGCCGCACTGCTGGATCCTTCCGGAGATTTGCAGCCGGGAATCCCGTTGGCACCCTGTGAGGGAGACGCGGGAACCGGTATGACAGCTACCAATGCTGTCCGGTTGGGAACCGGCAACGTATCCGCCGGAACTTCAGATTTCGCAATGCTGGTTACGGACTGTAAAATGGCGGTACACCGGGAAATTGACATGGTGACAACGCCCGCGGGGATTCCCGTCGCCATGGTACACTGCAACAACTGCACTTCGGACATCAACGCGTGGGTTTCTCTGTTTGAGGAATTTGCGGAGGCGATCGGTGCGCCCCAGGAGCCGGGAAAGCTGTATACCCTGCTGTTCCGAAAGGCACTGGAGGGCAGCCCGGATGGCGGCGGGCTGGTCAGCTGCAATTTCTATTCCGGAGAGCCTGTTTTGGGCCTGAATCAGGGACGCCCGCTGGTGGCCCGCAGTCCGGACAGCCGATTGAACTTGGGAAACTTTATGCGGACGCACCTCCTGTCTGCCCTTGCCACCCTGAAAATCGGGCTGGATATTCTGACGCAGCAGGAAAAAGTGGAGCTGACCAAGCTCTATGCCCACGGCGGATTCTTCAAGACGCCGGAGGTGGGACAGCGGATCCTGTCCGCGGCCACCGGGACGCCTGTGGCTGTTATGGAAACAGCGGGAGAGGGAGGACCCTATGGCATGGCGCTGCTGTGCGGATATCTGCTGTGGCACCGGTCTGGGGAGACGCTGGAGGATTTTCTGGAAGACAAGGTGTTTTCGGAGGCGGAAGCCCACACGGTTATGGCGGAGCAGCGGGAAATTGAGGGCTTTGCGGCATTCCTGGCACGCTATCGTCAGGCTCTGGAAATCGAAAGAACGGCTGTAGCTGTTTTGCTGGACTGACGGCATTCATGAATGATCACAGCTTGCGGCTAAACCCGTCTTTGCGGCAGATCCAACAGCCATTGCTGGACAAGCACTATCTGCGTAAGCATGAGAAAAACGCTTATTACGGGCAAAAATAAGACAAAAGGGGCTGTCAATGTGGCAGCCCCATTTTCTATTATATTTGATCCCAGAATTCGACCGCAGGAATATAATTTACTTCGTATTTCTTCTCTATGTCTTCGCTAGACATTGCATTATTCAGGGAGTTATAAGCGGTGTCGTCATGGTAATAGGCATACCACTTTGTGTTCTTACTAACAAAATCACGAATTACACAAAGGTACGGTAAATCTGCTGCTCCTGCCGACCAGCCAAAAATCACAACTTTATTTGTGTTTACTGTTTCTATCCATTCCTTTACATGTAGTTCTAATTCTTTTATATATCCGTATTGATCCGCCCAATACGAGTCCATTGTATCCTCTATTCCGACTAGTCCGCTGTCCAAATCCATATCGTCCAACACAGATGTAGAGATGTCTATCATTTCGGAAATATTCGGATAGCCCATTTTATTCTCGAATTCACTCCATAACTCATTTCGCACAGCCTTTTCCCATTGCTTATAGGCACCTGCGGAAACTCTTGGAGATGAAGGGTCAAATTGCTCGATATTATACATGTGTTCGAATTCTTGAAGAAATTCGGGATATGTGCGAGCCAAGTACACTCTGAAGTCCCAATATGATGTATCCAGCTTATGAGCTATATCAAATCCATTTCCAATAATATACAGTGTTTTCATAGAAAAATATTTTTCCTCAATAAGTGCTACGGTACGTCATCTTCTGACATATTCTAAGTGCAGTTATTGCTAATTGCGTACAATGGAAAGGTAAGAAAAACATCAAGCAAAGAGAAAATTATTATTTCTGCAATTTGTGACCTTTCCTGCAAGACAAAAATTAAGAGAAAAACTTTACTCACTTGTGCAACTCGCTTAGATCGCGGCGAAGGTAAATTGTGAAATCCTGCATGGGAATGTTATATTCCTCCAACATTCGCTGCATAATAGATGCGATAAGATTTGCACTGTTATTTATCCATACATACAAATTTGTTCCAGGAATAGATTTGTTCTTTTGAGGAACATGATGCGTCATGAAATACTCTAACTATCTTGCATTTGCTGGCTGTATCAGAGGACAGATGGCCACATAATCTTCCACTCAAAATACTCTGCCTGTGTGATCTCTCCCGCGTACAACATCTTCTGAACCGCAGCCCAATCTTTTAGAAAATCATCCAGAATCGTATCATCGAACCACATGGCCACCGGGGAGCGCGGCGGCCAGTTATCGTTGTCATCATAGTGCAGCGCAAGGTTTGGGTTGGCAT
>OHZI01000098.1_pt1 | contig 28336 bp, 27 predicted proteins | sample 1580511 | NCBI WGS metagenome assembly OHZI01 (sample SAMEA3882508, study PRJEB24775) | human gut metagenome | biome: human-associated habitat; feature: intestine environment; material: feces | place: Netherlands | collected 2009/2010
AGAAAGCCTTGATGGCATCCTGGTACGCATTGTGACGAGACTCGCCGCCCCACCAGCTCATGGTCAGGGTAACGGGATCGCTGCTCAGGCCAGCCACGGAAGCAGCCTCGGCTGCGGAAGAAGCGGTGCTGGAAGCAGCGCCGCCATTGCCGCCGCAGGCAGCCAGCAGACCAGCTGCACCAACAGCACCGGTGACCTTCAGGAAATCACGACGGGAAATTGCCTTGCTCATTGTTGTTCTCCTCCTAATAAATCAAAAAACATCGAGCGGGCCTTTCTGCACAAGGCTCGTTGTATACAAATATGACAACAAAAGGGATGGGAAAAAGAAAGATGTAAATTGAAGTGATACGGACAAAAAACGAACAAATATTGCTCTTGTGATTTGCAGCGATTTGACGGCATTGCCGAAATGAATAAACTTGGAGCGAAAAAATATGCAATCTGCATAATTGGATAGATTGCATAGAAACGGACCGAGAGAGTGTGGCAGAACCTCTAAAATTGCAATTGTTTTGTAACTTTTTGAGAAATTGACGGCATAATGTTGTATACAACATGTAAAAACAGTGACGATATCGCTGCTTTATAAACTGATATATCAATTGCGCAAAAAACGTTCGCCGTGGGATACAACTGATATATCACTTCAAAAGGGGACGAGCAAAAAAGAGCGCCGCCCGGCTGGGCAGCGCTCTGAAAACTGTAAAAATCTTTTGGGAGATCTGAGCTCTCACGCAGGAGAGGGCTCCTGTGCCTGCCGGAGATCGACACTTACTGTGCGTTCCGTTTGGCGTAAAACGCCCGCCGTGCCTTGAAATAGCACTGGGGGCACATGCTGACGTACTGCACATCGTTTTCCAGATCGATGGCGACCTGCTCGCCCTCAAAGACGAACTCCCCATTGACCCTGCGGCAGTTGCAGGTGGCCTTGCGCCCGCAGGTGCAGATGGTCTTCATCTCCTCAATGGTGTGGGCCAGCTCCAGCAGACGGGTGGAGCCGGGGAAGCCCTTGAGGGAGAAGTCTGACCGCAGGCCGTAGCAGATGACCGGGATGTTCAGGTCTACCGTGACCATGAACAGCTGCTCGGCCTGTGCCGGGGTAAAGAACTGGCTCTCGTCGCAGAGAACGCAGGCCAGCGGCTGCTCCCCGGCAGAAGCGGCGCGCACGGCCTCGAACACATCCACCTCGGGCGGGATGAGCAGGTCGGCCCTGCGGCGCACGCCCAGGCGACTGACCAGCTCGCCGCCGCCTTTGGTATCCACCTGGGGCTTCAGGATCAGCACCCGCATCCCCTGCTCTTCGTAGTTGTGGGCCACCTGCATCAGCGCGGTGCTTTTGCCGCTGTTCATGGCACCGTATCGGAAGTATAGCTTCGCCATAGTTGCTCTCCTCATAAAAAGGCAACCCTCTCTGCTCGTTCGGGGGGAGAGGGCTGCCTGTTTTCTGTGATACGTTATGAATAGATGATAGATCAGTCCTGATTGCGCAGGCGGTAGCCCAGGCTCATCAGGCTGTCGCCCAGGTGGACGTTCTCCACCACCACTTCGGGGTAGGGCACCGACAGGTCATAGTGGGAGAAGTTCCAGAAGCCTTTGATGCCCAGTTCGACCAGCCGGCCGCTGAGCTCCTCCGCACCGCTGCGGGGCACACAGAACACAGCCACCTCAGGCTTGTGTTCAGCGCAGAAGGCCTCCAGCTCGTCAACGTGTAAGATCTGGATGCCGTTGATCTCTTTGCCCACCTCGCTGGGGGAATTGTCAAAGGCGGCGATCAGCTTGTAGCCGTTGGTGTCGGTGGTGATGAAGCGGCTGACTGCCTTGCCCAACCGGCCGCAGCCGATGAGGATGGTGGGCAGCAGGTCACCGTTGCCGAACAGCAGATGCTCCAGGATGGAAAGCAGGTTCTCCACCGAGTAGCCGATGCCCTGGCGGCCGTTCACGTCGCCGATGCAGTTGAAATCCTGCCGCACCTGAGAGGCCGTGGTGCCCATCTGGGCGGCCAGCTCGCGGGAGGAGATGCTGGTGATGCCGTCGTTCTTCAGCGTCCGCAGGTAGCGGTAGTACTTGGGCAGGCGCTTGATCACCGGAAGGGAAGCTTTGCCGGGATTGTTCATGGAAATGGTTCTCCTTTCATCCAAAGGGAATGCCGGTCTCTTTGCGCCCTGCAAGGTGCACCGGCGATTAATACAGTTTCTGAACAATAATGATATATACTTGTCAATCTTATTCTTAGTATAAAGTATACTGCAATGAGACAGAATGTCAAATCCTCTGGGCCAATTTTTTTCAAAGTAAAGAAATCTTAACCGCCGCATATTGCTTCGATCCCCGGGAACACTGAAAAAAACACCCTGAGGAGGAGCCAACATGCCGGAATATGAAAAGGAAACCACCGAACAGCAGCGGCTGGAGAAAGAGCAGCTGGAAGATCTGGGCACGGTGTGGCGCACCCGCGGCCCCCATGCCATCCACTGCCTGACCGTGATCGGCCAGATCGAGGGCCATGTGGAGGCCCCGCAGGGCCAGAAGACCACCAAGTATGAGCATGTGATCCCGCAGCTGGTGGCAGTGCAGGAGGACCCCGCTGTGGAGGGCCTGCTGGTGCTCATCAATACCGTGGGCGGGGACGTGGAGGCCGGGCTGGCGCTGGCAGAGCTCATTGCCAGCATCTCAAAGCCCAGTGCCACGGTCGTGCTGGGCGGGGGCCACTCCATCGGCATCCCGCTGGCAGTCAGCGCCCGGCGCAGCTTTATCGTGCCCACGGCGACCATGACGGTGCACCCGGTCCGCCACTCCGGCATGATTTTGGGCGTGCCCCAGACCATGCGGTGGTTCGAGCAGATGCAGGAGCGCATCACCGGCTTTGTGGCGGGCCACAGCGGCATTACGGCAGCGCGCTACTCGGAGCTGATGCTCCGCACCGGTGAGCTGGTGATGGACGTGGGCACCATGCTGGACGGCAAAAAGGCCGTAAAGGAGAAGCTCATCGATCAGCTGGGCGGCATCTCTGATGCACTGGAATGGCTGTACCGGGAGATCGAGCGGGCAGAGTGAGAGCACGGGTCTGCCCGGAGCGGTGTCAGGCTTACAGCTCACCCTTCCGCAGATACTTTACCATCATGGGGGCTTCATAGACCAGCATGAGGATCCAGCCCACAACATAGCTGTACGGCAGGGCCTCGATATCCATCTTCATCAGCAGCACAAAGACGGCAGCGGCCGCCACACGGCCTGCCATGTTGAGCGTGCTGCTGTTCAGGGTGATCTTAAGGTCGCCCAGGCCGCGGAAGCCGCCCTGGATGCCATTGGTCAGCGAGGGCATCAGATAGAACAGGGAGACCAGCTTCAAAAAGCGCACCCCCAGATGCACCACGGCGGCATCGGTGACGAAGAGCCGGATGATGGGCTCGGCAAAGAAGAAGCAGACAGCGGTGATAAAAATGGCGTAGAGGAACTCCAGCTTCAGGCCGCAGAAGAAGCTGGCACGGACGCGCTCTTTTTTGCCTGCACCGCGGTTCTGGGCCATTAGGGTGGTGGTGGCGTGGCCGATGTTCTGCTGGGGCACATAGGCAAAGTCATCGATGCGGCCTGCGGCGGCAAAGGCTGCCATAGCGTTGACACCCATGGTGTTCACGATGGCCTGAATGGCGATCTTGCCCAGCTGAACAGTGGCCTGCTGCATGGCGCTGGTCCAGCCGTAGCTGATGGTCTTTTTCAGCAGCGAGGAGTCAAAAATGAACCAGCGCCTGCCCAGCTGCAACACAGGGACCTTCCAGCGGATATAGATCAGGCAGAACACGCAGCAGAGCGCTTCGCTCAGCACGGTGGAAAGTGCACAGCCCTCGGAGCCCCAATCCAGCACCTCAACAAAGAACAGATCGCCGCCGATGTTCAGCACCGAACTGATCATCAGGAAGTACAGCGCGCTTTTGCTGTCGCCCAGCGCACGCATGGTGGCGGCGAGGAAATTATAAAAGAAGGTGAACAGCAGCCCGCCGAACACGATGCGCAGGTAGTTCACGGCGATGGGAAGGATCTCTTCCGGCACCTGCAGCAGACGGAGCAGCGGATTTGCCAGGATCACACAGGTCAGCGAGAACACCAGGGAAAAGACGGAGCCTGCAATGGCGGTGGTGGAGACCTGACGCTCCACCAGCTCGGTGTCGCCTGCGCCGAACGCCAGGCTGACAAGGATGCCTGCACCCAGGCAGACACCGTTGATGAACAAAATCGCCAGCGTCATCAGCGGGTTGGAGGTGCCCACGGCGGCAAGGGCATCCTCGCCCACGAATTTGCCGACAATGATGCTGTCCACGGCGTTATAGGTCAGCTGGAACAGGTTGCCCAGCACAAGTGGAATGGTGAAATTGACCAGCAGCGGTGTGATCGGGCCGGTCGTCATATCCTTGGTCATATGGAATTCTCTTTTCTTTATAGATTAAATACCTGCCGTCCGCTGAAGATAGCCAGCGCCGAGCGGCTGGTACCGGTGGCAATCAGCTGTGCAGCGGCGTGGAGGGCTGCACCGGCGGCAGGGGAGGCGGGAATGGCATCGGTGGCAAGGACCCGCTGTGCAGCGCGGTTGGCATCGGTGCTGGTAACGGCGGCTACATTATCTACAACATAGGCGTTGTAATTGCCCGGCACGATGCCGTAGCCGATATCCGGGATGCCGTGCCCGCCGGTGAAGCCGCCGCCCAGAGCCTGATTCTCAAAGGGTTCCACGGCCACGATGCGGACATCGTTGGTCCAGGCCTTGATGGTCTCGCCTACGCCGGTGATGGTGCCCGCGCTGCCCACGCCGACGGTGATGGTGTCCACGAGACTGCGGCCCTCCCGGGAGATGGCCTGCACGATGGCGGGGCCGGTCACCCGGCGATGGTATTCGGGGTTATCGTCGTTGGCAAGCCAGTTCATATAGTACCAGCCCTTTTCGGCGGCGGTGGTCTCTGCCAGCGCCCGGGCCCCCGCAAGGCCCCGCTGGGCGGGGGAATGCAGGATCTGTGCCCCCAGCCGGAGCAGGTATTCCTGCCGCAGGGCCGGGGCATCCTCTGGCATGGTCAGCACCACGGGGTGGCCCGCCGTCCGCCCGGCAAGGGCCAGCGCCATGGCAAAGGAGCCAGAGGCCGCTTCAATGATGGGCTGGCCCGGGAGCAGCTTGTGCTTTTCCGCCGCAAGGGCCAGCATCCCCTCGGCCACCGAATCGCGGGACGTGCCGGTGGGCCCATTATAATCAAGGTAAGCATACAGCCGTCCTTTGAGCCCGCAGGCGGCAAGATAGCCCCGCAGTTCCACGATCGGACAGGGGACCAGGGTCTGGTAGATGTTTGGATAGATTGCCACGAAATTCCTCCCTTACGCAAACCTGAGCAGTCAGCACAGAACTGTCTGCCATGCCAAGGGCTCCCCTGTTAGGGGAGCTGGCAAAGCCATCAGGCCTAGACTGAGAGGTTTAATACCTATAAGGTAGCGCATCCTGTGCCCAGCGTCAAGCCGCAATTGGACAAAATGGAGAAAAACTTGCCGAAAAATCAGCAGAGTGATGGAAAAAAGCCTTGACAAGGAAAAGAATGTCTGCTATACTCCGTATGTAAAGCAAATGAACTTTACAACAAACGGAGGTCAGGGCAGAACGCATCATGGCAAAAGACTTTGAAATGGGCTATCTGCTCGATTTTTATGGCGAGGTACTCACGCCCAAGCAGCGCGAGATGCTGAACCAGTATTACAACGACGACCTCTCCCTCAGTGAGATCGGGGAAAACTTCGGGATCACCCGTCAGGGCGCACGGGATGCCATCAAGCATGGCGAGACTACCCTGAAAGAGCTGGAAGCCAAGGTCGGCTTTGCAGGCCGCTACCGCCGGGTGCAGGAAAAGCTGGAGGAACTGGAACAGCTGGTCATTGACGCGCGGTTCGAGTGCACCGGCCCCTATGCCAGGCTCACCACCACTGAGTATGCAGCAACGCTGAACAAGATGCTGAGGCTGATCCGCTCCATCGACGAAGTCAACGAGAGCTGACACCATTACTATTTTGAGAGGAGCACCGAACATGGCATTTGAATCCTTGACCGACCGCCTTGCCGGTGTGTTCAAAAAGCTGCGCGGCCACGGCAAGCTGACCGAGGCCGACATCAAAGCCGCCATGCGCGAGGTGCGGATGGCCCTGCTGGAAGCCGATGTCAACTACAAGGTTGCCAAGGATTTCTGTGCCAAGGTCTCCGAGCGTGCCATGGGTCAGGAGGTCATGGAGAGCCTGACCCCCGCCCAGCAGGTGGTCAAGATCGTCAACGAGGAGCTCGTTGCCCTGATGGGCGGCGAGGAAGCCCCCCGCCTGATCGTCAAGAACAAGGGGCAGACCATCATCATGCTCTGCGGCCTGCAGGGCAACGGTAAAACGACCCACGCAGCCAAGCTTGCCAAATACTTCATCAAGCAGGGCCGCCGCCCCATGCTGGTGGCCTGCGATATCTACCGCCCCGCCGCCATTGATCAGCTGCAGGTGGTGGGCAAGCAGGCCGGTGCACCGGTGTTCACGCTGCCGGGTGCCAAGCCCCCGGAGATCGCCCGTAAGGCATTGGCCCACGCCAGGGATTACGGCAACGACATCGTGATCTTGGATACCGCCGGCCGTCTGCAGATCGACGAGGTCCTGATGCAGGAGCTCGTGCAGATCAAGGAAGCTGTCCCCGTGGACGAGACGCTGCTGGTGGTGGATGCCATGGCAGGCCAGGACGCTGTGAATGTTGCCAAGACCTTCAACGAGACGGTGGGCATCGACGGCATCATCCTGACCAAGACCGATGGCGATACCCGCGGCGGCGCGGCACTTTCGGTGCTGAGCGTCACCGGCAAGCCCATCAAGTTCCAGGGCACCGGCGAAAAGCTGGACGATCTGGAAGTGTTCCATCCCTCCCGCATGGCCAGCCGCATCCTGGGCATGGGCGATGTGCTGAGCCTCATTGAGAAGGCGCAGGATGCCGCCGATGAAAAGGCCGCAGAAGAGACCGCCCGGCGGATGATGGAAAACAAGTTCGATATGAACGACATGCTGGCCCAGTTTGCGCAGATCCGCAAGATGGGCGGTGCAGGTGCCATGCTGAGCATGATGCCCGGCATGTCCGGCATTGATGCCAGCCAGATCGACGAGAAAGCCTTTGACCGCATCGAGGCCATGATCTATTCCATGACCAAAGAAGAGCGTGAAAAGCCCTCCATCATCAACCCCAAGCGCAAGCGCCGCATTGCAGCGGGCAGCGGCACCCGGGTGGAGGATGTCAACAAGCTGCTCAAGCAGTTTGAGATGATGCAGAAGATGATGAAGCAGTTCAAGAAGAGCCCCAAGGGCTTTGCCCGCCGCCTGGGCGGCATGATGGGCAACCCCAATGCCTTCCGCGGCCTCAAATAACAATGGTATACACCCCGCAGGGGTTGTACAGATAGATTTAATCAAACCCCAAACGGGGCACAAACATTTTTGGAGGATATTTACCATGGCAGTTAAGATTCGTCTGCGCCGCGTTGGCGCTAAGAAGGCTCCCTTCTATCGTGTTGTTGTTGCTGACAGCCGCTTCCCCCGCGACGGCCGTTTCATCGAGGAGATCGGCACCTACGATCCCAACCAGGAGCCCTCTGAGGTGAAGATCGACGCTGAGAAGGCCAAGGCTTGGATCGCCAACGGCGCACAGCCCACCGATACCGTCCGCGTTCTGCTGAAGAAGTCCAACATTCTGTAAGTAGGAGGGCTGACTCATGCAGGAGCTGTTGCTGGCAGTTGCCCGCGGTCTCGTGGAGGACAAGGAAGCCGTCAAGGTCACGGTGGACGAGCCCCGCGAGGACGGCACCATCGTCTACCACCTGAGCGTGGCAGAGGGAGATATGGGCCGTGTCATCGGCAAGCAGGGCCGGATCGCAAAAGCCATTCGTGTGGTGATGCGCGCGGCTGCTGTGCGGGTCGATGAAAAGGTCCTTGTTGAGATCGACTGAGCACCCTACGGGCCCTTTGCCGCAAGGCAAGGGGCCTTTTTGTATTATTAGGCAGCTCGCCCTCTCAGGCCGCTTCGCGTCCAGCTCCCCCAAAGGGGGAGCCCTTGGCAAAACCAGAAACTTTGTGGTGACTGCCAAGGCCTCTCCCCTCGGGAGAGGTGGCATTGCGTAGCAATGACGGAGAGGGTGAGGATGCTAAAGGAGTAAAAGCAATGCAGAAATACTTGGAAGCCGGCAAGGTGGTGACCACCCACGGTGTGCGCGGCGAGATGAAGCTGGAGCTGTGGTGTGACGGCGCGGCCTTTCTGAAAAAGGTGGGCCGCCTGTACACCACCCCCCAGGGCGGCAGGTGCTACAAGATCACCTCCATCCGCCCCCAGGGGCAGATGGCCCTGCTCCAGCTGGAAGGGGTCAGCGATATGGATGCCGCCCGTGCCCTGCGGGGGCAGGTATTCTACTTTGACCGTGATGATGCCACCCTGCCTGCGGGCAAGTGGTATGTGGCCGACCTCATCGGGTGTGAAGTGCGGGATGCCGATACCGGCAAGGTGTACGGCGTGGTGACCAGCGTGGACCACCCCGGCGCACAGGATATCTACACCGTCAAGGCCCCCAGCGGCAAGGAATATATGTTCCCCGGGGTGGATGCCTTTTTGAAAGAGCGCAACCCGCCGGAGGGCTATCTCCTTGTCACCCCCATCCCGGGCCTGCTGGACGACGATTTTGACAGTGAGCGGGAGGAGGAGTGAGCCATGGGGATGCGTGTGGACATCGTGACCCTTTTCCCGGAGATGTGCCAGCAGGTGTTGGATTCCAGCATCATCGGCCGCGCTGCCAAAAAGGGATATATTGAGACCCACTGCCACCAGATCCGGGACTACACCCTGAATAAACAGAAGCAGACCGACGACTATCCCTATGGCGGCGGCTGCGGCATGGTGCTCTATGCCCAGCCCATTGCCGACTGCCTGCGGGCAGTCCAGAAGGAAGTGCAGGAACAGGGACGGCCTGCGCCGCATATAGTATTCCTGACGGCAGGTGGGCAGCGATATACCGAGGAGCACGCCCGGCGGCTGGCCCAGTACGACAACCTGACCCTGGTCTGCGGCCACTACGAGGGCATTGATGAGCGCGTGATCAATGCCTTTGCGGATGAGGAAATCTCCATCGGCGATTATATCCTCACCGGCGGCGAGCTGGCCAGCCTGGTGGTGGCAGACAGCGTCCTCCGCCTGAAACCCGGTGTTCTGGCCGAGCAGAAGGGCTACGAGGAGGAGAGCTACTGGGACGGCCTGCTGGAGTACCCCCAGTACACCCGGCCCGAGGTCTGGGAGGGCCGTGCTGTGCCGCCTGTTCTGCTGGAGGGCAACCACCAGAAGATCGATGCCTGGCGGGGGCAGCAGAGCCGGGAGCGCACCCGTCTGCGCCGCCCGGAGCTCTACGAGCAGTGGTGTGAGACCCATCCCCTGACCGAGATCCCCAAGTGGAAGCGGGGCGAGAATGTCCGGCTGGTCAAGACCGCCGAGCAGATGGAGGCTGCCGCAAAGCTGTTTGCGGAGGGCCGCCGGAGCATTTGCGCCGGGGGCTGGGTGCAGGAAGCGCTGGATGCCCTGACCCCGGAGATGTTCCTGCCCCAGCTGCAGCAGGAAAAGCAGGAAGGCTGGGTTTGCTACCTCCACTATACCAAGGATGTGCCGGATGCCACGGTCAGCGTACACCACAAGACCGGGCAGGTGGAGCATCTTTTTGTGACGGAGAGCGCCCGGGGCAGGGGCATCGGCCAGAAGATGTTGGATTTCGCCCGGAAGAAGCTGCCGGAGCATGAGCACCCGGTGCTTACGGCGCTGAACACCAACACCCGGGCACTGGCTCTTTACCGCCGCATGGGCTGGCAGGTAGTGGGCGCAAAGGAGAAATTCGACCCGGCCAAAGACCCGCTGGTGGTGCGCCCCAGTCAGGTGCTGGAAATGCGCTATCAGGGCTGAAAACAGGGTCGAACGGGCCAGGAAACCGTCGAAGGTCGAAAAAATGTTGAAAACTTTTGTATTACCCGGCCAACACTGGGGGAATAATTTTGTTATCTTTGTATAAAAGGTGAAAAAGACCCCCCTCATCATTGGGAAAACCGCCAAAAATGCGTTCTGGGGCTGTACATTGGTTTCGGCTTGCGCTAAAATAGGTACAACGCAACAGGCAAGAAACAAATCGAATTCCCGAGAACGATAATAGATAGGAGCGTTTTACTATGTACGTCAAAGAAGTTACCGTTGAAAATCAGGTTGGTCTGCACGCTCGTCCGGCTACCTTCTTTATCCAGAAGGCTAACGAGTTCAAGTCTTCCATCTGGGTCGAGAAGGAAGAGCGCCGCGTGAACGCTAAGAGCCTGCTGGGCGTTCTGTCTCTGGGCATCGTGGGCGGCACCACCATCCGCATCATCGCTGACGGCGCAGACGAGCAGGCTGCTGTTGATGGCCTGATCAAGCTGGTCGAGTCTGGCTTTGCAGAGTAATTCGAGCCTTTGATTTTTGAGGCGGCGGGATGTTTCCTGCCGCTTTTTGTTTTACCAAGGAGCTGCCATGACCAAAGCAGAACTGTATCAGAAAGCCTGTATGCTGCCGCTTTTGCCCGGTGTGTATATCATCCGGGACAAAAGCGATACCATCATCTATATCGGCAAAGCCAAGCGTTTGCGCATCCGGGTGAGCCAGTATTTCCGCGAGGGTGTACCCCACGACAACAAGGTCAGCCAGATGATCGCCCACGCCTATGCGTTTGATGTCATCGTCTGCCAGAGCGAGTTCGAGGCGCTGGTGCTGGAAGCCAGCCAGATCAAGGCGCACACCCCCAAATACAATATCCTGCTGAAGGATGACAAGGGTTACAGCTATATCAAGGTGACCCGGGAAGCCTGGCCCCGCCTTTCCTTCGTGCTGCAAAAGGAGGAGGACGATGCCGAATACATCGGCCCCTATACCTCGTCCTTTGCGGCCCGGCAGATGGCCGAGACCGCGCTGGATGCCTTTTTGCTGCCCCGGTGCAGCAAGCGGTTCCCCCAGGATATCGGCAAGGGGCGGCCCTGCCTGAATGCCCATATCGGCAAGTGCATGGCCGTGTGCAGCGGCAAGATCAGCTGCGAGAACTACAATCAGGCCGTAAAGAACGCGGTGCATCTGATCCGGTACGGCAAAAAGGACATTCTCAAGACCCTGAACGAGCGGATGCTGGAAGCCTCTGACCGGCTGGAATTTGAGACAGCGGCCCTCCTCCGGGACCAGATCAACGCCATCACCAAGGTGACAGCGGGCCAGAAGGTCGTGGTGGACCCGGAGGTGGAGATGGATGTGGTGGCGTTGGCCGGTACCCCCAGCAGTGTCTGCGCGGCGGTCCTGCGCTTCCGGGAGGGGCGGCTGACCGATAAGCGGGAGTTCCTTTTCCACGATACAGCAGATATTGCCGCCGTGCGGGAGGAGTTTCTGCCCCGGTACTACCTGGATGATGAGCAGATCCCAAAGATCATTGCCGTGGACGAGCTGCCGCCGGACAGCGAGGCGCTGCAGCAGGCCCTGAACGAAAAGCGAGGCAGTGAGGTGCAGCTCTATGTGCCCCAGCGGGGCGATAAGGCCCATCTGGTGGAGATGGCCCACACCAACGCGGTGGAACGGCTGGCCCGGGAGAGCGGCCGCTATGCCCGTGAGGAAAAGCTGCTGGATGAGATGGCGCAGGTGCTGGGGCTTTCCAAGCCGCCGCGCACCATTGAGAGCTACGATATCTCCAACTGGGGCGATGGCACCAGCGTCTGCGGCATGGTCACCTTCCGGGATGGCAAGCCCTACAAAGCCGGGTATCGGAAGTTCCGGATGAAGACCGTGCTGGGGACGGACGACTACGCTTCGCTGGCCGAGACGGTGTCCCGGCGGGCGGCAGAGTATGAGAAATACGCCGCGCTGGCCGCACAGGGGCAGGGCAGCGATAATTATTTCGGGCAGAAGCCGGACCTGCTGCTGATGGATGGCGGCCGGGGGCAGGTCAGCGCGGCCAAGGCGGCACTGGCAGGCACTTCGCTGGCCGATGTGCCCCTTTACGGCATGGTCAAGGATGACCATCACCGTACCCGCGCCATCGTGGACAGTGAGGGCCGGGAAATCGCCATCAATATGAACCGGGGGACATTCACCTTTATCACGGCCATCCAGGACGAGACCCACCGCTTTGCCAATGCCTACCGCAAGCAGCAGATGCGGAAAAAGAGCTATTCCTCCACCCTGACCGAGGTGCCCGGCGTGGGCCCCAAAACGGCCAAGGCCCTGATGACACAGTTCAAGAGCGTGGGTGCTGTGCGGGAGGCCACCCCTGACCAGCTGGAAAATACCCCCGGCGTTGGCCCCCAGCTGGCACAGACCATCTATGATTATTTTCACACTGAAGCATAAAAACACCCTCGGCATCCGTTTTCGTTTCGTTCGGATGTCGGGGGTGTTCTGCGTTCAGGGGTCAATTCGCATAGGAGATGGAGAAATCGCCGGTGGTGGAACTGAGGGAAATTTTACGAGAGGCGTTTGCCTTGCCATCATGGCTCGAGGTGCCCGTAAGCCCATTGGTGACGAGGTAATAGTCCGAGGCGCTGCCCTCCAGAGTTAAGTCAGTATCGCCAGTGATGACCGAGATGCTGACATCCTGAGCGCCGGACAGCATACCGATCGTGCAGTCCCCCATGGCGAGTTCGGCATCGAATTCCGGTGCGGTCAGATGGTCAATGTGACAGCCGCCCATGGCAAGATTGAAATCCGCATCCTTCACAGTCAGGCTGTCGGCAGAGACGTTCCCCATGGCAAGTTCCAGATCCAGTTCTTCCACGGAGAGCGTGCCAAGGTCAACGTCGCCCATAGCAAGATCAATGTCTACCTCATGCAGGATATTTTCCGGAGCTGTAATGGTGAGCACAGAACTGTAAGTATCAGGGAGAGCGTAGTATTTCGGGATATGGTAGGAAAACTCTGCGGTTCCGTCTTTTTTGTTGGAATGGGTGAGGTACCGGGTCCTAAAGCCATCAAACTGTAGCGTGATATCGGAAACGTTTGGGTCAACAACAAAGAGAATGGTACCATAGTCCAACTCCAGCGATAGTTTATCGCTGGCCATCTCAGCAGAGAGGGAGAAGGTCAGGCTGTCTGAGGCGGAAGCGGGATCCCCAGTCTGCGTGGAGGCACTCTCAGTAGACACTTGTGCAGAGGGAACAGGAATTTCCGAGGCAGGAGAAATGGACTCGACCGGCTGCACAGGGGTGGCTTTGGAGTGCTGGAAGAAAAAACAAACCAGCACCAGCAACGCCAGCCCGCCGCCCAGCACCATGCGCCAGCGGGAACGCGGTTTGCGGGCAGGGGATACCGGGGCGGCAGAGTTGTCTGCCGGGGTCTGCTCGTCCAGAATTTTGTGGGCAACCTCCTCAGGGCTGCCCAGCTCTGCAATGGCGCGGGCTTCGTTTTCCGGCCCGGCGGTATCCAGATAATCCTCGTAATAGCTCAAAGCGTCCTTGCGCTCGGCCTCCGGCAAGGGGGCCAGAAGCTGCTCCAGCGCAGCAAGAAATGCAGTACGGGTCATAGATTATTCCACCTCTCTGAAAAATGTGTCAATGGAAGAACGGTAGTGGCTCCACTCCTGCGCGTAGGCGGCAAGCTGCTCCCGCCCGGCGGAGGTGATCTGATAATAGCGGCGGTTGCGGCCATTGAAGGGAGCATCGTAGACCGTGAGCAGCTGGTCTTTCTGCAGCCGGCGCAGCACCGGATACAGGGTGGATTCGCTCAGTTCCAGCGTGTGGGTGACCTGTTGGGTGATCTTGTAGCCGTAGGTACCTTCCGGCTCCTGCGCCACTACGGACAGCACAATGGCATCCAGTAGCGCAGCACTGATGGGAAAACTCATGTGGGAACAGCCTCCTTACGGTGTGGTCTGCTTCTATAATATTATATAGCATATAATATTGCACAAGTCAAGAGAAAGGCACAAAAAACACCGCTGCGGGTTTTCCACAGCGGTGCAAGGTTGCGTATAAAACTTAGTTTTCAGAGGAGATATCCTGACCGAAGTACTTCTCGCTCAGGTCCTTCAGGGTGCCGTCGGCGCGCAGCTCGTCGATGGCGTTGTTGACGGCTTCCAGCAGGGTGGCGCTGTTGTCGCCCTTGCGCAGGGGGATGGCAACGTGGGAGGCATCCTCAGTCTGGGCCACAATCTTGAAGTCGGCATCCGGATGGACGTTCAGGTAATCGTAGAAGGAAACATCCGCATTCAGGGTCGCGTCAATGCGTCCGGCAGCCAGCAGCTGGATGGTTTCCTCCAGGGTGTCGATGCCCTGCACGGTGGCACCGTAGCTCTCAGCCAGCTCCATGTAGGTGGAAGCCAGGCTGTTGGCAGTGGTCTTGCCCTTCAGATCCTCGAAGGTCTTGATCTCGTCGTTGTCCTTGCGGACGGCCAGAGCGGTGTGGATGTAACCGTAGGGGGTGGTGAAATCATAAGTCAGGGCGCGCTCGTCGGTGACCTCCACGCCGTTGCAGACCATGTCAAAGCGTCCAGCGTCCAGACCGGCGAACAGGCTGTCCCAATCGCTCTCCACATACTCCGGCTCCACGCCCAGCTTTTCGGCAATGGCGCGGGAGACCTCGACATCATAGCCCACCAGAGTGTCGCTCTCGTCATGGTAGCTCCAGGGCTGCCATGCGCCCTCCAGTGCCACGATCAGCTTGCCACTGGCCTGAATGGCAGCCAACTGGTCAGCAGCGGAACCGGCAGCAGAGGATGCACCGGTGCTTGCGGCGGTGGAGGTGCTGCTGTTGGAGCAGCCGGACAGGGTCAGAACGCCGGCAGCGGCCATGACACTCATCATCGAAATAAAAGTTCTGCGCTTCATAGTTAAGATCCTTTCATAGAAAAAGCTGTATCAAGAGGACGGCGGGGAGTTTCCTAAGCAAATGTTCCGCTGGGGTGGGACCCTGTTGCCGCAGGCAATAGGGCGGGCGATGGAATGGCCCGAAGCATTTGCGTGGAAAGCTCCCCGTCGTCCATTCCTTATGCTGTGTGCTCGATCTTCCGCAGGAACTCCCGGGTCCGCTCCTCGCGGGGGTGGGCAAAGAATTCGTGGGAAGGGGCCTGCTCCACCACCACGCCGTTCTCCATGAATACCGTCTTGGAGGAGACGTTGCGGGCAAAGCCCATCTCGTGGGTGACCACCAGCATGGTCATGCCCTCTTCGGCCAGCTTCCGCATGACAGAGAGCACCTCACCGGTCAGCTCCGGGTCAAGGGCACTGGTGGGTTCGTCAAAGTAAATGATCTCCGGGTCGGTGGCAAGGGCGCGGGCAATGGCAACGCGCTGCTGCTGTCCGCCGGAGAGCTGGCGGGGATAGTAGTCGGCCCGGTCGGCCAGACCGACCTTTTCCAGCATCCGTCTGCCGATCTCATCCGCCTGCTCTTTGGGCATCCTGCGGGCAACGATCAGACCCTCGGTCACATTCTGCAGGGCGGTCTTGTTCCGGAACAGGTTGTAGTTCTGGAACACAAAGGCCGTTTTTTTGCGCAGGCGGGCAATGTCGGCCCGGGAGATCCTGCCAAGATCGAAGGATTCGCCGTCGAACACCAGAGTGCCGCTGTCAGCGGTCTCCAGAAAGTTCAGGCAGCGCAGCAGGGTGGTCTTGCCGGAGCCGGAAGGGCCCAGAATGGCAACAACGTCTCCCTTTTCCACACTCAGGTCCACGCCGTTCAGGACGTGCAGTGCGCTGCGCACCCGGCGGGCATTGCCGCGCGGGAAAGGCCCGATGTGGAAGCTGGGCTTGTCATCGTAGGTGTAAAATGTTTTGTGGATGTCTTTGATCTCTAACATGGCCATACCGTCCACCCCTTTCTCACTGGAAGCCGTGTGCGTTCAGCTGCCGCTCCACCAGCGCCTGCAGCTTGGTGATGATGGTGCAGAACAGCAGGTAGACCACAGCTACCTCGCAGTAGATGGGCAGGAAAATATAGGTGCGGGCTGCCACACGCTGGCCTGCCATGAACAACTCTGCCACCGTGATGTTGGAGGCCAGAGAGGTGTCCTTGATCATGCTGATGAGGGAGTTGGACAGGGAGGGCACAGCGGTGCGCAGGGCCTGCGGCAGCACGATGCGGCGCATGATCTGCCACCAGGTCATGCCCACGCAGGAACCGGCCTCCAGCTGGCCCTGGGGCACGCTTTCCAGCGCGCCGCGCATGGTCTCGGCGCAGTAGGCACCCTCGTTGAAAGCAAAGGCGATGACGGCTGCCGGAAAAGCATCCAGCATGATGCCCAGGCTGGGCAGGCCGTAGAAGATGATGAACAGCTGCACCAGCAGCGGCGTGCCCCGGATGACCCAGATGTAGAACCGGGCGATCTGGCGCAGCACCGGAACATTGGCGTACTGCACCAGCGCAACAGCCACTGCAATGACCATGGCAAGGCTGAAGGAGATCAGGGTCAGGGGAATGGTCATGGTCAGGCCTGCCGTCAGGATGCGGGGCAGGGCCTCCCACAGCACGCTGACCGTGCGGTTGGTAAGAAGTGCTTCAAACATATTTTTCTTCCTTATTGACAAAAAACGGTGGAATATCTTTAGGATACACCTTAAACTATGGTTCAGGTCAAGAGCATATCCTACAATTCCTACCAAAATACTATAGCATGAAATGGAGATAAGTGCAATCCATTGGCGAAAATCTTTCACTCTGGCCAAAAACAAAAGAAAACACAGGTTAACTTTGTGCAGACTGGCAAGGAGTTGACGCGGTACGATGTTTCGTGTAAAATGGAATCAGACAGGCCCCGTGCAGGAAGCGCGGGGAACAGGCCGGGCACACAAGCAGCCCGGCGCATACGGAGGACAAAACACAATGAAGCATAAAATTGGTATTCTGGGTGCAGGCACCTGGGGCATGGCTCTGGCGCGGATGCTGACGGTGAGCGGTAATGACGTGACCGTGTGGTCGGCGCTGGAACAGGAGATCGACAACCTTTCCACCACCCGGGTCCACCCCAATCTGCCCGGCATGACCATTCCGGCAGAGATGAAGTTCACCAAGAGCGTGAAAGAGGTGTGCACGGACAAGGAGATCCTGCTGTTCGCGGTGCCGTCGGTGTTCGTGCGCTCCACCGCAGCCAAGGCCCGGCCCTTTGTGCCGGACGGTCAGATCATTGTGGACGTTGCCAAGGGCATTGAAAAGGATACCCTGTTCACCATGACGGAGATCCTGGCCGATGAGCTGGGCAAAGAGGGCGGTCCCAAGGGGGTGCGTCTGGTGGCCCTGAGCGGCCCCACCCACGCCGAGGAGGTGGCAATCGACCTGCCCACCACCATCGTTTCGGCCAGCAAGGATATGGAAGCGGCCAGATTCGTGCAGACGGTGTTCACCAACAACGTCATGCGTGTGTACACCAATGAGGACATCAAGGGCGTGGAACTCAGCGGTGCCATGAAGAATGTCATTGCGTTGGGCGTGGGCATCTCCACCGGCCTGGGCTATGGCGACAACGCCCGTGCCGCCCTCATCACCCGCGGCATTGCCGAGCTTGCCCGGCTGGGTGTGGCCATGGGCTGCAATGTCCACACCTTTGCCGGTCTGGCCGGCATCGGTGACCTGATCGTGACCGCCACCAGTATGCACAGCCGCAACAACCGGGCCGGCATCCTCATCGGCAAGGGTGAGACCCCGGAGCAGGCCGTGAAGGAGGTGGGCATGGTGGTTGAGGGCATGAACGCCCTGCCCGCCGCGCTGGAGCTTGCCGCCAAGTATCAGGTGGAAATGCCCATTGTCCAGACCGTGAACGCTGTTGTGAACAAGGGCATGAGCGCCGCCGAGGCGGTGCGTTCCCTGATGGACCGTGACCCCAAGAACGAGCTGTCTCAGAGCTACGAAAAGTAATATTTTTTTCATCGAGAGGGACGACCCTCTCCGTCAGTGCTTCGCAATGCCACCTCTCCCAAGGGGAGAGGTTTGGTGCTGTACTTTACGGCATCAAAAAAGCTCCCCCTTTCGGGGGAGCTGGCAAAGCCGCAGGCTTTGACTGAGAGGGTTGTTCCTCTTTTATTTTACTGCTGGGCCTCGATTGCCTTGACGATCTTGTCGGCGATGTACTTGTGGCCGGAGACGGTGGGGTGGCCATCCAGCTCAGTCTGAGCAAAGGGGATGGAAACGTAGGTGGCACCGTAAACATCGGCCAGCTGCTTTTCGTAGTTGTTCAGCTTGCTGAAGTAGTCACTCCAGCTGGGCAGCAGGGGCACAGGGTTGGTGGCACCGATGATCAGGATCTGGGCATCAGGGTTCAGCTCCTTGACGGTCGCCACGATCTGGCGCAGGTTGCTGCTGCTTTCGGGATAAGCGTTCTCGCAGATCTTGTTCATGCCGGAGAAGAACAGGTTCCAGACGGCATCTTTCTCGCTGCGGGTCAGGCTGAGCTTTTTCAGGCTCTCGTTCAGTGCAGCCTCAGTGTCCTGGTCACGGTCGCGCAGGTTGCCGCTGAGCACGATGGAAGCCAGGTCCTCACTTTTCCAGTTAGTGGCCTCACCAAAAGAGACCACGGTGGGCACAAAAGCATCATTGGAGCCCAGCTGGATGGAGATGACATCGGCACTTTTGATGTAATCTACAAACTCGGGGTAATTGTACTGGCAGCCGGAGAGGGTGTTCATCTCAGCCATGGTGCCGGTCTTGACCAGCTCCACCATATCCTTGCTCATCACGCCGGGCAGGCCCAGGTTGATGGCATGATCCCGGTCGAGGTTCAGGCTTTTGCCCACCTGACCCACATAGCAGGCCTCGGGGTAACCCTTGAAGTTGAAGGAAACGTCCACGCCCATCAAGTTATGTGCATATTGAACGGTAGTCAGGCCGATGCCGGCGCAGATGCTGTCGCCCAGGGCAACATAGGTGATGGAGTTGGGCTCCTTTTCTTCTTCGGTGCTGCTGGAGGTGAAGAAACAGTTCTCCTCCTCTGCAGCGGTCTGTTCAGTGGTCAGAGCGGGGTCTGCGCTCTCTTCCGGAGCGGCTGCAAAGGCCGGAACGCTCAGGACAGAGAACAGCATGGCGGCCGAGAGGGCCAGGCCAATCAGTTTCTTTTTCATGGTGTCGTCACGAATCCTTTCCAATGTGTATTATTCTGCTTAATAATCGCGGGGAGTGATCTCTTCTTCCAGCTTGCGATAATCAAATTTAGCGGCCAGTGTCAGGGGCATTTCGGGGATGATCTTGTACCCCACGGGCTGGACATATTCGGGCAGCTCTTCGATGCAGAGCTGGCGCAGCTCCTTGATGATCTGCTTGCGCTTGGCGGCGGGAACCGCAGGGTCAAGCACCAGATAGACAAAAGGCAGGCGGCCCTGCACATGATCCTTGTCGGCGCAGCCCACCACAGAGCACTGATGCACGGCGGGATGCTGGCTGACCACATTTTCGATCATGGAGGGGAACACCTTGAAGCCATCGTGACGGATGATGAGCCGCTTGATCCGGCTGTCCAGATAGACAAAGCCGTCCTCGTCCAGATAGCCGATGTCACCGGTATGCACCCAGACCCGGCCATCTGCATGGGTGCGCAGGATGGCGGCGGTCTCAGCAGGCTTGTTGTAGTAGCCCTTCATAACGCCGGGGCCGGAGATGCACAGCTCACCCCGCTGACCGATGGGCAGCTCCGTGTCGGTGCCCGGCTCAAAGGCGGACACCAGCGTGCTGACCAGTGGCAGGCCCACGCTGCCGGGCTTGTTGTTCCGACCGGCAGCAGCGGTGGCAGCAGAGGATGCCTCGGTCATGCCGTAGCCCTTGGCGATGGGGAATTCCACGTTGTGAGCGGCCAGGAAGTCGTTGACCGTCTGTTCGGCACCCCGGGCGATGGCATCGCCGCCCGCGGCATAGTTGCGGATGAAGGAGAGATCCTTGTTCTGGAGCTTGGGGTCAACAGCCAGCTGCTGGTAGTGGGAGGGCACGCCGAACATGTGTTCGGGCTTGTACTTCCAGATCAGGCTGCCCAGCTTATTGGAGTCGAGGTTGGGGATGATAACCACCTTGATGCCCAGCGTCAGCGGCAGATGTACGCCGCAGGCAAAGCCGTAGGCAATGAAGGGGGGCATGATGTTCAGCAGGGACTGACCCTTGGAAAACAGCGTGTCGCAGGCGGAGAACTGCATGGCAATGCCGTTGAAGTTGTTATCGGTCAGCATTACGCCCTTGGGGGAGCCGGTGGTGCCGCCGGTGTGCACCACCACGCAGGCGTGCTCCGGGTCATAGGGTTCTGCGGCAATGCTCTCGTCCTTCCCGGCAGCAAGGAACTGCTTCCAGTGGATGACATTGGAGTGATACTTGTTCTTGTCGAGATTCTTGACCTTGTAGCCCAGCGCCAGAGGCAGCGGCAGGGAATCGGCCGGGGAGAGCACCACCACATGCTCCACATGGGTGCGCTTGGCAGCCTGATGGCAGCGCTCATACACCACATTCAGGCAGATCAGCAGGTGGGAATCCACCTCTTCAATGTACTCGCGGATGCCCTCCACACTGTAACGGGGATCCACCAGGTTCAGAGTCGCGCCGATCATGTCGGCGGCATAGAACGCAAAGATGATCTCCGGGGTCATCACGCTGACCACCGTGGCGATATCGCCCTTTTTCAGGCCCGCGGCCCGCAGGGCTGCTGCCGTCTTTTTGACGTTGACGATAAAATCAGCGTAGGTGAACTTGCGGCCATAGTATTCCAGTGCGGTCTCGCCCAGCCGGTTCTTGTTCTGCCGGCAGACGAGCTCAAACGCCGTGCAGGCGGGCATGGTCTGATCAATGTACTTCTGATCGTAGAATTTCAGCCAGGGACGTGCCTGGGAAGCATAGATCGGGGTGTTGGATGTTGTCATAAATTGTCCTTTGTCCTTTGAGCAGTCACTGCACCCGCAGCCGGGGCAGCCGGATTCAATGGGGTCTTAAATTTCGTCCGTTTGTCAAAAACAACACAATACGTACAAGAGCTATTGTAGTAGAGCAGGGTGGAAATGTCAAGAAACAAAGGGCGAACTTTGCCAAAAAACGCAAGAGAAAGTTTACATTTCAGCCAGCCAGTCTTTGGCCTCTTGCTCGCTGCAGAGCACCCAGTGGCTGGGGCGCAGCTCCCGCCACTGGGGAGCCTCCTGCGTGTAATCGTGCATGGCGGGGTCGTAGACCAGCAGCTTTTTCTTCCGCTCCAGCCTGGGGTTGGGCATGGGGATGGCGGAGAGCAGGCTGCGGGTGTAGGGGTGGATGGCATGGGTCACCAGCTCTTCCGCATCGGCCAGTTCCACGATATCGCCCTTGTGGATGACGGCGATGCGGTCCGAAATGTACCGCATGACCGAGAGGTCGTGGGCGATGAACAGGTAGGTGATGCCGCGCTCCTTCTGCAGATGGCGCAGCAGGTTGAGCACCTGGGCGCGGATGGACATATCCAGAGCCGAGATGGGCTCGTCGGCAATGATGAACTCAGGCTCCACGATCAGGGCGCGGGCAATGCCGATGCGCTGGCGCTGGCCGCCGGAGAACTCATGCGGGAAACGGGAAGCGAATTCAGGCAGCAGGCCCACATCCAGCAGTGCCTGCCGGACCTTTTCCTCCCGCTGGGCGGCGGTCAGGTCGGGCCGGACATTCTGCAGGCCCTCGCCCACGATGTAGCTGACCTTGGCGCGCTCGTTCAGGGAGGACTGCGGGTCCTGGAAGATCATCTGGATCTCCTTGATGACCTGCTGGTCCAGCTGGCGGGAGATCTTGCCGTTGATCTTCTGGCCCTTGTACAGGACCTCGCCGCCCGAGGTGGGCAGGATGCGCATGATGGCGCGGCCGATGGTGGTCTTGCCGGAGCCGGATTCGCCCACCAGACCAAAGGTCTCACCCTTGTAAATTTCAAAGTTGGCACGGTTCACGGCCTTGAAGGCCTTGCGGCCGGAGCCGTAGGTCACCTCGAGGTCCTTGACCTCAAGCAGGACCTGCCGGGGCGAAGCCTCTCCATCTTGCTGGCGCAAGACCGTTTTTTCGTTCGAACACTCCACTGGGGTGTTCGCTGCTTCGCAAACGCGAATGTCACGATTTTCAGGCATCCTGCATCCCCTCCTCTTTCAACAGTTTGACGGCGGCAGGCGGCTCCACCTTGGGGGCCCGGGGGTCCAGCAGCCAGGTCTTGGCCTTGTGGGTGGGGCTGACCGTAAAGTAGGGCGGGCGCTTGACAAAGTCGATCTTCAGCGCCTGGGGGTTGCGGGGCGCAAAGGCATCGCCGTGGATCTCGGTGAACAGGTTCGGGGGTGTACCCTGAATGTTGAACAGATCCTCGCCCTTGATGCCCATCTGGGGCATACTGGACAGCAGCGCCCAGGTGTAGGGGTGGCGGGGGTCATAGTAGATCTCATCGGAGGTGCCGATCTCCACGATGTCACCTGCGTACATGACGGCCACCCGGTCGGCGATGTTGGCCACCACGCCCAGATCGTGGGTGATGAGGACGATGGTCAGGTTGTACTTGACCTGCATCTCCTTGAGCAGCTGCAGGATCTGGGCCTGAATGGTCACATCCAGTGCGGTGGTGGGCTCGTCGCAGATCAGGATCTGCGGGTTGCAGGCCACCGCAATGGCAATGACGACGCGCTGGCGCATACCGCCCGAAAACTCGTGGGGATACTGCGCAAAGCGCACCTCGGGGTCAGCAATGCCCACATCCCGCAGGTATTCAAGGGTCTTTTCCCGGGCGGCCTTGCCCTTGAGATGCTGGTGCAGCTCCACGGCTTCCATGATCTGGTCGCCGATGGTCTTCAGGGGGTTCAGGCTGGTCATGGGGTCCTGCATGATCATGGCGATCTCATGGCCCCGGACCTTCAGCCAGTCCTTCTCCTTTTTCAGGTCGGAAAGGCGGATGGGCTTGCCGTCATCGGCACCGTAATAATCAATGGTGCCCGAGGTGATGGAGCCGTTGGCATCCAGCAGGCCCATGAAGCTCTTGGTGAACACGCTCTTGCCGGAGCCGGATTCGCCTACGATGGCAAGGACTTCGCCGTGGTAGATGTCCAGGTCGATGCCGCGGATGGCATGCAGCACCTTGCCGCGCAGGTTGAATTTGATGTTGAGGTCCTTTACAGAAAGGATGAGCTGATTTTTTTCCATCTTCTGTCCCTCCTTACTGCAGGTGGTTCTTCGGGTCAGCAGCATCCGAGAAGGCGTTGCCGATGAGGTAGAACGCAATGGTGACAAAGCTCAGGATGATGGTGGGGTAGAGCAGCTGGTACCGCAGGCCCGCCTGCATCATCACCTTGCGGCCGTCGTTGATCAGGTTGCCCAGAGAGGGCGTTTCCACAGAAAGGCCCAGGCCGATATAGGTGATGAACACCTCGCTGCCGATGGCGGCGGGGATGGTCAGGGCCATGCGCAGCATGATGACCGATACCAGATAGGGCAGCAGGTTGCGCAGCACGATGCGGCGGATGGGGGTGCCGATGCAGCGGGAAGCCACGTTGTAATCACGGTCGCGGATGATCAGGATCTGGTTGCGGATAAAGCGCGCCATGGCGATCCAGCCCGTGATGGACATGCCCAGGATCAGGGTCTGGATGCTGGGGGATGCGACATAGGAGATCAGGATCAGGATGATGGTGGAGGGGATGTTATCGCAGATGTTGTACAGCTCGGTGAAGAAGAAATCGAGCTGGCGGACATAGCCCCAGAGCACGCCCACCGTAATGCCCACCACGGCCTCGATGAGGGCCACAAAGAAGGCGATGGTCAGACTGGTGCGTGCACCGGCCCAGATGCGGGCCCACAGGTCCTGGCCGATGGCGTTGGAACCCCAGATAAAGCCCTCTTCCCCGGGGGCGATATTGCGGAACTGGATGCCGGTGGTAGAGTCTACCTGGCAGAGATTGGGATCTGCCTGACCGGGCAGATAGGGCTGCAAAAAGGCAAAGCCCACCACGAACACCAGTGCAATGAGCAGGGCCACGGCGATCTTATTCTTGAAGAAAGCACGGAAGGTGCTGCCCCAATAGCTGTAATTGGAGTAGGAGGTGGCCTCGGCACGCTCCTCGCTGAACCCGGCGGGGGTGAACAGCTCGTCCTCGGGCAGGTCGGCCCAAGCGGCGGGGCCGTCCTTCTGCAGCTTGTTCAGGTCGTTTTCCAGAACAGCTGCCTTGTGATCTTTCATGTGGAACAGCATTATCGGCCACCTTCTTTCTTGCCAAAGCTGATGCGGGGATCGATGAGCACCATGAGCAGATCGCCCAGGATCAGGCCGATGATGCCCACGCAGGCGTACAGCAGCACGATGCCCTGCACCATGGTGTTGTCGTGGCGCTGGACGCAGGTGACCAGCAGGCCGCCCATGCCGGGGATGGAATACAGGCTCTCGATGTAGATGGAGCCGACCACAGTGTTCAGGAAGGCAGAGGGAATATACTGCACCAGCGGCACCATGGCGTTGCGGAAGATGTGGCGCAGGGCGATGTTGCTCTCGCTCACACCCTTGGCCAGTGCCAGCCGGACGTAATCCTTGTTGCTCTCGTCCACCATGTAGCGGCGCAGCCACATGGCGTAGAATGCCACGTTGCCCAGGCTCATGGAGCAGACCGGCAGCACCCAGTACCGCCAGTCGGAGGCATCAAACAACAGGCCCACGCCCAGGGCGGTGGTGCCGTACATCTGAATATAAAGGTAATACACGGCGGCAGGCACAGCCTGAATGAGCACGATGATGGCGGTGCCGATCTTATCCGGCCAGCGGTTCTTGAACCGGCCCATCAGCAGGCCCATGGGAATGCCGATGACCAGGCTCAGCAGCATGGCAAACACGCCCATCTGGATGGAGATAGGCAGCTTCTTGGCCAGGATGCCGGTGACCGAGGCATTTACCTTATAAATATGGCTCACGCCCAGGTCGCCGTGGAGGGCATTCCACCAGAAGCGGCCGATCTGCACCGGCAGCGGGTCCAGCAGGCCCATGGACTGCAGGCCCGCCTGGATCTGGGCCTCGGTCATTTTTTCGTAGTTTGCAAAGTAGCCTTCCACCGGCATCAGCCGCAGCAGGCAGAACACGAGCGTTACAATGACGAACAGCGTCAGGATGGAACGCCCGATGCGTTTTGCCAGATATTTCAGCATATCTGTGCGCACCCCTCTTTCGTTTGTGGTTCCTCCGCGGACAGTGGACCTGAACAGCGGATAGGAATAGAATACATCAAAATTGCACTTTTGGAAAGTGATTTGCCCGGATTTTGAAAAATGTTTTTGTAAAAGCAGGGTAAAGTGAACGTTTTTCTTACAAAAACAACCCTCTCCGCCGGGTTGACGGAGAGGGATAAAAGTTTTTATAAACCTCTGCGCTTCAAAATCTCATCCAGAATGGCATCGGCCACATCGGCCTTGCTCATCAGGGGCAGCTCCCGTGCGCCGTCCGGGGTGATGAAGGTGACCACGTTGGTGTCCACCCCAAAACCGGCCCCGGCGACCTTCAGGTTGTTGGCCACCACCATGTCCAGATTCTTCCGGGTCAACTTGGCCGTGGAGTTTTCCACCATATCCCGGGTCTCCATGGAAAAACCGCAGAGGAACTGGTGGGTCTTTTTCGGGCCGATGGTACCCAGAATGTCGGCGGTGCGCTCCACAGGGATGGAGAGGTCGCCGTCCTTTTTCTTGATCTTGTCGCTTGCCACCGTCACGGGGCGGTAGTCTGCCACGGCGGCAGCCATCACCAGCACGTCCATCTCCTCAAAGCGGCTGGTCACGGCATCGTACATATCCTGCGCCGTGGTAATGGGAACATCGGTGGTGAAGCGGACCGGCGGCAGGTCGGTGTGGCCGTGGATGAGGGTGACCTCTGCTCCCCGCATGGCGGCGGCCCGGGCGATGGCATAGCCCATCTTGCCGGTGGAGTGGTTGGTCAGGTAGCGCACGGGGTCCAGCGGCTCCTGCGTGGGCCCGGCGGTCACAGCGATGCGGACACCGGCCAGATCCTTGGGCCGGGCGATGGTGTGCAGGATGTACTCGATGAGCACATCCTCCCTGGGCAGGCGGCCGCTGCCCACATCCTTGCAGGCCAGCACCCCGCTCTCAGAGGGGATGACCGTGAAGCCGTAGTGCTCCAGCGTTCTGAGGTTGTCCTGCGTGATGGGGTTTTCCAGCATCCCGGTGTTCATGGCCGGGCTGACCAGCTTGGGGCACCTGGCCGCAAGCACCACGGTGGTGAGCATATCATCGGCAATGCCGTGGGCCATTTTGGCAATGACGTTGGCCGTGGCCGGTGCCACCAGAACGACATCCGCCTTTTTGGCCAGCGAGATATGAGTGACCTCGAACTTGAAATCGCGGTCGAAGGTGTCCACCATGCACTTGTGGCCGGTCAGCGTCTCAAAGACGAGAGGGGTGATGAAATGGGTGGCGTTCTCGGTCATAATGACCTCCACGTCCGCCCCCAGCTTTTTGAGTGCGCTGGCCACATTTGCCATTTTATAGGCGGCAATGCCGCCGGTAACGCCCAAAAGGACGCATTTGCCCTGCAGATCCATCCAAAAAACCTCCTGTTTTGCGGGTTTGCCTCTTTAGTATAATCCAAAATCACCGCCAGCACAACAAAATCTTTCGGTTGGGTCTTGTATCCAGCGCAAAAATGCGGTAAAATAACTTGACTTAGAATAAAACCTCTCCGTCAAGGTCTGCGTCTTTGCCGCCTCTCCTGCCGGGAGAGGCAAGCCACCCGGCTCCTCTGGCAGGGGAGCCGGAGCAAAGCGCCTGAGAGGTTTTGCAGGAAAGGTAAAATATGATCTTAGCCATTGATATAGGCAACACCACCGTCGCCCTGGGCGGCATCAAGGACGGACGTGTATGCTTTGTGGCCCACATGGATACGGTGCGCACCCGTACCGCCGCGGAATATCGCATTGAAATGGAAAAGGTGTTTGCTCACCGCCGCCACCCGGAAAAGCCCATCCGGTTCGAGGGCGCGGTGCTGACCAGCGTAGTGCCCCAGATCACTGGGGCACTGGCTGAGTGCGCCCGCTATTACACCGGCAAAAAGCCGGTCATCGTTTCGCCGGAGATCCGCACAGGCCTGACCATGGGGGTGCCTGACCCCCATGCCGTGGGCAAGGACCGGCTGGTGGATGCCGCTTACGCTGCGGCGAACTTCCCGCTGCCGGTCATCACCGTGGATCTGGGCACTGCCACTACATTTAATGTTGTGGATGAGAACCGGGTATTCCGGGGCGGTGTGATCTGCCCGGGGCTTTCCACCGGCCTGCGGGCTCTGGGGGAGCGCTGTGCCCAGCTGCCGCAGGTGCGGCTGAGCTCCCCCAAAGCAGCCATTGGTGTGAACACTGAGAGCTGTATGCTTTCGGGCTCTGTGCTGGGCACGGCAGTCCTGCTGGACGGCATCACCCAGCGCATTGAGGAAGAGCTGGGCCGCCCGGCCACCCTGGTGGTCACGGGCGGGCTGGCAAAGTATGTCACGCCGCTCTGCCGCCATCCGCTGACCTACGACCCGGAGCTGCTGCTGAAGGGGCTGGCACTGCTGTACCAGATGAACGCCCCTCAGCCGCACTATGCCGCCGGGGGCAGGCGGCGGAACCCGAACAACAATTTCCGCCGGGGCCGCCGTCCCCGCTCCCAGCGCCGGGAACGCCGCGAGGAGAAGAACAAAAACGGCTGACGACGAAACAGGATGGAGAGAACAATGAAACTAGGGATCCTGGGCACGGGGATGATCGTGCGGGAGTTTCTGCCCTGGCTGGCAGGGCCGGACTGCCCCTTTACGGTGCAGGCACTCTGCAGCACCCAGCGCAGTGCGCCGGTGGCCGACGAGATGTGCGAACAGTACGGCATTCCCCAGCGCACCACGAACTATTTTGAATTATTGCAGTGGGTGGATGTGATCTATCTGGCCGTGCCCAACCTGCAGCATTACCGCTATGCCAAGGTGGCGCTGGAAGCGGGGAAGCATGTCATTGTGGAAAAGCCCATGGCCCCCACGGCGGCCACGGCGCCAAGGCCGAGGAAGTCGCGGCGGTTCATCTTCATCGATTCTTTGCTCATAGTCCCTCCTGTATCGTGGATCTCTCTTGCGTCGACGAGCGGTGTGATTGGCCGTCGCAATGCGTCATCATGGAGGAACTGCGCGATAGAGGCCATCGCTTGCGCGCGGTTATTCGAGAAATCACCTCTCTGAGGTGATACCGCTACCAGGGGTTTTCTGAACCTGAGGGAGGCGAGTTGCTATACTTCTCTTTTGAGGAGGGACTCCTGTGGAGTGCGGGTGCGATGACATGAGAGGCTCGGGGAGGGAATCGATGGGAAAGGCAATAACCAAGGACA